>Ga0307379_10008887_pt1 | contig 13492 bp, 10 predicted proteins | sample UN2MG_FD_202237 | JGI IMG/M metagenome (GOLD analysis project Ga0307379, IMG submission 202237) | Soil microbial communities from Risofladan, Vaasa, Finland - UN-2 | ecosystem: Environmental > Terrestrial > Soil > Coastal area > Acid sulfate soil | place: Finland: Risofladan, Vaasa | collected...
TAATGGATAACAAGACCCGGAAGGAGATGCTTGAAAAAATAGTTTCAAAGAAAGCGAGTAGCGCGACTACATTGCCAAACCTCGATCGCGAATACACACTCAATGAATTATGCATAGTCACTCGAGCTGGAACCGCAAAGAACTTAGGATTAAAAGATCGGGGTCATCTGGGCATTGGAGCCATCGGAGATGTTTCGATCTATAAGATCAATCCCGAAAACTATACTGGTCATGACATTGAAAAAGCGTTTTCAAGTGCTGCCTATACGATAAGAGAAGGAAAAATCGTTGTTAAAGATGGCGAAATTACCTCTGCACCAATGGGTACGCTCCTCCAAGCTAAGGGTAAGATTAAAGAAAGTATCCATGAAGCAATGCTTGAAGATGTTCAATCGCGCTGGCGAGATCATTATAGTATTAATTTTAAGAATTATGCTGTCCAAGATGTATATGCTCCAAAAGTTAAAATAGTAGAAGGAACATAAATTACTGCTTTAATCCATTTTTAATTTTATTTTTTAAAATACATGACTAAGACATCATTATCAGTTTAAAATTATTAAATTTAAAAAATAAGACTTTTTTGATAGTTTATAAAATGCATTAAATAAATAATATAACCTAATACACTAAATTTTCTAACAATATTTCTTTATACATTTTTCGCGATTGTGAGATTTCATTAAGAACTGCTTTATCTCTACAATCAGCACAAATTTTGTCTATTTTTAACCATCTTAACTGTCCACATTCGGGACAAATAAATTCTTTAACTATTAATTTCATTTTTTTTTTCTCGTTTTTTTCTCTCATTATTATTAAAATTATAACTTTGTTAACTTTTAAATTATTTCTCTATAAACTATAGTATCTATATAGTTTAAAAATATACGTTTTGTGGGAGATAATGATAATTTTCATCAATCCTATATTTCATCTATATAGATAAAAATATGTAAATAAAAAAGTTCCAAGTTTTAAGGATTAATAAATTTAAATTTTAAATCGCTATTATTTACTAGCCACTCATTAATTTGAGGTTCGGCTTTGGATGAAAAGATAGGTTGACCAATTTTTCTGAAATATGGTCTGATAGAATCCAAGAGTAAATATATTTAAATAAGGAAATAACTTTAATGAAATAACTAATAATCTATGATTGATCTAAAATGGTTAGTAAAGGAATGGAAAGCGTGATCAAGCTCTTAAAAAATAATGCTAACAAGGAGATGGAAAAAAGGGTAGAAGAATCGCGTAAAGGCTTGGATGTGATAGCTTCAATAACAAAACTTCCAAAAGACGTAAAAATCGAACCCGTTGATATAAATGGAATGGCTGCAATATGGATATCAGTTCCTACATCTAATCCAGATAATATTATTTTATACCTTCATGGGGGCGGTTATATATCGGGTTCTTTCATTTCCCATCAAGATCTTGCGATGAGGATTAGTCGAGCTGCAAAAGCAAAAGTGTTATTAATAGATTATAGGTTAGCTCCAGAAGATCCTTTCCCTGCTGCGGTTGAAGATGCTGTAAAATCATATAAATGGTTGATTGAAAATCAGAAAATTAATCCAAACAAGATCGTGATAGCAGGAGATTCTGCTGGAGGAGGATTAACCTTGGTTACATTGATTAAGCTAAGAGATGATAATATTAGTTTACCTGCAGCGGGAGTTTGTCTTTCTCCATGGACTGATCTAACATTGACTGGTGAATCTTATTATCGAAATGCGAAAGCTGACCCTTTCTTAAAATATTATGATATTGCCTTTATGGCTCACTTATATATTGGGGATAATGATCCCCAAAACCCGTATATATCACCTTTATATGCTGATTTGCATGGATTACCACCAATACTTATACATGTTGGAACTGCTGAAATAATTGAAGATGATTCTGTAAGATTTGCTGAAAAAGCTAAGAAAGCAGGAACCGATGTGAAATTAGAGATTTTTGATGATATGATACATGGTTTCCAAGCCTTTAGTGCTTGGGCCCCAGAAGGTCAAGGAGCAATAGATAAAATAGGAGCCTATATACAAGAAAAATTGAGTTAACATTCAAGTTATTTTTTATGATCATGTGAGTTTTTGGATAACATATTTTGGATAATACATCATTATCTACCTAAATTTTCTTATCCTCAATATTAATTCCTAATTCACGTAATCTATTCCTTATTTGATCACTCATTTCAAATAATTTCTTTTCTCTTAATTGATCCCTTAATGTGGTGATCAAACCAAGGAGATTTTTAATCAGTGTTCCTTGTTCATCTAATCCTTTAGCATGACCTAAAACTTTATTTTCTATATCTGGAAAGACACCCAAGATAACATCTATTTGCTCAATAAAATTAATAAACGTTTTTTTGAATTCCTCATTTATCTTTTTTCCATCTTGAAGTATTACCTTATTAATTTCTCGAAATAGTGATAAGATCTCAGCAATAGCCACTGGCGTATCAAAATCATCATCCATTGCTTTAATTATATTTTCGAACGCATTATCTATTTTGAGAATTAGATCATCCATATCTTTACTTTTTGTCTTGATTTGAACGCTCTCATATATTTTTTTAATTGTATTAAATAATTTATTATATTCCTTTTTAGACTGTTCTAAGCTATTAGGAGAATAATTTATGGAACTTCGATAATGGCTAGATACTAAATACCAACGAACAACCATGGGATCATATTCCTTTAATATGTCTGTTACCATGAAGAAATTTCCAAGACTTTTTGACATCTTCTCATCATCAACATTCACAAACCCATTATGTACGAAAAAGTTCGAAAAAGGTTTGCCCGTATATGATTCTGATTGAGCAATCTCATTTGGGTGATGGGGAAATTTTAGATCTTGACCACCCCCGTGTATGTCTATAGTCTCACCTAAGAGATTCAATACCATTACAGAGCATTCAATGTGCCAACCAGGTCTTCCTTTTCCCCAAGGACTTTCCCAAAATGGTTCTCCTTCTTTCATTTTCTTCCATAACGCAAAATCCCTAGGATCTCGTTTATCATCTCCAAATTGAGTATCTTGATCTAATGTTATTTCTGTTCCGTCATCATTGGATTCAGTTTCTTTAGGCCGTTTAAAAAATGTACCATACCTATCAAAGGTTTCAACTGAGAAATAGACAGAACCATTATTTTCATAAGCATTCCCTTTTGAGATAAGTTCCTGTATGAAATCAATAATTTTAGGAATAAATTCAGTAGCTCGCGGATTCCTTGTATCAGCTTCTACGTTTAATGCTGTCATTATCTCTTCATATTCAGAAATATAGTGCTCACTAAGATCTTTAAAATTGATATTCTTTTCATTGGCTCTTTCTATAATCTTATCATCTATATCTGTATAATTTTTAACCACATTTACATTATATCCCTTATATTTGAGATAACGATGGATTAAATCAAATACAACAGCTGATTTTGCATGACCAATATGTGCAGAATCATAAACTGTAGGACCGCATACGTATATTTTGACTTCTTTCGGTTTGATCGATTTAAATTCTTCCTTTTTAAATGTTAAGCTATTATAGACTTTCATGATAATTTATACACCTTAAAAGAGCGCATTATTAGTGATAAGATGAATATAAGAGCCAGCGATGGGATTTGCACCCATGATGCTGAAAGCAACGGCTCTGCAGGCCGCCTCCTTACTACTCGGATACACTGGCAAATTAGATTTATTTATTTATTTATTTATTTTATAATCAATGTATATTAATTTTAGAAAGTAAATTAAGCTAAAAATTTGTTGCAAATGTAATAAATATAATTATCCAAATTCTTTAATCATATTCAATAAAACTAGTATTGACATAAAAATGTTTGATCAAATTGGCGGGTTATTTAAAACATTTATTACAACATTGACCACTTGAACTTAAACCACAACTTTCGAAACTAAAATCAAATGGCAATACAAAATCATTTGTAACATCGGTAATTATATCCATATAAACTGAAGTGATGTTAGGACTCTTTCTAAAATGATTATTAACCATCTCATCAAGATGAGCTATTTTGGTAGCTATTACAAGAATACTGAGATTAAAAGTGCCACTCAATCGAAATGCGTTTAGCATATATGGACATTTTTTAACTAATTCAATGGTTTCGTCTGGTTCTAAAGTTTGAATTTCAACTCGTGCGAGGATTAAATCCATGGTTTTAACATTTATACCAGCTTGAAATTTTAAGACTCCCGCTTTTTCAAGTTTCCGAATCCTCATGCCGATTGTGGGTTGACTCCGATCAACTCGTCTTGCGATTTCTGTATGTGTAAGTGCGGGTTCTTTTTGTATTAATTCAATTATGCTCTTGTCAATCTCATCGATATTAAAAACTTGGCTTTCTAATTTTTCCATGATAAAACATTACTTTTTGTTATATTCTTTAATAACGATATGCCGATATATAAATGTTACGATAGTTTATAAATTTTTTAGATATTAATAGATCATTAGAAATATCTTTAAAAGGTAAAAAAATCAATACAACTAAAGTACAATAGGACATTATTAAATGAGTGAAGGTAAAACAGAAATTATTGAATTTTTGAAAGTATTAGCAGATCAGACAAGATTGGACATGTTAGAATTGATGCGAGATGAGAAAAAGACTTCTTCAGAAATTCAAAAAGCCTTAGGTAAGTCTCAATCTACGATTTCTCAACACTTAAAGGCTCTAAGTAACAAAAACCTCATTATTTTTGATAGAATTAATAATGCTAAATCCTATAAAATTAATAATCCAAATATCTTTAAGCTCCTAGTAGAAATTAAATCTTTTGTATCAACAATTAACCAAGAAAAACTCAAAGATTTAAGAGACTTAGACGTTATAGATACATTATCATAAGTATACTATTTTTAATCCCTTATTTAAATGAATACAGCGATGAGAGAAAACACAACAATTAAGGTAAAAAAAGTATTAATCATGGGATTAGATAATTCCGGTAAAACATCTATCGTTTTATGTTTGATGGGTGTGAAGAATCTATCATCCTTTTCCTCGCTAAATCCCACAAGAGGGGTTAAAATCAATAAATTCCAAGCTTTAGGCTCAGAATATAACATTTGGGATTTCGGTGGCCAAGAACAGTTCCGAGAGGGCTATTTAAACAACTTTCAAACCCATATAGAAGGAACTAAGAAAATTATTTATGTCTTAGACATCCAGGATCGGGAGCGGTATGACATTTCATTAGAATACTTAGGTAAAATCGTAGCTCTATTAAGGAAACATAAGATTCCTATAGAATTTTCTATATTCTTACATAAATATGATCCGGATTTGGAATTCAAAAATTCCAAATTTAATGAAAACGTGATTTCTGATTTGATCAGAAGCATGAAAAGATTAATTCCATATGATTTCACGTACCAAACTTACAAAACATCAATTTATACTGTTTTTCAGAAATTAGCAATATAAAAAATAGGAAAATGAAGTAAAATATTTTGCTGCACAAAGAGAACGATTCAAGAGCATTGTTATTTCATCGTGATTTAATCGAATATATTATTCTAATAGTAGGCTTATTTCTTACTTATTTTGTAAGTCTTTCCAATTTCCTACTTTTTCATTCGATTATAGAAGTAATCAGTATTGTTATTTCAGGAGGAATTTTTTTTATAGGTTGGCACTCAAGAAAATACATGGATAGCTCTTTCCTTTTGATATTAGGTATTTCTTTTCTCTTCATAAGTGCAATAGATTTAATTCACACCTTAGCTTACTCAGGAATGGGCATATTCCTTGAATTTGACGCTAATCTCCCGACTCAATTGTGGATCGTAGCTCGATATTGGCAAGCGCTCTCATGTTTATTTGCTTCTATGGTCATTAAAAAAAAGATAAACGTTAATTATTTATTCATGAGCTATGTCTTTATATTTCTTATTTTATTTACCACAATATTTCAAGGTTTCTTCCCTACATGCTATATTGAAGGTTCAGGGCTAACTCCTTTTAAAATAATTAGTGAATATGTAATTATTATAATTTTTTTCGTTGCAATAATAGTTTTATACAAACATAAAGACGAGTTTAATCAGAAAATATTTCTTTTAATTCTAATATCCATTGTTACTACAATGATTTCAGAATTAGCATTTACTTTCTATATTAGCGTATTTGGTTTCTTTAATGCTATTGGTCACATTTTTAAAATAATTGCCTTTTTCTTGGTCTATAAGGCAATAATTGAATTGGGCATAGAAACCCCTTTTGATTTATTATTTAGGAAGTTGAAGCTGAGTGAGGAATCTTCGATTGAAAAAGCGAACCAATTAGAACAAGCGTACTCTGAATTTAACCAAATATTTAACGCATCCCTACCATTAAGGATGATCAGTAAAGACTGCGAAATCATGAGAGTTAATGAGACATACGCTTCTCTTTTCCGCGTACCCAAAGAAGACCTTATAGGTAAAAAATGTTACGACCTTCAGTTAGGGTACGAACATCGATGTAATACAGACTTATGTTCAAAGAATCAAATTATAGAAGGAAAAGACCAATATGAATACGAATTAGTTACTAAATTCGATGACGGTACTAAAATTGTTAGTATTGTAAGAACAGTACCTCTTAAAAACACCAATGGCGAATTCATTGGAATTATACAAAATTTTACCGATATAACTGAGCGAAAGAACGCGCAAGAAAAATCTGAAGACATGGCTAGATTTTTATTAGAAAATCCTAAACCCGTGTTAAGAGTAAATAACAAATATGTTCTTTTGGCAAATAAACTGAGTCAAGAGTTATTTTCAATCAGGGAAGGGAGTAAAATACCCGAAGTTTTACAAGAAATTGTCAACAAGTCCTTTTCTGAGAATATAAATTTAGAAATTGAGTTAAACATTGAAGATCAAATTTATAATATTTTCATTCTCCTGGTAAAAGACAGGGGATATGCAAATATATATTGTATGAATATAACAGCTCGGAGAGAAGCTGAAGAAAGTTTAGCACGCTTTGTTTCAACAGTATCCCATGAATTAAGAACACCAATTTCAGTTTTAATCATGACGCTTGATTTTTTAGATAATCATTCTGAAAAAGTTACTCCAGATGTTAGTAAAAAATTGCAGGAAGGAATCAAAAGAAACATTTATTTCTTAAAAGATTTAGTTGAGGATATTCTAACGCTATCAAAAATAGACGAGCGTAAAATAAAATTAAAGTGGGAAGAATATAATCCACTTTCGATTATTGGTAACATATTAAATTTAATGGAGCCTGTTGGAAAAATGAAAAATATTACTTTTACCGTAGAAATAGATGAAGACATTAAATTATATGGGGATCCAATAAAAATTGACCAATTATTTCGTATTTTTATTGATAACGCCATAAAATATTCAAAAGAGAATAAAAAAATTGAGATTAGATCAACTAATCATTACAAAGGGAAATACAACATGGATGAAAAAGACGGTGTTTTATTTCAGATTCAAGATTATGGAATAGGATTATTGGAAGAAGATTTACCATCTATTTTTCAAAGGTTTTTTAGATCTGAACAAGTAAGCGATATTCCAGGAACTGGTTTAGGATTATCTATAGCGAAAGAACTATTAAAACTTCATGATGGTGAAGTATGGGTACAAAGCGAATTCGGTAAAGGAACAACTTTTTCTATTTTTTTACCGATAATTAAAAAAAGATTATAAACTAATTTCTCTAATAAATAATTAAAAAACCCAACTTCATTCAGATTTGATTTGCAACCTTTAATTCTTATCGTTGAGGATAATGCTGATTTATTGTACAATTTAAATTTAATGTTAGAATCGAACAATTATAAAACAGTTACAGCCAAAAACGGAAAAACAGCTCTAAAAATTATTTCTGAACTTGAACCGATACCTGATATTATCATTAGCGATATAATGATGCCGGAAATGGATGGATATGAATTTTTTAGAGCAATATCCAATGAACCACGGTGGAATCGAATTCCTTTCATTTTTCTTTCCGCTCGCACATCTTCTAAAGATATTAGGTTTGGTAAGTTACTAGGAGTTGATGATTATTTAACGAAACCATTCGAAGAAAAAGACTTGTTAGCTATAATATCTGGCAAAATATCCCGTATTAATAGAGTAAACGCTTTAAACAACAAAGTTGATGAAGTCTTTTCAACTATGAATATCAGAATGAAAACATCACCTACTAGTGACCAAGGAGTATTATTACTAACCTACTGGGACGACAAGATTGGTCCCAAATTAATTTGTTATTACCCTGAAGACAAGAATTTTTCCATACCCTTGAACGAGATTTCAAATCAATTGTTTACGGTAGCAACATCCATTTATGGTCATGCCAAAATCACTAAAGCTGAAGGTGTTTTATTAAATATTGAAAACTTAAATAGCCGGGGATATCTTTTTTTTGATTCGTATCCTGATGACGAAGAAAGATTTGGAGAAAAACAATACTTGATTGCATTTATCGCTCCATTAATTAACTATTTTCACACTATGAAGATTAAAGATATATTTACTGATATATCTGATAAGATTAAAAACAAAATGAATTGGAACATCGAGGAATATTGGAAAAGAATTCATAATATTTTGTTAATAGAAACGCCACAAATAGGATAATATAAAAAATTTTTAACTACTTTTAGGGATTTATTTAGCAAATTTGCTTAGAATCGATATAATTCAGTAGATAAATATTTCTCTCCTCCATCGGGTAAGAGAACAACAATATTTTCATCCTTATTAAAGTCTTTTGAAACTTCATAAATAGCCGCCCATGCGCTTGCACCAGATGAGATCCCTACAAATATGCCTTCCAATCTTGCTAATTTTCTAGCGGTTGCTATAGCATCTTCATATTCAACTGTAATCACTTTTTCATAGATTTTAGTATTCAATACTTCAGGAATAAAGCCCGCTCCAATCCCTTGAATTTTATGAGGACCAGGAGATCCCCCTGATAAAACTGGAGAATCTTTAGGTTCAACTGCATAAATCTTCACTCGTTCACCAACATTTTTTTTCAGAATTTCTCCTATGCCCGTTATTGTACCACCAGTACCAACTCCAGCTACGAAAGCGTCAATACGACCTTCTAAATCATTAAAAATTTCTTTTGCTGTAGTTTTTCTATGGATATCGGGATTGGCTTCATTTTTGAATTGTTGAGGAATAAAGACATTTCCTTTCTCTTTTGCTAATTCTTCAGCTTTAGCAATCGATCCCTTCATTCCTTTTTCTTTAGGTGTTAAAATCACTTCTGCACCATATGCTTTAAGAATCTGAATTCTTTCAATTGTAACACTTTCAGGCATTACCAAAATTAATTTATATCCTTTTGCTGCACTTACTAGTGCTAATCCGATTCCCGTATTCCCTGAAGTAGGTTCCACAATAGTTGTTTCTTTAGATATTAGTCCTTCTTCTTCAGCCTTTTGCATCATATTCATGGCAATTCTATCCTTTACACTTCCTCCAGGATTGAAATATTCTAATTTAGCATAAATAGTTGGTTTAACATTTTCAGCAATTTTATTTAATCTAACCAGTGGAGTATTTCCAATGGCTTCAATAATGTTGTTTAATGCACCCATTACTATCACCTATTATTATTACATATTAAAATTTTCATTATTTATATTCCTCCTCCTTGTTCTCCATAAAAAATTTCAATATAATCATCTCCCTTAGAAGGATTAATATTTAACTTGTGTTCCATCTCCCTTATCCGTTCTTCTAACTTGGAAATTGCAATAGATAGAGGATCAGGAAGATCACCATGCCTTAAGTCTATTTTTTTAATTTTTTCTCCTTCTCGAGAAACAATTCTCCCTGGAACACCAACTACAACAGAACCCGAAGGAACATCGTTGATTACAACAGAATTTGCCCCAATTCTTACATTATCGCCTACTGTTATGGGGCCAAGAACTTTCGCTCCTGTCCCAATCACCACGTTATTACCAATAGTTGGATGTCTCTTTTTTTGTTTTAAACTTGTTCCACCTAATACAACTCCTGCATATATTGTTACATTATTACCAACTATGGCTGTTTCTCCGATTACGACTCCCGCTCCATGATCAATAAAGAATTCACTTCCAATTTCGGCACCAGGATGAATTTCAATAGCTGTTAGCTCTCTTCCAATACCTGATATATATCGAGGAATAAAAGGCATGCCTAATTTAAGGAAGAAATGTGAAATTCGGTATAATAAAACTGCTTTAATTCCGGGATAACTTGTTAACACTTCAATGAGCGTGTGAGCTGCAGGATCTTTATGAAAGACGCAACTTACATCCGATATGAAGAAATCAAGTATTTTTTGGAGATGTATATCTGCTTGTGCTTGGTTAATTTCTTGAGTTTTAAAATCAAGCTTCATCACGCATTCAACACAATAATTATATCCTTCATGAGCTTTTGTTCCCAGTTCTTTTCCACAGCTGAGACATTTTAAAAAATCATTCATTTCCAGAGAACTTCACCATATATTAGTTGGTAATTTCATGAGTAGTATAATTATAAGGTGATTATACCCTCATAAAATTATTGATTTTAAATCATAAAATTTTGCTGAATTTACATTCACTTCTGAATCGAATCCTTAAATTAAAAATTTTTACATTCTATTTTACCACCTAAACGAATACATGTAAAATATACCAATATATAAATACCAAAATCTTCACTTGAGTTATAGGAAGAATATGCATTTTCTTTTAGGTTTGTGAACAGCAATGATTTCTAACAAAAAAGATTTAGAAAATCTCGAAGTTCAAAACGATATTTTACTAAATACGATTAGTGACTTAATCATAGTTGTAAAGAGCGAGCCAAACTATTTAATAGAATATGTCAATCAATGTGAATTTCTTAATTTTTTGGGATATTCACAAATCAAACTAATTGAAAAATCATTCTTAAAATTACTCCATTCTGATTATTCAAAAGAAATCGTTAAGATTTTAAAAAGAGATCACGGGTTAGAAAACGGTGTTCATGAAGTTCAACTTAAGGATATTAAAAAAGATTACATTTGGGCTGAATTAAGAGCAAAAAGCTTTAAAAACGATCTAAATGAGCAACGAATATTAATAAGATTAAAGGATTTATCAAAAATAAAAAAATTGGAAGGAGAACTTAAATTTAATGAAGAAAGATTCAAGAAAATTACCAATACAATCCCAGAAATCCGCTTTTGGAAGTTATTTAATCCTAAAAAGTTTGAAGAGGCGCTAAAGAGTTCCTATGAGATGTTAGAAACAGTCACGGAGAATATCCCCCAATACATATTCTGGAAGGATAATAATCTTAATTATCTCGGTTGTAATGATAATTATGCTAAACTTGTGAATATAGAACACCCTGAAAATATCATCAATAAAACAGACGCGGAAATTTTATGGAATAAGGTTCAAATTAAATATAACAAGGAACAAGAAAAAAGAATAATCGAAAGCAAAAATACTAAATTTCATATCATTGAATCTTGGATCTTGAAAGATAAAAGTACAATTTGGGTCGATACAAATCGCATTCCTCTCCATGATTCAGATAACAAAATTGTAGGGATATTAGTTACATTCGAAGATATCACTGAAAGAAAAAAATCCGAAGAAAATTTACTAAGAGAACATCAGAAGCTAGAAAGGATAATGGAAACAAATCCGGTGGGAATTATTTCTGTTGATAAAATGGGAATTGTCATATACATGAATTCTCAAGCCGAGAATGTTTTAAAAGTACCTAAAGATCAAATTGTCGGTTCTTTACTTAAAAATAGTCCATTTAAACTATTAGATAATAAAGGTAATGTATTACCCGATCAAAAACGTCCTTATCGACGAATACTGAAAAACGGAAAGCCAATAAAAGATTTGATCATAAATTGTAAATTATCTAGTAATGAAATTATCCTTTTATCATTAAATGCAACTCCATTAACTTCTCAAGATGGAGAAATTGAGAATATCATTTTTACAGTTGCAGATATGACAGAAAAAGTTCAAGCTGAACAAAAAATAAAAGAATCTGAAAGAAAATATCGAGCTTTACTCGAAACCTCTTCCGTAGGGATCTTAGAGGTGGATGTTTTAAACCAAACGATATCGTACGTTAATCCAAAATTAATTGAAATCATGGGCTATCAAGAAACAGAATTTATATATGACAACTTAGCAAATAAAATCATCCATCCTGATGATTTCTTGAAAATATTAAGATCCTCAGAAGGTATGGATTTAGAAATCCGGATAATAACTAAAAAAGGTAAACTTAAATGGCTTCATGGAAAGCGTTCAGATCAGTATGATGATGAGGGAAATTTAATTCTCTTCAGATTATGGGTCGAGGATATTACTGAAAAGAAAATGTATGAAGAATTAATATATGAATTAAACATAAACTTCCTTAATTTCACGACGAATACTCATAAAAATATTCAACTCCTCTTGAATACGTGCTTAAAACTTTTAGATGGGAATTTAGTACTATATATAAACAAGGAAACAAGTGAGGAGAAAGAAGAATACAGGATTACCACAAATAGAGGAGATATTCTTCTCTACAATGCTACAGAATTTAATAACACCCTTTTTTGTTCCGAAATATTTAAACAAAACCATGATTTCCCTCAAGAATATTTTGATGTTGATCAAATGGAATTTGCTCAAACTGATGTTTATATTAAAGAAAACGATATCAAAACTTGCTATGGTAAATTAATCATAACTGGAAATGAATTAAATAATGCAATTTGTGTCTTATATAAAAGTACACCCATCATCAGTAATCAAAATAAATTAGTCTTATTTTTAATTTGTGATGCCTTAGAAATTGAACAAAAGCGTTGGCAAGCACAGGAGCATTTAGAAGCTCAAAATATAATGCTCAGTGAAATAAATAAGTTGAAATCCGAACTTTTTTCAAGAACTTCACATGAATTAAAAACTCCATTAATCTCCATTAAGGGATTTACAGAACTCCTATTAAAATTCCATGCGCATAAACTGGACGATGAAGTCATTTCAATCTTAGAGGAAATTAAGAGAGGAAGTAAAAGACTTGAAAATTATGTTAATGCTATCGTTGAAAGCTCTCGATTAGAACAGGGTATGATTAAATTAAATAAAACTAAAGAAAACTTATCATTTTTAATTAAGTATTGTATTCGTCAACTTGAAGGAATGGCAGAACTACGTAATCAAAGAATTGAAGTCAACGTTGATGGAAATATTATTATGTTCTTTGATAAAGAAAGAATTTATGAAGTAGTTTCCAATCTCGTTCTAAATGCTGTTAAATATACTCCTGAAGGGGGAACGATAATGGTAAGTTCCAGAAAAAAAGATGATTTTTACATTATTTCCGTGGATGATACGGGTATTGGTATAACTGAAGAAGAAATAAAAATATTATTTACACAATTTGGGAAAATAGAAAGATATG
>Ga0307379_10008888_pt1 | contig 13492 bp, 14 predicted proteins | sample UN2MG_FD_202237 | JGI IMG/M metagenome (GOLD analysis project Ga0307379, IMG submission 202237) | Soil microbial communities from Risofladan, Vaasa, Finland - UN-2 | ecosystem: Environmental > Terrestrial > Soil > Coastal area > Acid sulfate soil | place: Finland: Risofladan, Vaasa | collected...
ATTACTCAAGGCTATGCTCCTTTCTTTGGTTTGGAATTAACCAACTTGCTAATTCGTTCCTAATCAAGAAAGAGTATAGCCTTTTTATTAATACTTTGACTATCTTTTTCTATAATATAGCAAGCTCTGTGCCTCTGTACTCACTTGCATTCAAGCCAGTTGCGCCCTGACCCGAGATCTACTTTGACCGGCACTTTGAGCCGTATTGCGTTCTCCATGAGCGAGCGGACCTCCTCCCCCACGTCTTCGGCGCTGGAGGCAGGCACATCGAAAACGAGCTCATCGTGCACCTGGATAATCATTTTGGCCTCCGGCCAGTGTCGCGCGAGCTTTTTGTCTACCTCGATCATGGCCACTTTTATAAGGTCTGCGGCGGAGCCCTGGATCGGGGTGTTGAGAGCCATCCGCTCGGCATTTTCCCTGGTCATGCGATTGCTGCTGGTTATCTCCGGCAGCTTGCGCCGCCGTCCCAGGATTGTCGAGACCCAACCCTGCTCGCACGCAGCGGCTTTCTGTCTCTCGATATAATCCCGGATTAGCGGGAAGCGGTCGAAATAGTCATCGATAAACTTTTGGGCGACCCTGAAGGGGATCTTGAGCTCATTTGAAAGTCTGTGGGCTCCCATGCCGTAGAGCACGCCGAAATTTATGGTCTTGGCCCGGCCGCGGTGCTCAGGTTTCACCTCATCCGGCCTCAGGCCGAAAAGCCGTGAGGCGGTTTCCGTGTGAACGTCCATCCCTTTGGTGAAAGCCTCGATCATCGCCTGATCCCCGCTCAAGTGGGCCAGGATCCTGAGCTCGATCTGGCTGTAATCCGCTGACAGGAGCACCCGGTCTTTTGCGCCCGGGATAAAACCCTTGCGGATAGTGCGGCCCTCCTCAGTGCGGATTGGAATATTCTGCAGGTTCGGATTGCTGCTGGAAAGCCTTCCGGTGGCAGTTACCATTTGGTTGAACGATGTGTGGATCCTGCCAGTGCGGGGGTTCACCTGACGGGGCAGGGCATCGACATAGGTGGACTTGAGCTTGGCGAGTTCCCGCAGTTCGAGAATCACGCCCGGCAGTTCGTGCTCTGCAGAAAGCTGGGCCAGCACAGTGCTGTCTGTTGAGTACCCGGTCTTTGTCTTTTTCTTTGGTTTTATGCCGAGCTCCTCGAACAGTACCTGCGCCAGCTGCTGGGTCGAATTCACATTAAACTCATGCCCAGCGAGGCTGAAAACCCGCTTTTCCAGTTCAGCGAGCCTGACTTCCATCTGCCTGCTCAGACTGCTCAAGTATGGGACATCGATAGCCACGCCATTGGTTTCCATGCGGGCCAGGACCGTAATCAGGGGCAGTTCTACAGAGCGGTAGAGCCTGTCCAGCTCCTCTTCGGCCCGAAGGCGCTGCTCGAGCTTGTCGGCAACCAGGAGAGCTATGTCGGCATCCTCGCACGAATATTCGCAGACCTCCTTTACCGGCACCTTGCTCAGCGGTTTTTGCTCCCTGCCCCTGCCCGCCACCTCCTCGTAAGTGATCATTTTATGGCGGAGAACCGATTCCGCTAGGGCGTTGAGGCCATGCGAGCGTCCTCCCGGATCGAGAATATAAGAGGCAATCATGGGATCGCCCACCACGCCTCTCACCTCCATGCCGAAACGGGAAAGCACGATCATGTCGTACTTGATATTCTGGCCCACGCAGCCGATCTTTTCATCTTTAAGTACAGGTCCGAGGAGCTTTTGCACTTCTTCGAGCTTGAGGTTCGGTCCTCCCTCATGGCCCACAGGTATATAACAGGCTTGGTGAGGCTTGAAGGAGAGGGATATACCCACCAGGTCGGCGGTTACGGGGTCAAGGCCCGTGGTCTCGACATCCACGGCAAACCTTCCGGCGCGGCGGATTTCCCCCACCACCCGCTCCAGCATTTCAAGAGAATCGACCAGCAGATATTTTTTATCGACCTTTTGAAAACCTTGCTCTTTTTCGATCGCTTTCTGTTCCAGGCCGAAACGCTGATAAAGACTCCTGAACTCAAACCGGGCGAAAAGCTCCCCCAGCCTTTCCTTGTCCGGACCCTTGATCCGCATGGTTTCCGGATCGAGGCCTATCTGCAGATTGGTCCGGATAGTGACCAGATCCCTGGAAAGAAAGGCATCATCTTTGCTCTCGGCGAGTTTCTTGCGCAAACTTTCAGGCTCGATTTCTTCGAGATGGCCGTAGATATCATCAAGAGATGAATATTTTTCCAGCAGCTTCCTTGCCGTAACCTTGCCAATCCCCCGCACCCCGGGCACATTATCAGCCGAATCGCCCATCAGGCTCAACATGTCCACGGTTTTACCGGCAGGCACTCCCATACGGTCGCTGGCGTTGTCCAGGCCGACCCACTCTGAGGCCTCTCCTTTGGGCCGCTGGTTGTATATTTTGATTTTTTCGCCAATCAGCTGATAGAAATCCTTGTCGCCTGAGACAATCACTGCCTCGAAACCTTCCTCTACCGCCCGATGAGCAAGTGTGCCGATTACATCATCCGCTTCATACCCCTCGAGCTCGAGAATCGGGATCCGGAAACCCTCTTCCAATAGCTGTCTGGCCCAGGGAATCTGGCAGCGCATATCCTCCGGCATCTTATCTCTGGTCGCTTTGTAGGCCGGGTAAAGAGCGTGACGGAAGGTTGGTTTGGGAGTATCGAATACAAATGCCAGATATTCAGGCCGGCACTCCTCCAGCAGGTGTTCGAGCTGCAATGTCATCCCGAACAGGGCGCTTGTCGTTTCCCCGCGCGAGTTTACCAGCGGGTTATTGATAAACGCGAAATGCGCCCGGTAGAGCATCGCGTAACCATCGAGTAAAAAAAGCTGACCAGCCAAATTATTTGCTCCTGTCAATGTCTTGATCGAGTTTTTTATAAGTGAATAGAGATTGTTTATCTCTGGATCAATTTAACAAATTTCTCTCTCATTTTAAACCTGGTCCGTATAATGAATGCCTTTCCCCCCTTGCCAAGTCAAGGATTTTTCTGCAAAACTCTGGTTGGATATTGATCGCGATCTGTTGTTGTAAATGGAGCGGTCGATCCTGATCCCGCCTTACAAACAACCCGATCAAGCACGGATTTTGAATTGAAAAAAAGAGCATTTGACTTATATTATTACCCTAAGGCAATCAGCCTTGGCCAGGCTTGACACAAAGAGCAATTAGTTGTAGTATTTGGAGTTACATATTGTATTAGCAAAAAGCAACAAGCCGGTTTCCGGATAGACAGGTTTGAAGCTTGTTTCTCAGGAATTCGAGAGTGTGTTTATGTAAGAACTTTTAGGCCTCGAAAGGGGTATAAATCACGTGCCCGCGTGGGAGCGGGCAAGCGGAATTTTCTATGGAAAGAGTCTTTCCCTCAAGCTGCCAGGAGCATGAGCAGTGTCGGATGAAATCAGCTTGAAAAGAATGTTTCTGATCTCTATTCTGCTCCATCTTCTGTTTTTGTTGATCCCTTTGAAATTTTTTATCCAGGATGCGAAAGAGATTCTGGCGCTCCAGCCGAAAAAGGAGCCTGAGGAAATGACTTTTATTTTCCTGGAAACTCCTGAGAATGCCGCCGAAAGCCCGGTGGAGCAGGTGACTCCTTATATTTCCGATAAAAACCTTGCAGCCAGTAACCCTGAGGCTCCAAAGGACCTGTCTCTAGGCCAGCCTTACCAGGAAGGCCGGTCCGAGATTCCGGCGATGCTGCCTGAGGAGTCATCGGGCCAGCCCGCTCCTCCACAGCAAGCTGAACAGCAGTCTGAGGAAAGCCGGCAAGAGACTGCGGACCTGCAGGCGGATGATGCAGCAAGCCGCGCGCTGCGGGCACTCGAGGCTTTCGGCCGGCTTGCGCCGCCGAAAAAAGAACAGCCTTTAATCCCCCGGCAAGACACACTTCGGCAGGAGCAGGGATCCCCTGCATCTCCGACCATGCCCCGTTTCGACAGCCGCCAGACTCAGGCGCCGGTGATGGGAACAGGTTTCCAGCTAAGCACTTACAATTGGAACTGGGCGCCGTATCTGAAAGAGCTGAAAAGGCGGATCGAGAGCAATATGTATCCTCCTCCAGCTTTTTATATGGGCCTGGTGAGAGGCCGCACTTTTCTGCGGTTCAAGATCCTGCAGGATGGGTCTATTGTTGATTTCGAGCTTATCGGCTACTCGGGCCACGAGTCGCTGAAAAATACCAGTGTCAACTCTATCGAAGCATCGGTGCCGTTTCTGCCCCTGCCTAGCGATTTTCCGGACGATTTTCTGGAACTCCAGGTAGGGTTTTATTACAATGAATTCATCCGCTAAGTGATAACTTTTAAAAAGGCAGGTTTCCAAGATGGTAGAGTTATTCCAGCAGGGCGGAATTTTAATGTATCCGCTGGCGGTCTGTTCGATATTGGCTGTAGCCATCATCCTCGAGCGCCACTTTAATCTTGGGCGCAGAAAGATAATCCGGCCGGAAATAATCCAGGTTATCGAGAATATCAGAGGGCCGGAGGATCTGGGCCTGGCTTACTCGATCTGCGAGAAAAATATGGGCCCCTTTTCCGAGGTGGTGCTGACCGCACTTGAGATGAAAGATTTGCCTAAGGAGGAGATCAAGGAAGCGATCACAGATACAGGCCGCCAGCAGACAAGACGTCTGGAGCGGGGGCTGGTGGTGCTCGAGACAGTTGCCGGAGTGTCTCCGCTTCTTGGGATCCTGGGAACCGTGTTCGGCATGATCCAGATTTTCCGCAATATCACCCAGTTCGGTATCGGCCAGGCCAGCGCTCTGGCAGGCGGCATCCAGGTGGCCCTGATCACTACCGCCGCAGGCCTGTTGATCGGCATACCCGCGCTGGTGGGATTCAACTATTACTCCAACAAAGTGGAAGGGCTGGTGCTCGAACTCGAATACTGGGCCGGGGTCCTGCTGAACAAGCTGCACAGCTTCCAGCAGGTGCACGATGCCAACCGAACGCTCAGAGGGGTAGCCGACTGATGCAATTCGCCATCCGACAGCGCCGGAAAGCCACGATCAATATAGTCTCCCTGGTGGATGTGGTGTTTCTGCTTTTGATCTTCTTTACAGTCAGCGCCACATTCATGGACCAGCCTGCGCTCAAGATCGACCTGCCTGAGGCAAGCGCCGAACCACCCAAGCTTGATAAACAGGAGCCGATGACTGTTTACCTGACCAGCGAGGGAGAAATTTATTTCGGCGACAAGCCGGTGCGCCTGGATGACCTGCCGGAATTGATCAAGGAGAGTGTCAAGGAACAACGGTCTAACCGTATTTTCATAAAAGCCGACCGGGAAGTGGTTCACGGAAAAGTGATAGAGATCATGGACATTGCCAGGCAGAACGGGATCGAGATTGTCACTATCGCCACCAGAAAACGCACCCCCAAACAATCTCCCTGATAAACGTAAAATTTAAAATAATTTGCTGGGGAAAACGGCTGGCCGCCCCTGCTTGAAAGTTTTTTTCAACGGCTTTTCGCATTAGTTGTTAACCCCGCCTTTAATAAAGGCGTTAAATGAACTACCCCGCGGCAAGCCGCGATGCATTATAAGGTTGGTAATGATTATTTTCACCCCCCGCCCCCCGGGCGACCGCCGGTCGCCCCTACGGTTGGCTTAAGGGGCCGTTTACCCCGCAGCAAGCTGCGGGGAATTCTTTTCGATTAAAAAAATCGGCTGCCCGTAATCAGGGCAGCCGGTTTGACTTTTCGGGGTTATTTAAAATTGAACTTATCCGGTTTCTGAATTGACCTGCTCGTCTGAAATCTCGAACCTTTCGGCATCCGCCCAGAGACGCTCGAGCTGGTAAAAATCCCGTGTCTCAGGCTGAAAGATGTGAATCACAAAATCGATATAATCCACCAGAACCCAGCGCCCGTTTTCCATGCCCTCCACATGCCAGGGCGAGATATTATAGCGCTTCTTCATAGATTCGATCATGTGTTCTGTCACTGCGCGGACATGGATATCCGTATATCCTCCGCAAATCAGAAAATAATCCGTAACATCTGAAACTTTTCTCAGATTCAGCACCACTACATCATCCCCCTTTTTCTCAAGGCAGCATTCCCCGGCAAAAAAGACCAGCTCTCTGATTTTCTTCTGCGATTTATTCTCTTTCAGCGCCGTTTTTTTTCTGGTCATTCAGCTCCCTTTCTGTATTCTGACTTTACTGATCCTCTCATTTCGACTTGAGAGATGCTCTATGAAAAGGCCAAGAAGGTCAAAAGTATTTTTATTTTTCAAGCTAAAACCACCGGCAATCTCTTTCTAATGAGGCTTTTACCGGCTAACAATTTTTCTTTTGGGCCAGTTGAGGAAGCAGCTCAATAACCGCATTCCTCACGAAATCCCGCTCGTAAAAATCATTGTCCACCACTTCCCCGTTCCAGACCACAATATCCAGGTCAATAGTCCGCGGACCCCACTTATCAGCTCCAATTACCCGGCCCATCCCGCTTTCAATCTTCTTTAAAGCGTCCTTGAGGCCTTGCAGGTCCAATTCGGTTGAGATCAGAAATGCGCCGTTCAGGAAATCCGGCTGGTCTTTTGGGCCGATAGGCCTGGTGACGACAAAAGAGGACTGCCCGAGAAACCTCTGCTCTTTTTCCAGCAGGTCTCTGGCTCTTGTGACATTCGCCCTGGGATCGAGATTCGAACCGACAGAGATCACAGCAATGTTCATCCTTACCTGCGAGCTGAAACGACAACCGAGACTGATTCGGCGAAGCGCAGGGAGTGCGGTTTATCCACCTCCACTGTGGCCTCAAGCACATTGGGATTCTTCATCACGATTTTCAAGACATGATCGGCCAGGGTCTCAAGAAGATAAAAGCTCGAGCTTTCGACCCCGTCGATGACTTTCTTGGTTATCTTCTTATAATCTACTGTCGAATCGACTTTGTCCGCCTCCACTACCGGGCCTGCCTCAAAATCCAGACTGATATTGATCAGAACATCCTGTTTTTTCTCACGCTCCCATTGGTTCAGGCCGATAACAGTCCTCAAGGCCAGATTTTTTATCTTGATCGTGGCTCTCATTTACTCCAGATTTTCTCCCCCGTCAACATAAATGAATTGTCCGGTGACAAATTTATTGAGCAAAAGAAAGTTCAGAGATTCGATCACGGAATCCAGATCTCCCTTTTTCCTTAAAGGGATCCTTGCAGCCAGCTTGTCCAGGTAATCCTCAGACTTATCAGGGGGCGGCAGGATAATACCAGGAGCTATGCCATTGACCCGGATCCCTGGAGCAAACTCTCTGGCGGATATTTTGGTCAGCTCTGAAAGCGCTTTTTTGGAGAGCGTATAAACCGCGTAGCTGAAATCGTTCCTGGCGATCCTGGTATCCAGGATGTTGATAATCTGGCCTTGTTTGCAGACCCTGGCGAAGTCTCTGGAGAGGAAATAAGGGGCTTTGAAGTTAATCGCCAAGTGGCGGTCAAAAAAAACGGGCTCCGATTCCAGGATCGTGCCCTTTTGGAAAATTGAAGCGTTGTTTATCAGAATCTCCAGCTCCGGGAACTCCTCCACTGCCCGCGGGATAAGGGAGAGCAGCTCTTCCTCCACGGCAAGGTCACACCTGAATGTCGTACACTTAACCCCGTATTCTCTGATCTGAGAGGCAGTCTCTTGAGCTTCCGAAACCGAACTATTAAAATGCAAGGCAATGTCATAGGATCTTGAAGCCAGCGCGAGGGCCAGCTTCTTGCCGATCCTTTTTGCTCCCCCGGTTATCAGAGCCGCTTTGGACATCTTCCTCCGGTATTTATTATCTGATCTGTCGTTTTAATATCTGACTGAGACCTTTGAAAAAATCACAGGCAAAAGGATAATCTGCGATCCGTATGGGCGGTTCGCGAGCCATCCCTGCGATAATCTATTGATATTTATAGCGTTATCAGAAGCAAGCAATGTTCTTTGGGTAAAATGATAACATTTTTCAAAGGTTTCTAACTGTTTTAAGTGCTTCTTTTTATTCTAATCCCAATCAGCCGATTTTCCAAGAAAATTATATAAAAATCGAATTTTAAGATGCACTTAATTGGCATCTCATAATTCATCCTTTTTGAATCGAGCAGCAAAAAAGGAATCTCAATCCCGGCGGCTTTCAAGCTGAAAGCTGACCGGTGCGGATTTGATCGCCTTAATAGATTATCCGGCTAAAGTTTTTCACATTTGGAACGAAATATAAGATTAGGGACCACGCCCTAACATCTGTTACAGGGAGGTAACAAATGGCAGGGATAGTTGCCGCACCAAATGGATTCGGCCCGGTCCAGGTGCAGGCCATGGTTCGCCAGATCAGGCAGGCCTCTATCGAGAATGTGATAAAGGTCTTGCAGGTCAAAAAGCCTCATCTGAGCCGGCCATTGCCAGGGGCAACAAACAGGGCTTATGTTAATTTAAGAGTCTAAGCCATAAAGCTCATTCAACTCCGGGCAATTTTGAGCCCGGTAAAAAGCCCGTCAGGGATGACGGGCTTTTTTTTATACCCTGCGTTCCACCATTTTCCCCATGCCGGGTGCTACCGCCAAAAGACCAGAAAAAATCTGACATCCAGCAGGAAAGAGCCATAAAAAAAGGCCGGAACCTTGCCCACTGGCAGGCCAGCCTTCTTTTTTTCTCTGAATATAAGCTTGATCTCAACTCACCCAGCTAAACCCGTCATGCAAGAATATTTAATCTGCTCCCCTTGCCGCTTTCCTTGGCCCCGGCAACTTTATCTCCATTCTGTTCAGTCTGCCCGGTTACACTCTCGACCAGTTTCAAAATATTCTGCGCCTGATAGTCGAGCTGTTTTTTCAGCACGCTAGTCTGCACGCGCATGGCGAGATCCACTTTATCGAGCAAAATGCTCATCTATCTTCTCCTTTCAGCACTATCCATGGCTTCCCCATTCAATACTCCACCCCCCCCGCTGTATAAAACCTGATTAACAGAAGAATATACCCGCTATTAATATATCGGTAAAACGGCGCAATAACTTAAAGCGCGGATTGGAACCCGCGCATAAGCAGGTATTTTTTTCCGGGTCTGGAAAGTAAAGCTCTCAATCCCGGCCATTCCAGGGCTGGACCAGATTGTGAGAGATTTTGAGCTGATCGAGGATTCTGGCTGTAATAAAGTCCACCAGGTCCCCGATCCCGGCTGGCCGGTGATAGAATGCGGGGCTGGCCGGAAGAATCACCGCTCCGGCCAGAGTGGCAGAGCGCATGTTTTCGATCTGCACAAGGCTGTAAGGAGACTCACGCACCACGAGCACCAGCTTCCGGCGCTCCTTGAGCGTGACCTCGGCTGCCCGCTCGATAAGCGTGCGGCAGGAACCGGCAGCTACCGCGCTCAGGGTTTTCACGCTGCAGGGGCAGACCACCATAGCGCTTGACTGATAACTGCCGCTGGCAATCGGCGCGCCGAGGTCTTCGTTGTCAAAGACACGGAAAGTGCCTGTGTCGATCCTTTTCTCCGGGAGATATTCGAGCAATCCTCCCCCGGCAGGAATACCGGCTTCGCGCCTGAGCATGTCCCGGCCCATGGAGCTTGCTACCAGGTCCACTGGAACCCGGGCTTTGCCAAGCTCCCGCAAAAGGCCGAGAGCGTAAACAACACCGCTCGCCCCGCCAATTGCAACTATCAAGGGCGAATTATTATTTTTTTTCCTTTTGGGCGTGGATAAAATTATCAGACTCCTTCCTACCCTGCTAACTCGCATTATTTGCAAATTACCGCAAAACCTGTATGGGCACGTGCCTGCCCCATTCAATCCGGACGGCCACAGGGGGCCGTCCCCTACGGCAATCGGTAATTTTATTCACGTACTGGTCTTTTGTACGGGCGGGTTTTAAACCCGCCCGCGAACCGGGAACGGAAAATTCTTATGAATTTTCCAGGCTAAAAACAATACCGTTCACTTAAAGCAACAACACTCTCTTTTTGTCACCCCCGCGAAAGCGGGGGTCCAGAAAATCGGCTTAAAAACCTGGATTCCCGCTTGCGCGGGAATGATATCGTTTGCCTTTCTCGCCTAAAGTGAACAACATTGAGGCTAAAAAAGGCGGTCCAGGAGGTTGAGTCCGAAAAAAATTATGCTCACTGTACCGTTTACATTGAAAAAAGCCGCATCGACCCGGCTTAAATCCCCGGGACTGACCAGACTGTGTTCAAAAACAAGCATCACGGCCACAAGCAAACAGCCGGTCCAGTAGAAAGCGCCCACCGGAAAAAAAGCGCCCACTAGAACCAGCAGTAAGAAGGCGAGCAGGTGGCAGATGCGGCTTACAATCAGGGCGCCGGCTGAACCGAGACCGGCCGGGAGCGAGAAAAGCCCGTGCTTCAAATCGAAACTCTCATCCTGCAGGGCGTAGATAATGTCAAAGCCGGCGACCCAGAAAACCACCGCCCCGGCAAGAATTAAAACGCCAGGTGAAAACTTTCCAGACACCGCAATGTAAGCGCCTACCGGGGCTATCGAAAGGGCCAGGCCGAGCACCCAGTGGCTGGCCGTGGTAAAGAACTTGGTGTAGCTGTAGAAAAAAATCACTGCCAGAGCCACAGGGCTCAGGGCAAAAGGCAAGGGACCCAGAAAATAAGCCGCGGCTTCAAAAACGACAACTGAACCAAGCACAAAAGACCATACCTGAAACCGGGAAAGCTTCCCTGTGGGCAGGTGACGGTGCCGGGTGCGGGGGTTCCTGGCATCTATCCGGTGGTCGAGCAGCCTGTTGAAAGCCATGGCTGCAGACCGCGCGCCTGTGAAAGCCAGCACTATCAGACCGATTGTTTCAAGCCCTACCGGGGTCTCGTAACTGGCCAGCACGATCGCGGTCAGGGCGAAAGGCAGGGCGAAAAGCGTGTGGGGCAGCATCACCAGCCCGCTGAAAGAATGCGCCAGCCGTCCTGCCCGGATCAACAAGCTAATCATGACCCTCCGGGGGCGTCTATCCCAAGCTCTTTCCATATCCGGTCCACCTTCTCCCGTACTTCTTCAGTCATTTTTATCCGCTCGGGCCAGGGCCTTGTGAAACCCTCGGCAGGCAGTTTCCTGGTTCCATCGATACCCATCTTGCTGCCGAAGTGCGGTAGTACAGAAGCGTGATCGAGCGCATCTGCCGGACCAGGGGAAAAAATCGTATCCCGCCGGGGATCGATATTGTTGAGAGCGGCCCACCAGGCCTCCGCGGGATTTTTTAGATCCACATCTTCATCCAGCACCACAATCACCTTGGCTAACATCATCAGGCCCTGGCCCCAGAGTGCGTGCATCACCTTGAAAGCCTGACCGGGATATCTCTTGCGGATCGAGACGAATACCAGGTTATGAAACACCCCCTCAGGCGGCATGTGGTAATCGACTATCTCCGGCACTGCGAGCCGCAGGAGAGGTAAAAAGATGCGCTCGGTAGCGTAGCCTATCCAGTAGTCTTCCATCGGCGGCTGGCCGACCACAGTGGCCGGATAAACCGCCTTGCGCCGCCGGGTGACTGCCTGCACGTGGAACACCGGGTAATCGTCCTCCAGGCTGTAGTAGCCGGTGTGATCGCCGAAAGGGCCCTCGCGGCGCAATGGCTCCCGGGGGTCGACATAGCCCTCGAGCACAATTTCCGCCGAGGCCGGCACCTCGAGCTCCACAGTGCGCGCCTTGACCAGCTCCACAGCTTCCCGGCGCAGGAAACCCGCAAACAGGTACTCCTCGATATTATCCGGCAGGGGGGCGCTGGCGGCGTAAGCAAGAACCGGATCTCCCCCCAAGGCCACAGCCACCTCGAGGGGCTTGCCGAGCTCCCGCGCCTCCTCGAAATGCCGGGCGCCGTGCTTATGAATGTGCCAGTGCATACCCGTGGTCCGGCTGTCGAATACCTGCAGGCGATACATGCCCACATTTCGCACCCCGGTGATTGGGGAGCGCGTAATTACCTGAGGCAGGGTAAAATACGGGCCGCCATCAGCAGGCCAGCAGGTAAGCACAGGCAGCCGGCCCAGATCCACCCCATCCCCTTGTTCAATTATCTCGTGCACAGGGCCGGTGCTGACTATCCGGGGCGGGTAGCTGGCAAGCTCGCGCAGCCTGGGCAGAAGGGCCAGTTTGCCGAGCAGGGAATCGGGTATCCTGGTGGAAAGAAGGTCCTCTATCCTCCCCGCGATCTGCTCGAGATCCTCCACCCCAAGCGCCAGGGCCATCCGTCTTTGACTGCCCATCAGATTTATCGCTACCGGAAGCTCCGAGCCCTCGACATTTTCGAAAAGAAGCGCCGGGCCGCCCGAATGCATCAGGCGGCTTGCAATCTCGGTGATCTCGAGCCTCGGGCTCACCGGATAACTTATCCGCTTAAGCTCCCCCAGCGAATCGAGAAGCTCGATAAACTCACGCAGGTCTTTGTAAGCCATCAGTTTTTTCCCGGAAAAAAATTGCCAGCCAGGCGCAGGGCCGATAGTCTGTACGGCTCATTAATAATAGACCGCCGAATGTGTTTGTCAAGGCCAAAGCTAATGTTATAAGTTGTTTTTATGGACTTACGCCGCTGAATTTGAAGGATGGAAACAGTTGCCGGGGAAAATGCAGGTCTGGCTTCCATCAATGCAAAGATTATTGTAACTTCAGGCTTTTCCAGAGGCTTAAACTGAAATAGCAAGAGCGTAATTACATTTTAATTGACATAGCCCTGCCCTGGGGCTTATCTTTTTTGCTGCCAGTCAGTTATAAATTCGATCCCATGTTATAACTATGGAGGGTCCAATGAACATTTTCGATTACGCCATGCAGATGGAAAAGGACGGAGAGCGTTACTACCGGGAGATAGCGGGCAAAACCAGGAACAAAGGGCTTGCCGCGATAATGAACTTGCTGGCGGATGAGGAAGTGAAACACTACGAGATACTGAAAGAGATGAGAACCCGCACGCCGAAAATGGCAGAGACAGAGATTCTGAAAAACGTGAAAAATGTTTTTGTCGAGATGCGGGACAGTAAAGAGTCTTTCCAGCCCGGTCTCTCCCAGACCGATATGTACAAGAAAGCGCAGGGAATCGAGAAAAAAAGCATGGATTTTTACCAGGAGAAGAGCGAAGAGGTGAGCGAGCCGGCGCAGAAAGAAATTCTGAAAAAGCTTGCGGACGAGGAAAAGCGGCATTTCTTTATCCTGGAGAATATCATCACTTTTGTCTCCAGGCCACACACATGGCTCGAGAATGCGGAATTCAATCAGCTTGAGGAATACTGAGCGGATATTCTCTACAGTGTGTATCCTGTTCTGTTATGTGGTCTATAATCCGGCAACCCACTTTATAATATAACTACAAGACATAAAGCCCTGGGGGATTACTTCCAGGGCTTTCCCATAACTACCCCCCTCCGTAGAAGGCACGGCATGCCGTGCCCCTGCGCTTAATACTATTTTGCGTTCAAGTTAAGATTAACAATCCAAGGCCAGCCTGTTATGCTGTGAACCCGTTGGGGATTTTTTTCCAAACAGGCAAGTTGATCGACAAGTTGA
>Ga0307379_10008891_pt1 | contig 13491 bp, 12 predicted proteins | sample UN2MG_FD_202237 | JGI IMG/M metagenome (GOLD analysis project Ga0307379, IMG submission 202237) | Soil microbial communities from Risofladan, Vaasa, Finland - UN-2 | ecosystem: Environmental > Terrestrial > Soil > Coastal area > Acid sulfate soil | place: Finland: Risofladan, Vaasa | collected...
CATGTACTTGGGGAGGATCTGCGAGATCGCTGATGCGGCCGAGTTCTTCCGCAACCCGTATCATCCCTACACGCAGATGCTCCTTTCTTCCATCCCCGTGGTCTCGGATGAGGAGGAGAAACTGAAGCCCAAGAAGATCACCTCGCGCGGCGAGATCCCCAGCCCGGTCAATGTCCCGAGTGGATGCAGTTTCCACCCCCGTTGTCACCAGGGCAAGGACACCTGCTCCGGGGACGATCCGGTCATGGTCGAGTTCGAGCCAGGGCACCTGGTTCGTTGCCACATGTTCAGCTAGGGCGGAGGGAGTCGCGAGCGCGGCTGCGATGTCCAAGCAGTCCGTGTGCAGGCAGCCATGAAGCAGAAGATTCTGTACATCGATCCTGTGGGAAAAGGTGTAGTGGAGGAGGGTCTCCAGTACCTGGTCTCCCACAAGCGAGAGGATACCGAGCTGAAGATGCTCGCCTTGCCGAGGGGCCCGGAGCATCTGGAGTACCGCTATTATGAGGCCATGGTCCTGGTGGATATCCTGCATCTTGTTCAAGAGGCAGAGAGGCAGGGGTTCGACGCCGCCATCATCGGCTGCTTCTACGACGTGGGCTTGCAGGCGGCCCGGGAGGTGGCAGAGCGTTTGCCGGTGATAGCCCCCTGTGAAGCTTCCACCCACCTCGCGGCGACTCTGGGTGACAAGTTCTCTGTCATCGTGGGCCGCAGAAAGTGGATTCCCGAGATGAGGGAGAACGTGGTCAAGTATGGCATGAAGGAGCGGCTGGCCTCGTTCAAGTCTGTTGACTTGGGTGTGCTGGACTTCCACCAGGACGAGGCAGAAACGGCCCGTCGTTTCCGAAAGGTGGCTCGGGAGGCCGTGGAGAACGACGGTGCGGAGGTGATCATCCTGGGTTGCACCGCCACCTACGGTTTCTACGAGGAGCTTCAGAAGGAGCTGGGTGTGCCGGTGATAGACTCCATGATCGCCTCCCTGAAAACAGCCGAGTTTGCGGCCGAGTTGGCGAGCCGGCTGGGATGGAGCCACAGCAAGATGGGCGGTTACGAATCACCTCCGCCGGAGGAGTACGCCCCCTGGCGCCTGGGCGAGCAGTACGACTTTGGGGATATGAAATCCTGGTTGCGGGGGAACTGAGTTTCGTTCGCGGTGTACGTCCCAAACAAGGGGCGGGCGACGTCCACGAGTCAGCCATAGATATCATAGCGGAGGATATCAGTATGCTGAGAGTTGCCACGGACATCGGAGGTACATTCACGGATCTTGTATACGTCACCCCTGACGGTGAGGTCGTCACCGGTAAGAGTCACACCACCCCTGCCCAGTACGAGCAGGGTGTGATGGACGTCATCTCGGCCGCCAGCATACAGCCGAGTGAGTTCGCGTCGTTTGTGCACGGGACGACCATCGTTATCAATGCCATCACCGAGAGAAAAGGGGCCAAGGTCGGCCTTCTCACCAGTGAAGGGTTCCGCGACATTATAGAGATCGGGCGCGGTCACCGCCCCGACTTCTTCAATCTGGAGTACCGCAAGCCAGAGCCGTTTGTGCCCCGCCATCTGCGACGCGAAGTGCGGGGGCGCATCAACTACAAAGGGATCGAGACTGCGCCCCTGGATCTCTTGAGCTTGCCTGGCATCCTCGACGATTTCCGGGCCGAGGGCGTTGAGGCCATCGCCATCAGTTTCATCAATTCCTATGCTAACCCGGTCCACGAAGAGGCAGCGCTGGCCAAGGTGAAGGAGCTTTGGCCCGAAGCATCCGCGGTGGCCTCGCACCAGATCACGAGGGAGTGGCGCGAGTACGAGCGCACCAACACCGCCGTGTTGTCCGCTTACGTACAACCGGTCGCCCACCGCTACCTGGACCGCCTGACCAGCGCTCTCTACGATGCCGGAATGCGATGCACGCCGTACATTATGCAGTCCAACTGCGGCGTGGATACGGTCAACAGTGCACGTCAGATCCCTATCACCATGGTGGAGTCGGGTCCCGCCAGCGGGATCTGGGGCGCTGCGGCGCTGGGCCGGCTGATCGGGGAGCCAGATGCCATCGCCATCGATATCGGCGGGACGACGGCCAAATGCGGGCTTATTACAGGTGGTCAGGTCAAGCTCAACACCAACTACGTGATCGAACGCCGCGAGACCTGGGCCGGCTACCCGGCGATGGTGCCGGTGGTAGACCTGGTGGAGATCGGCAACGGGGGTGGGTCGATTGCCTGGGTGGACGAGTTCCGGAGGCTACACGTCGGACCGCAGAGTGCCGGCGCCATGCCCGGCCCGGTATCCTACGGGTTCGGCGGCACGGAAGCGACGACCACCGACGCCAATCTGGCGCTGGGTCGCATCAACCCGGACTATTTCTGTGGTGGCACCATAGAGGCGGACATGGATGGGGTGGCCCGGGCGCTGGACAAGCTGGCCGCGACCCTCGACACCAGCCGGCAGGAAGCGGCGCGCGGCATCGTCCGCATCGCCAACAACAACATGGTCAACGCTATCAAGTTGATCTCGGTGAACCGGGGCCATGACCCCAGGGACTTTGCGCTGCTCGCCTTCGGCGGCGGAGGTGGCATGCACGGTTGCGCCCTGGCCAAGGAGCTGAGCATCAAGAAGGTGGTGATCCCCAGGCAATCCAGTGTGTTCTCTGCCTGGGGCATGCTACTCAGCGACCTGCGCCGCGACTACCTGCAAACCCAGATTGTTGACCTATCGGCACCCGGAGCGGCTGCGCAGCTGGACGAGAACCTGCGGCAGCTCGAAGCAAAGGCGGTCCAGGAGTACTCCGCCGAGGACATTGACCCCGCGCGTGTGCATTTCCTGCGCTACGCGCGGTGCCGCTACCAGAACCAGGAGCACTCTGTGGAAATCGTCCTGCCTGACGGGGAGATCACAGAGGCGCAGCTCCAGGCGATCCGCGAGCGCTTCCAGACGGACTACGAGCGGGAATACACATATCGGCTGGATGCCCCAGTCGAGCTGGTTGCCTATCACCTGGTGGCACTCGCCGAGGTGGATAAGCTGAAGCCAGAGAAATTCCCGACGACGGGCCGCAAGCTAGAGGATACGGTCAAAGAAGAGCGAGAAGTGGATTTCGTGGAAGCCGGCATCCAACGGGCGACAATCTACGATGGAGACAGCCTGGAGCCAGGCATGGAGTTCCTCGGGCCGGCCATCATCGAAGAGGCCGGCGCCACGACAGTCGTTCCCCCAGGCCTGCCCTGTTCTGTGGATGACTACGGGGATTATCAGATCCGGACTGCCCAGTGAGGAGGGTTCCCGATGAGCGAAGAGTATGATCCCATCACCATGGAAATCATCCAGAGCTCGCTGCAGGCGGCTGCTGATGAGATGTTTGGCGCGCTCCGCCGCACGGCGATGAGCGCCATTATCTACGAAGTGCTGGACATGGGCACGGGCATCATGGACAAGGACGGCGAGCTGGCCGGTTCTGGGGCTGGCATCCCGGCCTTCGTCGGAGTGCTGGACAAGACCGTCAAACGGGTGATAGAGAAGTATAAAAAGCCGGGGAACATCGAGCCGGGCGATATCTTCATCACCAATGACCCGTACACCGGCGGGGTCACGCATCTCAATGACGTGATCCTGGTTATGCCGGTTTTTGCGGGTCAAGATCTGGTGGCCTGGACCGCCAACATCGCCCATTGGAATGACGTGGGCGGCATGGTACCCGGCAGCATGTCCACCGAGGCGACGGAGATCTTCCAAGAGGGAATGATCCTCTCTGCCGTCAAGCTCTTCTCCCGCGGACAGCCGATCCAGTCAGTTTTTGACATCCTCACCTCGAACTGCCGCATGCCCGATTTCCTCACCGGCGACTTGTGGGCCGGCGTGGCTTCGGTGCGGGTGGGCGAGCGCCGCGTCCTGGAGATTGTGAACAAGTATGGGAAGGACGTTTTCCTGCAAGCTGTGAAGGAGTACCTGGACTACGGCGAGCAGGTCACCCTGGCTGCCCTAGGACGCTTGCCCAAGGGCAGGTACCATCTGGTTGAGCCGCAAGACCAGGGGCCGGACTATGTGGTCACCGTGGACATCACTGACGACGAGTTTATCGTTGATCTGCGGGACAACCCAGATCAAGACCCCGGTCCCTTCAACATGAGTCGGGACGAAGCGGTGGTGGCCTGCCAGATCGCCTTCAAGGGTATCGTTTCTCCAGATAGACTGAGCAACGGCGGCACCTTCCGTCCTCTGAAAGTCCTGACGCGTCACGGCAGCGTCTTTGATCCGATCCACCCGGCGGCCCAGGGCATCTATTATGAGATTACCATCAGGCTGCACGATTTGATCTGGCGATGCTTGGCTGAGCAGATGCCAGACCGGTTGCCTGCTGGCGGCTTCGCCTCGGTATGCGGCACGCTTTTTGGCGGCACCCATCCCGACACCGGGCGGGCTTACGCAGTAATCGAGCCTGAGTTGGGCGGCTGGGGCGGGTCGCCAACCTCCGACGGCAACTCGGGTCAGTTTTCCGGGCTGCACGGCGAGACCTACAACTGCCCGGCCGAGGTGGCCGAAGCGCGCTATGGCGTGACGGTGGATTATCTCAGCTTCCACGACGAGGATGGGGGCGCCGGCTTCCATCGGGGCGGCAAGGGTGTGCGGATCGACTACCGCATCAAGTCTGACAACGCCTGGCTGACGGTGGCATACACCCGCTGCAAGGTCCCGCCCTGGCCCCTGAAGGGCGGCCAACAGGGTTCGCCCAACCATGTGCTGATCAGGCGAGCCAATGGTGAGACGGAACGCTACTCGGTGGTGACCGGCTTGACCTTGAACACGGACGATGTCATCCAGGTGATGACGGCCACGGGCGCTGGCTGGGGCGACCCGCTGGAGCGCCCTCTGGAGCTGGTGAAACACGACCTGAAGGATGGCTACATCACGCTGGAGCAGGCCAACAAGTACTATGGGCTCGACAAGCGCACCAAGAACGCATAGGGGAGAATCCCATGATCAAGCTGACCGTGGTCTACAACCTGCCGCCCGGCGCCGATCATGAAGAGTTCATCAAGTGGCGCACGACCACCCATCAGAAGAGCAACATGTCCATCCCGGGCGTCATCAAGAGCGATTTCTATGCGATCAAGCGCGCCTGGAAGATGGAGGAGCCTCCCTATCGCTACATGACGGAAGCCTACTTTCCGGACATGGAGACCTTCGAGAAGGCCTTTTTTGACCCCGACTACCAAACCGGGCTGGCGAAGTCGCTGGAGCGTATCGCCGATCCGTTGTTCCTCATTTCCGAGGAGGTGATATCCGAATCCCGGGAATAGGTCTGTGCCCAAAGCGTTCGTTTGGACCACGGAAGGCACACTTCCACGCTCGCCGAACCATGCCAGGATCCTCTTTGCCCATGGCCGGGATCCCGTCGCCTCTGGTAAGAGAGGACGATTCCGCGTAGAGGTAGACGGCGTGGCTTCCCTGATCACAGCCACTGGTGGCGGCTGGAGCGATCCCTACGAGTGACCTGTCGAGGCCGTGCAGCAGGACGCGAGGATCCAAAACGTCACCAGGGGCCCCGTCTCTGCGGACAAGGGGCTGCTATTCTGGCGTTGGAGGCCGGTCGCGAGGTGGGGTGCGCAGCGCGTTGGCCAAGGTCTCAAATCGTACTCAACCTCTGGTGAGCATGAAGGGCAGCTGTCATGAACGAACAACACGATTACACCATCAACTTGGACGTGTTGTATGGTTTTCTAGAGCTAGTCGATGTACCCAACCTCATTGCCACCTGCAAGGATCAATGGTTCAATCAGACCCTTTGTCAGGTGAACGACTGCGTGGTTCGCCTCGGCGTCATGCAAGGGGAGTTCCATTGGCACAAACACGATGAAGAGGACGAGTTCTTCTTCGTCCTGCAAGGCAAGTTCCTGATCGATCTAGAGGGTGAGACGATAGCCTTGGAACCCCACCAGGGATATGCGATTCCGAGAGGGGTGGTGCATCGAACGAGAGCACCACAACGCACGGCCATCCTCATGGTGGAGAGAAGCTCGGTGAAGCCAACTGGAAGCTGATGCCCCAGTAGCAGGCCCGTCCCTGTCAAGGGGCAATCGCCCCATGCAGGGCGCTATGAGGGGAGGCAAACGGGATAGGGACGCGAATCGCGGGCGCGCATGCGTGCCCGCCTTTTCTAAGGTACAACGGTTCAGTTGGCGGCAAGGACTGCCCATAGCAAGTTAAAGGAGGATCTCATGGGTTGGCCGGTGAGGAAACTGATCGAGCAAGGAGTGGTCAGCATGTTGCAGGTAAACATGGGGCTGAAGGAGGGGGAGCGGCTGTTGGTGGTGGCCGATCCCCCCAGCCTGGACCATTGGGGGGAGAAAGAGCCCTCCAAACTGATGGAGCAACTGGAACGCTCCATGCTGGCCAGGATGGTGGCCGAGATAGCTCGAGAGGCCTTCCCTGATGCCATCGTGGAGTTCTATCCCTACCCGTCAGTGGGGCAGCACGGGAAGGAGCCTGGCAAGGCGGTGGCGGAGAAGCTGCGTCAGGCTGACGTGCTCATCGCCATTGTCAACTACTCCCTCTCTCACACTGGTGCCCGGGCGGCAGCCACCGAGGCTGGGGTGCGCATTGCCAGCATGCCGGGATTCGAGGCCCGCATGTTCCACCCGGGCGGCCCCATGTCCGTGGACTACCAGCAGGTGGCGGAGGATACGGAGAAGCTGGCCCAACTGGTCACCGCGGCTCAACAGGCCACCGTGCGCTCTCCCGGAGGTACAAACATCTCCTTCAGCCTGTCCGGTCGCAAGGGAGGAGTAGACACCGGTCTCTGCACCGAAAAGGCGGCCTGGAGCAACCTCCCCGCCGGTGAGGCCTACGCCGCCCCCATGGAGGGCACGGCAGAGGGGGTGATTGCGGTCCAGGCAGGCTGGTATCCCGACCTTGCGGAGGATATGCTCCTCACCTTCGAAAGGGGCCTGGTGATCCGGCTGGAGGGCGGAGGGAAGGTGGGGGACAAGTTCAGGGAGTTGCTCCAGCTCGGGAAGGAGGATGAGCTCCATCGGCCGCGGCGCAACCTGGCCGAGCTGGGCATCGGCACCAACCCCAACGCCAAGCAGCCGGACAACGTGCTGGAGGCGGAGAAGATCAAGGGTACGGTGCACCTGGCCATCGGGGATAGCTCCCACATGGGAGGTACGGTGGTGGCGGACCTCCACGAGGACTTCGTGATCCCTCAGCCCGACCTGCTCCTGGATGGCGAGCTGGTGACCGAGGGCGGGGAGTGGAGGATTTAAGTCAACATAACTCAGCGCCGGGCGGTGTGTGTTATGTATTGCTCTGTTGGTTCCTGGCACGCGCTGTATCATTGTCCCATGATGGTACAGGGCTCAGCAGGGTTATCTGAATGAGAATCCTGGTCTTGGGTAGCGGGCTGATGGGGCCGGCGGCGGCCTTCAATGCCATGTCGGACCCTGATGTATCACGCGTGACCCTCTGCGATGTGGATCAGGGGCAGTTGGCTGCTGCGCAGGCGAGGCTCCGCGGTCTCGATGGCGGGGACAAGCTCTCCACCGTGGCCCTGGACTTGAACGACCGCCAGGCAGCCACCAGACTGATGGCGGACTTCGACGCCATCGTGGGCGCTCTTCCCTGGGGGGCCGTGCGTTTGGGTATGCGGGCGGCAGTGGCCGCCGGGATGCCTCTGGTGGACCTGGCCCGGCCCCAGGAGGGAGAGCTCGCCCAGCTGAAGCGAGAGGTGCAGGCGGCAGGTGGGCTGGTGATCCTGGGATGTGGCGTAGAGCCGGGCTTGACGGAGATCATGGCCCGCCACCTATCGGAGAAGCTAGACCAAGTGGACGAGCTGCACATCAAGTGCGGCGGCATTCCGGAACACCCCAAGCCACCCCTGGGCTACAAGATCGTCTTTGGCGGGCGGAAGCTCCCTTTGAGGGAGCAGGACGCCTATATCGTCGAAGACGGCGACCTGAAGCTGGTGCCCCGCTACTCGGGAGTGGAAAGGGTGTCCTTTCCCGGCGTGGGGGAGTGCGAGGCCTGGCACGAGGGGTTTATGCCCTGGCTGATGGATCTAGAGGCCTTGCGGGGTCTGAAGCTGGGCGCCCAGAAGACGATTCGCTGGCCCGGCTACGCGGCCAAGGTGACGGTGCTCAAAGAGCTGGGGCTGCTCAGCGAGGAGCCGGTGGAGGTGGACGGCGTTTGGGTGGCACCCAAGAGAGTGGTCGACGTGGTGCTGTATCCCCGGGTCAGACTGGAGGAAGGGGAGCGGGACATCACCCTCTTCCGCGTGGAGGCGGTAGGGAAGAAGGAAGGAGTTCTGCGCCGGTACAAGGTGGAGATGGTGGATCGCTACGACGACTTGCTGGGCTTCACCTCCATGGCCCGGACCACGGCCTTCACCGCGGCCATCGTGGCGCGGATGATCGCGAGGGGAGAGATCGAGGCCAAGGGTGTGTTCACGCCGGAGCAACTCATCACCGGCCCATTGCTCGAGAGCCTGCTGGCTGAGTTAGCAGCGGTCAACGTGCGCTTCGAGGAGACGGCTGACTGAGTCGGACCTCACACTTGATGGGAGGCCTCCGGCGATTCGCTCGGTGGGGACGGTCACAGACGGCGCCAGGCTGCGGTGACGCAGATACGCTGCGTCGCGGCTAGCTCAGCCGATCCTTGACGGATTCGACCTGCATCAACCAGTCCTCAAAGTAGCCCGCGATTCTTTCTCGATCCCGCTTCCTGAGAGGATTGTGGTGGTCTACCACGTTCCTTGATGTGGCAATCTCCTTGATCCGCTGAGTAACCCAAGTTTGGTCTGGGAACAGTCCCCTGAAGTGCTCCCACTGGCCTTCAATCAAGGTAACGAGGTGAGCGATATCCGTGTAATGGATCGGGTGTTCTCCTCTTCGGCGATGCCATGCGTTCCTCTTTTCTTTCTCCATCAGCGACTGTGCATACTGGTATACCTTCGGGTGTTGAACCTTAACGCACACCTCCCACCAATGCGCGCCGTATTGTCCAGATAGCACACGCTTGATCACCTCCCGGACTGAGTTCTCGAACACGTACAGTTCGGCATAGACTCGGGCCATCTCTCTGGCATCTCGAAGTACGCTGGCCGGCAGCAACGGGTCTGAGAGCTGCAAGCGCTCCGCGATGCTAACGTTGACGATCTTCGGCGCGGGTGCACTTGCCCTTTCGCGAGCCTCTGGAGATTGTAGGATGGCGCGTTGCACGACTAGTTGATCGACACGTTGTACCTGCTCAGGCTCTAGATACTCCGTGATATCTATGTTCTTATCGTGCGCGAGAAGGGCAATAGCTTCCCCGGTGGACATCGGGCCCGCATTGCGCTTGATTTGCCGTGCTCGGTACTCCACACCTTGTCTGGTGAGGCCAGTGGCGGCAATCACCGCCCGCTTCAGTTCCCCGTATGCCATACGGTTCCTCCAGTCCTTCCACCCGTTTCGCCAGGGTGTTCACTAGCAAGCGACAGGGCAAGCTCCAGCGCGCGACCTCAGGCAAGCACGCTGACGGCAGGCTTGGTTCAGACGGTCCAGCTATCCGATTATGGTCCGGAGCACAGCCCCCGCGTTTCGACCGGCATCCCTGCCTGCCCAACCATCAGTTCTTGCTCGCAATTGCTCAATTTGCGCGCCTGCGGACCCTAGCCAGTGCGCTACGAACGGTAGCATTCGTGGTTCCGAGAATCTCGGCTATTTGAGCGGTTTCGAGGCCAGCCGAACTCAGCACGCCCACTTTGGCCTGCTGTGAGGCGTCCGGATCGAGGGTGGACGTTACCACGAGCGTCGCCAGCAACCGGACGATGACTGCAAGCTGCTCCTCCACATGTGCCAAATCTGTCTGATGCACCTACGTCCTCCTTCATGCTAGACCGAGGCCGACCTGCGCCAGGTCTCGCCTGCGCGTCGCACACTACCACTGTGCTGCCGCTTCACTTGGACCTGGCTATCCTCATGGTAGCGACGCCGAGCTCATGCCCCGCCTCCCGTGGTTGAGAGGCAAAGTCCAGGGCTCGGCGTCGCTTCACATGTCCGCATCTCGTTCGCCGATGCCAAAATCGTCTAGTTGAAAGGCGCGCTGTCGCCTCCCTTTGATTGGCGAGATTCTGCTGGGTACGGCAATCCCCAGTCGTTCCCATGCTTGCCCCCATTCGGAAACATACCGGACATTGACGCCTGTGAGCCTCTGGATTTCTCCCGCCCCCCTCCGGCCATCCATGGCTGCGTATACGCTTCGCTTCTGATCCGTGTCTAGTGCCGTCTCCAGTGTCTTCTTGACGTTCGGATATACAATCACTCGCGTCCAGATAGCGAGCTCCTCCAACGAGGAAGCGATGCTCTGCAGCAGTGCTATCTCTGTACGTTCTCCCTCAGTCTTGGTCATCTATCTCCTCCGCGATTCGCCGCAAGTCGAAAGCATCCTCATACACCGGGTTGCCCTCGCGGTCCGATGCTTCACGGATTAGTCCGGTCTCCAGCAGCTTGGCCACAAACCGGCTCACCGTAGGCTGGCTCGTTCCCGCTTCTTCAGCGATGGCCTCCTGAGAAAGCCGTCGATGGTCAAACAGCAATGGGTAGATGCGCCGGCGAGTTGGCGTGAGCAGTTCCTGGAATTGCTTGATCTTCGCCTCCTGCTTTCTGATACTCGCCTCTCTGTAGTCATCCTCGAAGCATGCGGAGATCGGTTCTAAGAGGTCGCGTATCGTGTTTAACACCTTCAAGATCTCTTCGCTAGAATCCGTCATTGTTATCATCTCCGTTTACCGATTGCCAGTCATGCGTGAAGGCCATACTGGCGGTGTGAATACTACGCCTAGTATACCACATAATGTGGGGGCATGTCAAGTATGGTCTCGTATGGACGTATGGCGGCCTGTAAAAACAATGGTGCTTAGAGGCCAAGTCACGACTGATTTGGAGGCTCATCGAGCTCGGGCACTGAGCGCCCTGTCTGCCTCTTCCGGACGCCCTTCTCACTGCTAATCGCGCGGGGCCTATGACAAGAACGGCAAACTAGCGACAGGCTTTGGTGTGCCTGCGACCATTAGTGGGCAGACGGCTCACACTGCTCTTTGCTTGACGACATGGACCGCGCGTAGTATCATCTGCGAGGATCGCAGCCTGGTTCGAATCGACCGGACTCGGCAGTCGCATCTGCATCGAGAGTCGAGCAGTGTGGCGCTGGCCTGTCTTTGCATCGACACTTGGTACTGGGCGCGGTCTTCACCGTCAGTCGTTTTCGACCAATGCCGCATAGAATCAAGACCAGGGATACGCAGGACCCATTCGACGCAGGGGAGGCGTCAACCTATGCAAATCACCGTCGCTGATGAGCGCGTGCTGCTCCTCGAGCAGCGGATCTCCATGGAGCAGGCTGAGGGCCGTGCCTGGAGCAAGAAAGGCGATGCCTTTGGCACCATCACGAAGATGACCCGGTTGCTACAGCAGCCCAAGGACGACGAGTTCGAGTTGATCTACAAAGAGCATCGCTACCAGCCTTTCTGGCACGTGGTGTGCAGCGCCCACTACATCTACGACCGGACATCCAACTACTCATTTCCTACAACTGGCCCGGAAGTGCAGTCTGTGACGATTGAGGGCACGGAGTACAAGGCCGACGGCGGCTCCATCACCCTCACTGGCCTGGACCACTGTGCAGAAGAGGCACACCAGGAGCTCTTCGTCGAGGGCATTACCGGGGATAGGGTCCCGGCGCTGTCCAAATACCTCAAGTTCTCCTCTGCCACGATCCCGGCCGAAGACCTTGACAGTTTCGCGCCCGAGGGGACCATCGTCGTGCCGCCGCAGGCGCGCTCGTCAGCCATTGTCCGTGAAGTGCTGGCGGGGATGATCAAGAGCGTCCAGGCGGACCGCATCGTGGAGGAGACGGTGGACGTTGAACACGTCGACCTCTACTACCGTCCCGTCTACGCCTTTCAGTATCGCTGGCTGTCCAAGGACAAGGAAGCGATCATGGAATGCGACGCACTCACTGGTGAATTGCAGGCCGGTGGCAAGACCTTCCAGCAGTACCTGGGAAAGGTCCTGGACGCGGAATTCCTGTTCGACGTGGGAGTGGATGCGGCGGGCCTGCTGGTGCCTGGCGGGGGCATCGCTGTGAGAGTGGCCAGGAAGGGTTTCGACGTGGCCCGAAGCCGTCGCAAGAAGGGGTCGTAGAGCGCCTGAGATGGCGCCGGCGTTCGTTCTTCTGTGTGACATCATCCACCCATCAAGCTGCCCCGCGGGCTGAGGCGCTCATCCAGAGAAGCGTTCCTCGCAACTCGTCTGGCCCGGTGGTCTCCCTCCTTTTGCTCAGGAGGCGGACAGAACACAAGAGAGGGAGGGTCCTGGTTGACTCGCTTTCTTCATGCCCCTGACAGGGTCCGAACCAGTACGCCCCTGCGATCTGTGAGACGTTCTCACCGTCCGCAAAGAAGTCGATCGTCGATGTGCGAAAGACCCCGCGTCCCTTCGAATCTCCGATCCGGTCATTGGCACCATTTGGTGGCGATTCTCGAGGCGTGTACGTGAATAGGTGGGGTCGTGACTGGCGAGGGATGGTACCATGTCTCCAGCCCCGAAGATGCCCTCAGGGTGCAGCCAATGTCCCTGACGAGTTCGCCCAAATTACTTGACGTGATTGGCTTTTCGAGGTATAATGAGAGTCGGCGAAGATAGCCGACACTTGTGATGCATACAGCTCACAGCTGGCCAGTCTGTGCCGGGAGCGTTCTTTGCACACATACCCCACCGGCCTGACCAGCAACGGCGATGGCGAAGTCCGTTTTCCTGTGCGAGAGCAGCGAGGACAGGAAAGGGGGTGATCGAAGGCGACACACGATTGTCTCAATTGGCCTGCCAAGGTCAAAGGTGCGGTTCAACGACACGTGTTGAGCTCCCGTTCTGAAACGGGAAAAGGAGGCCGAAGAGATGAATTCGATCTTAGTACTGATACTGGCAGCTGTGGTAATCGTCGTCGGCTACGGCTGGTATGCGCGGCGTATCGACCGCAACATCGTGCAGCCCGACTCTGGAAAGGCATGTCCGGCGAAGATGTACATGGACGGGGTAGACTTTACTCCAGCCAGTCGCAACGTGCTGTTCGGCTATCAGTTCAAGTCCGTTGCCGCCTTGGCCCCGCTGACCGGGCCCATAGTCGCCCTGCAGTGGGGCTGGCTGCCGGCGCTCGTATGGATCCTGGGGGGCGTGTTCCTCATCGGCTGGGTGCAAGACTATGGTGCGATGATCATGGGCGTGCGCCGCGATGGGGAGACCATGAGCGCTCTGAGCTACAAACTCATCTCGCCCCGCGCGCGTACCATCCTCATGGTCTTCATCTACTTCTACCTGTTGCTGATCATGGGGGCCTTCGGCAACGCGGTGGGGAAGGTGCTGATGGTCAAACCGCAGGTGCCCTTCGGGATGATCGCTCTGGTTGTGATGGGCGTGCTGGCCGGCCAGATGACCTACAAGTGGAAGCAGAACATCATGC
>Ga0307379_10008894_pt1 | contig 13490 bp, 15 predicted proteins | sample UN2MG_FD_202237 | JGI IMG/M metagenome (GOLD analysis project Ga0307379, IMG submission 202237) | Soil microbial communities from Risofladan, Vaasa, Finland - UN-2 | ecosystem: Environmental > Terrestrial > Soil > Coastal area > Acid sulfate soil | place: Finland: Risofladan, Vaasa | collected...
TTTTTAAAAAGGGTCTGTTTTGTACATAGGTAAGTCTACACCTTTTTATTATATTTTTACAATCCTTCTTTTGCTACTTGTCTTATTACTAACAAAAGAAAGTATTATTAATATATAATATTTTTTCTTCTAACTACCCCACTAAAGTTTACACTAACCCCTGACGGACGGAGTTTGTAACTAACTGCCAGAAGTTGTTACGATAGGTTGATTGACAACAACCATATCTGGATGGCATATAGCGTTCAAATAATTTTGGCGAATATTTCTGAAGGCGTTTAAATCGGCGTTAAGGGAGAAACCACAATGTTGACATTTAAAGGTAGCTTGATATTTTCTATTAGAACGAGAAATGTAACCACATTTAGAACATTTCTGGCTAGTGTATCTGGCGTCAACATATTTGATTTGGATACCTTTAGCTTCAGCTTTATAAGTAAGAAATTGCTGAAACTGAAAGAAATTCCATTTATGCAGTTTTGTTCTTTGCTTTTTACGAAGTCTGACAATTTGTCTAATGATTTCAAATTCTCAAGTACAATTGTGCTCCCTGGGGTGAGATAACTAATAATTCGTTTTGTAATACAGTGATTAACATCTACTTTAAAATGGTTCTCCTTCTTGGAAATATTGCGAAGGTGTCTTTTAGCAGATTTACTCCCACAGGATTGCAATGCCGACCGGAGTTTTTCGTAACGCTTAGAAATATGTATAATTTGACCACCATTAAAGAATTTATTATCAGAAGTTGCGGCAAGCTTTTTAATACCTCTATCAATACCAGTAACTTCTTCTATTGGTTGAATATCAGTAATTTCTTTTTCAAAAATAATATGTAGAAAAAAACTATTATTTCTCAAAAATAAATCAGCAGAAGAACGTTTCCAGTCAAGGTATCGCTTAAAGTATTCAGGAATAAATGTGGGGAATTTCTTTCTACCATCAATAGTAAAAAGAGAAATTTCATTTTTATCAAACCAAATATTGTAACTTCTGGCGTCGTATCTAATAGAACAAAGTTTACTTTGTGGACAAATTGTTTTTTGTTTCTTTTTAATCTCTATATCTTTAGAGATTTTTCGGGTAGATATCCTACGAAGTATAAGATAGAGAAATTTTCGGGATTATCTTTTAATCGTTTTACTAAAGCGAAGAATCTTGTTTTCTTAATCCCTAAAATTTCTTGGATATATTTTCTTCCTATTTCTTTTTTTAAATAACGTGTAATTAATGCTTTGACCTGAGAGTCGGTGAACTTCTTATGCAACTGTTCTATAATATAGGACCTCCTTATATTTTTATCCTATATTATTACAGTTTTTATGCTCTATTAAGAGTTCACTTTTAATTTTTAAATGACAAATTTTGGAATTTTGCTTGACTTTGACGATAGTATTATGTTATTATAATAACATAATAAATTTTAACAATTGATTATATTAATATATTAATATATAAAAGTGAAAGGTTGAGATAAAATTGTTCCAAAATACCGTGGATAGAGATAAAAAAATACCATTATATATTCAGATTGCTGAGTACTGGAAATCAATGATAATAGGTAATGTTCTTAAGCCTGAAGGCCAGCTACCAACTGAAAAGGAATTAATAAAACTACATAATGTAAGTGGAATTACTATTAAGCAGGCTATTCGAGAATTAGTCAATGAAGGCCTTCTTGTAACCATACAGGGAAAAGGTACCTTCGTCAATTCCGTAAAACACCAGTGGGAACTTACAAAATTAAATAGTTTTAGTGAAGATATGAGGTCCAGGGGGTTTATTCCTGGTGCTAAAATTATCAAAAAAGAAATATGCAAAGGTTCTGTTGAACAGTTGGGGCTGACGAGTAATGATTCATTGTCAATTCGAGTTGAACGTTTACGTTTAGCTAATAATAAACCTATGGCGATAGAGGTTCTCCAAATGGAATATAATTTATTTAGTAGCATTTATGATGATATAGAAGATGATGTATCTATTTACGAGCTGATGGAAAATAAGCAGGGGATAAAACTTGCTTATGCAACTGAATTTTTGGAGGCAGCCTTGCCTAATAAACACGAGCAGGAATTATTGAAAATTAATAGTAATATAGCAGTTTTAAAATTAGAGAGAATTAGTTTTTTAAAAGATGGAAAACCGGCTGAGTATACACTTTCTGCTTATCGTGGGGACAAATATAGATTTAAAATTTTATTAAAACGCTAGGTAAATAGCTCTATAAAAAATAGGGTCATCTATTTAAGAAATAATGTTTAAAGATAAAGGAGAGATAACATATTTAAGAGCATCGGAATTTCAAAAAAGCGAAAAAATAACAAAATAAGATTTTTTTTGATAGTTAATAACATTTTTCAAACACATTAAAAGCAAAAAGTGTAACTGATAGTAAGAAAGGTTGCAGAATTAGCCAGAAATAATAAATTTTTTTAGGATTTTTTCAAAAGAGACGAAACAATTCTGTGACAAATCTTGACCTATCGTCAGGACAGGTTTCATGCTCTAAAATTTTAAAAAACTGTTCTTTGATAAACGGAATATTAAGTTATGGTGGCCGGAAATGGATTAACAAGTTTGCTTTTTAAAGAGAAGGTAGCAATTTCTACAAGTTTCATTTGTTTTCCACACTTTGGACACAAAAGTGGGTCGTAACCTTGGTATAGTTTTTGTCTTTCTCTCCAGGGAAGGACCTCAAGGAAATGTTTTTTTCTTTTTAAGAGTTTTAAGAATATTTTTTTAAGAGAAGTTTTAACTCGGTTAGCCAGGATACCATAATACCGTATTTGTCGGAAATTATCTGGCAGGATATGTTGAATTAAAAGTTCAATAAATCTCTCCACCGGAACGGACAACCTGACCGGATATTGATTTCTCTCTTTGTAAGAGAAGGTTACCCAGATATCTTCTGCTTGAACAATTTTACCGATCGTTGTGGATTCTGGATTCACCGAGTGGCGGTCTTTTTGTGTAGCGTCCAATATATGAGACGGTGAAGTTTTTGTAGTCAAGTTCTTCACTGTCGTGGACATACCAGTTAATCTTAAGGAGCGGACTAAAAAAACTGTCAAGCACACCCGGGTGAGAGAAGACAGAGAGTTCACCATAGTTAAGATTTTTCTTAAGATAATTTCTGATAGATTTTTTGAGTTCATCTATTAAAAGATATCGCCATCTTTTGTGAAGCATTACAAAAGGTAGGTAGGGTGAGTGTTTCCATTTTTTTCTTATTCGACTATTCTTAATGCAAAGTCCACCAGTGGTAGAGAGCAAATGGATATGAGGATTGAATTTCAGGTTTCTAGCAAATGTATCTAAAGCACAAATAATTGCTGGCAGGAAATGTCTTTCTTTGGAGTAAGAGAGAATGGTTTTTGAGGCAGCAACGAAAAAGGCAGTTGAGCAAGAATCTGTTTTTATCCAGAAGCAACCGTAAGGAATCTGGTATAGTAAAACATATATGATGGAAAGATGACTGTGGAAAATCCTTTTCAACTTTAGCGATCCATTTGTCAGTTAGAATTTTTTCACAAGTATTACAGAATCGACTTTTACAAGAATGAGGAACAACAATAAATTCCGCTGGATGATCAGGGCAGGTATATTTGTGATAGCCAAGTTTTTAAGGATTTCTACAATTAAGCATTTTATTAACGGTAGAGACAACATAATCAGGGATAGAGTTTTGATGTAAAGAAAAATAATCATCCCAGTGTTCTTGAAAGATTTGTTTTATTGAGAACCTGTATGAAAAGATTTGTTCCATGAAACAAATTATACAAAAGAACACTGGGGAAAGCAAATAAAAATTATGAAAAATACATTTAAGAAAGAGGTTTCAGGGGAATCTCCCCCCTGACTATCTTGTGTTTAGTAAGTTTACTAATTTTAGCATTGACGATCTTTGGTAGTTTCGCTGGAGAGGTACAGGCAGAGAGAGTCAAGGTGCGGGTTTTATCCTGGTGGGACTTTACTAATTCGGTGCCGTTAATACAGTTAAAAGCCAGGTTTGAGGAATTAAATCCTGATCTGGAATTGGAATACATCCAAGTTGGCAAAGGCTATGCCGACAAAGTTCTCGTCATGATCGCTGGGGGAGCAGATTTGCCTGATGTGATGATGTTGGCTATGGACAAGGTGCCAATATTTGCCAATTAAGGAGCCATACAGAATCTTGATAAATATGTGGACGATGAATATAAGAATAGCCTCTATCCAGTGGTATTGGATGCGCTTGAATATAACGGCAGCATATACGCTGTTCCGAGGGATATTACCAGTAAAGTGATGTTCCTAAATAAAAAGATGTTTGATGATGCTGATGTTCCTTATCCTAATGAAAATTGGACATGGAATGACTTCAGGGAGATAGCCAAAAAGCTTACTAAGAAGGATTCTCAGTGGGGATTCTATTTCCCGAAATACAATGATGGTTTCTATCACTAGTTGGTTCAAAACAATGGAGGACTGGTAACTCCTGATGGCGAAGCATTGCTGCTTGGCAAGCCGGAGAGTATAGAAGCTTTACATTCCCTACAGGATCTGATAATAAAGGATGAGGTAGTTCCGAGTGAGACCCAGGCCCAGCAGTTCGGTGCTTCTGACTCGGCGCCTTTCATAGCAAACAAAGTTGCTATGGTATGTGGTGGTTTCTCTATGACCGTTGCTTTAAGAAACAATACTGAAAGGAGATAATTGAAAGAATGCTATTTTCTAAAGGTCTACACCCTACTCACAAAAACTCGTTAGCTGTGAATGAAGCTGTAACAGGGTGGATGTTCATTCTGCCCGCGGTAATTGGACTTTCCATCTTCATCTATGGAGCGATTATATATTCTATAGGAATATCTTTGACAGATTGGGATTTGTTTACACCAGGGAAATGGGTGGGCTTATCAAATTTTAAAACGGTTTTTAGAGATAGCCAATTCTACCAGTGTTTGTACAATACCCTATATTTTGTGGTCTTGATGGTGCCGTTTGGTATTATGATTTCTATGGGTATGGCCATAACTTTAAATCATCAAATGAGAGGCATTTCCTTTTTCAGGACTGCATTCTATATGCCGTCAATAACGTCGACCATTGCAATTGGAATGGTATGGCTGTGGATATTTAATCCGAACCTAGGAATACTTAATTCTGTTCTCAGGGGGATAGGGATAAGCAATCCGCCATACTGGCTTGAAAGTACAATGTGGGCCAAGCCTGCATTAATAATAATGCGGCTTTGGCAATTGTGTGGTTATTATATGATAATGTTTCTGAGTGGGCTTCAAAGTATACCTGTGGAACTATATGAGAGCGCAGATATTGACGGAGCCAGCTTTTGGCAGAAAACAAGGTATATAACCATACCGATGCTTTCCAATATAACCTTTTTCGTAGCTATCATGCTGGTCATTGATTCCTTTAGCATATTTGATGCTATTTATATAATGACAGCGGGAAGCCCCGGAGGAAGTACCAATACCATGCTTTATTATATATATACAGAGGCTTTTAAGTCATATCGCATGGGATATGCGTCTTCTTTGGCATGGGTATTGTTTGTAATAATATTTGTTTTTACGGTAGTGCAATTTGCAGTCAGAAGAAAAACCGAACAAACAAATGCTTGAAAGGAGAGTAGTCTTGAAAAAAATAAAAATTGGAAACGTTATGTTAAATATAATACTCATCCTGATTTCGCTTATTATGATATATCCATTCATATGGGCTGTAACGGCATCATTCAAAACAAATACCCAACTATATAGTGGTAACCCGTTAGATTTGATGCCACGACCGTTTACCTTCCAGAACTATATTTGTGCGTGGACTACGCTGCCGTTTTATCGGTTTTTGCTTAATTCTGCAGGGTTGTCGATAATTGTGCCTTTGGCATCTGTTCTTATAAGCTCTCTGGCCGGCTACTCTTTCGCAAGATTGCGTTTTAAAGGAAGAGATGCAATTTTTGTAATTTTACTCGGAGTTATGATGATACCGGGCCATATCACTTTAATACCAAATTATTCGCTTATGGTTAAATTGGGCTGGATTGATAAGTACATAGCGCTTATAGTACCCCCTATTTTCCAAGGCTCTCTTGTATTTAATATTTTCTTTATGAGGCAGTATCTTCTGGGCATCCCCAAGGAGCTGGAAGAAGCGGCTATCATTGATGGCTGTACAAGGTTTGGTATATGGTGGAGAATAATCATGCCAAATTCAAAGCCGGCAATTGCCACTATTGCAATTATCTCTTTTAAAAATCAGTGGAATGCTTTTTTGTGGCCGAATGTAGTGATAAACGATTATTTAAAAATGCCTATACAAGTAGGATTGTCGTATCTCAAGGTGAGTGCTTCGAACTGGGGCATGTTGATGGCCGGGACTACTACTGCTATTATACCTTTGATAGTGATATTCCTGATCTTTCAAAGGTATTTTATATCAAGTGCTCTTACTTCCGGTTTAGGTGGAAAGTAGCGTAGTATTTGATGAAAGGAGGAATCATGATGTGAGCGTAGTATTTGATGAAAGGAGGAATCATGATGTGAGCGTAGTATTTGAGCACTAATTTTTAACTAAATTAATTTTAAGGAAAAGGAGCGTATAAATAAAATGAGTTTTAAAAAAGTAACTTTATCGATTTTAACTATAATTTTAATATTGGTTATTTTGGGTAGTTTTGCTGTAGCTGTAGAGGCAAAAACAAAGGTTAAGGTCATGTCGTGGTGGGACTTTACTAAACATGAGTCATTGATAGGCTTAAAAGCAGCCTTTGAACAGAAGAATCCGGATCTCGAGATAGAGTGGGGCCGCATTGGCGGAAGTGAATATGCAGACAAAATGCTGACCATAATCGCCGGAGGTGGAGAAGTCCCTGATGTCATGATGCTGGCGATGGATCAAGTGCCTGTGTACGCCTCTAAAGGCGCTATAATTGCCTTGGATAAATACATGACCGAGAGCTATAAAAACAGTCTGTACCCGGTTGTACTGGATGCTGTCAAATTTAATGGCAATTACTATGCAGCCGCCAGAGATGTGACAAGCAAGGTAATGTATTTAAATAAAAAATTGTTTGATGAAGCCAAAGTGCCTTATCCGAGCGAGAACTGGTCATGGGATGATTTCAGAAAGATTTCCAAGCAACTGACCAAAGGTGATTCGCAGTGGGGATTCTATTTCCCTAAATATGCCGACGGCTTTGATCATTGGTTAAGGCTCAACGGCGGTGGTATGGTTACACGTGATGGTAAATCATTGTTGGCAATGCCAGAAAGTATAGAAGCCTTGCAATTCTTTCAGGATATGATAGTAAAGGATAAATCTATACCGACCGAGTCACAGGCCAAGCAGTTCGGTACCTCCGATGTGTCCTCAATGCTGGCCGGCAAGTGCGCAATGCAGGCAGGCGGCCTTAGTAAATCCCTAGATCTGATTAACGCCAAGATTGAATATTTGATAAGACCTCTGCCTGTTCCAACAGGGAAGAAGCCTCTGAGTGTTGCTTTTATCAACACATGGACTATACCGAAGGGTGCAAAAAACCCGGACCTGTCATGGCGTGTGGTCGAATTCTTCTCCGGTAATGATGGCCAGAAGATTGTTCTGGACACGAATATGGGACTTCCGGCCTCAAAGGGTGTCGATTTATCGGCATTTTTACAAAAACATCCGGACAACAAGTATTTGGTAGATTCTCTGGCAATCAGTGTTCCATTCTCTGCGCCCATGTATTGTTCCGACTTCTTTAGGTTGATGCAGACAGAGTTTGACCTTATGTGGCTTGGGCAAAGGAGTGTCAAAGACGCGGTAAGTGCTGTGGAAAAAGCAGCACCGAATGTGCTTTCAGGGAAAAAATAAGAATTACTTTTATATGTGTTTGTGATTTGTGCAGTCATCCAATTAACTGACTGGATGACTGCGCCCCTTTATGTTATAAAAAGAAGGTGTTACTTAATGGATCAAGAGAGTAATTATGGTGAGATTTATCAGGATAAGGTTATAGGGCTGTTAAAAGAGATAGGATGTTCTCAAAAGGATAATATAAATAAGGCGGCATCGGCGGTAAAGGACGCTATTGCAAATGGTGGCGTATTCCATGCCTTTTCTACAGGACATTCCCATATGATAGTGGAAGAGCTGTTTTATCGGACGGGAGGGCTTGTACCTGTTAATCCTATATTTGATCCTGCAACAATGCTGCATGAAGGAGCGGTTAAGAGCACAATGATAGAAAGGCTCCCCGGCTATGCTGAGGCTGTCTTTAAAAATGTAGAGACACAGATAGGAGAGCCTATCCTGATTGCATCTAATTCTGGTATAAATGCAGTCCCTATTGAAATGGCAATATTGGCTAAAAAGAGGCAAATGGTGGTAATAGCCATTACATCCGTAGATATCTCGTCACGCCAGGATTCCCGTGATATATCGAACAAAAAGCTGACCGACGTAGCAGATATCGTAATTGACAACTGTATAAAAGGAGAGGACGCTTCTATAGAGATTTATAAGACCGGTCAGCAAATTGGAGCTCTTTCGTCAATAGCTGGCATATATATAGCGCAGCGTATCGTTTTAGATGTGGTTGCCATGTTTGTTGACGGAGGAGTGGTGCCGCCCCCCATATTCATGAGTGCCAACAAAAGCGGTGGTGATAAACATAACGAGCTTCTTATACAAAGATATAAAGGCAGGATCAAGGTGTTGACATGATGCGATATTTTTTGGGAGTAGACGGTGGCGGTACAAAGGTCGAGGCCATTCTGACAGATCAAAACGGCCAAATAGTCGGCGCCGGCAGAAGTGGCGCTTCAAACAGTTATTTTGTAGGTAAAGATGCTGCATTGACTACGGTATCTAATGCCGTTAACTCGGCATTAGATACCGTAGACCGCTCGGATGTTGCTAAAGTGGCTATTTGCAGCGCCGGTATGAAAAAGTACCGTGGAGAACTCGTAGAAAGCCTGGGTATTGCCGGGGATAGAGTAATATTGCAGGCAGATGAATTAAATGTATTTATTTCTGCATTGGGAAAGGAATACGGTGCCGTAGTGTTAGCCGGTACCGGCTCATTTGCGATGGGTATCAATAAAAAGGCTGTACGGGTGACTATTGGAGGATGGGGACCTGTTATAGGTGATCCGGGAAGTGGCCGATGGATGGCTGTACAAGCACTGCAGGCAGTTGCTATGGAGTATGACGGAATCGGTCCGTCTACGTTATTGACTGAAAAAATCAAAGGGTATTATAGTATAGATAATATGGATGATTTAAGAAGAGTTGTGGTAATGGGCAATGTCAATGCTGTGCCTTTTTTGGTCAAAGAAGCTGTACAAGCAGGTGATAGAGTGGCATCAACAATTATAAACGCGGCGGCGGGTATCCTTGCTTCAATGGCTAATGTGATAATCACGCGTTTAGATCTCGACCATTCTGATTATGAATTGGCTTTGACAGGAGGCATATCAAATTTCGGTGAGTTTATACTCCAGCCATTTATGAATGCGGTTCGATCGGTACATCAAAACATTATGATCATAAAGCCACGATTTGCACCTGTCCTCGGCTCGGTAATGATAGCCGCAAAGGAGGACAATGTAAAATGGAGCGAAGAGACATTGAGTAATCTGAAAGAATCTTATGAGAAGGTGATATGGTAATGCTAACCGAGCTTTATTTTAAAAATATGAAAACAGTGTTGGAGAAAATTGAAACTACCCAAATCAAAGCTATACATAAAAGTGCTGAGATGATTGTCCGCTGCCTGGAGAATGGCGGTATATGGCATCTTCTGGATACAGGGCACATGCTCATGTATGAAGCAGTTGGACGTACAGGTGGCATGATGGCTGTAAGACCAGTTCGGGTTATGGTTGATGTTTCCAATCCTGTGAGATACCGTGAGGCCGATGTCACAAAGTCAAAGGTGTACATGGATGAAATTGAGGGCTTCCCGGATTTCATAATAAAAAAGAGCAATATGCAGCATGGTGATGTGCTTATGATAGGTTCGGTATCGGGTATAAATGTGCTTCCTGTTGAGATGGCAATATGCGCCCATAAAATAGGACTTACAGTTATCGGTTTGACCTCGGTGGAATATTCTGAATTTCTTGAATCTAAACACAAAAGCAATAAAAAATTGCATGAGGTTTGTGATGTTGTGCTGGACGTCTGCTGCGGTATAGGTGATACACTGGTACATGTTGAGGAATTGGATCAGGAAATGTGCCCGGCTTCCGGTATTGCTGCATCCTATATTATGTGGGCGCTTCAGGCTCGCGTAGTAGAACGGTTGCTTGAGGATGGGAAGAAACCGCGCATTTATATCAGTAATCATATGCCTGGGGCAGGTAAACATAATAGCATGGCTTGGGCAGAATATGAAAAAGTGGGGTATTGAGAGTTCTATGGAGTATACGATTGAAAATAGTTATCTTGGCATAACTTTTGATGATAAATTGGGACACTTCATATCTTTAAGAAATAAAATTACAGTCGATGACTATATTAAAAAACACATGTTGTATCCTGTGTTTAAGCTGGTGTGTATCGCAGACGGCGCGGGGTTGAAGGATGAATTCGTGCCTGCAGAGCTGGAAGAAGTAACAGTAACGGATAAAATAGCCGGTCAGCGGCTGCTAATCAGTTTTAGAGGGATAAAATGCATGGATAAGACGGCGGACATCGATGTACAAATTTCTGTAGAACTTTGCTCTGCAGACTTCGAGAGTCATTGGAATATAAAAATACGTAATAATGACCCTCATTACCGTATAGTAGAGACGCTTTTTCCGTATTTGAAGGGAATATATCTTGGCGATGATTGGAAAGAAAATGTGATGATATATCCCCACCACGCCGGTGAAAAGACCGTTAATCCAATAGAGACATATACGGGCGACAGACATCTTAACTTTAGCCGTGCCCAGACAATGAAAGACAATGACATGTATTTCAGAGAGATTAATTATTGCGGATTGGCATCCATGAGCTGGATGTATTGCTATAATGCGAGAAACGGGCTGTATATTAGCTCATACGATAAATGTTTTCCTGTAACCGGCCTCAGAGTTGAGACGGGGGGGCTAAGCGATCCGTGGATGGGATTTGGAATAAGGAAGTACAAGGAAATTAACACGGGTGAAACGTGTATTGTGGGAGATTATGGAATTGCGGTTACTAATAGGGATTGGCACTGGGGAGCCAAACGATATAGGAAATACATAGATACTATCATTGATATGCCACAGAATCCGGATTATCTAAAAGACGAATATGCATTGAACCGGTGTTATAATTTCAAGAGGGACGAGGTAATCTATAACAAGTTCTCTAACATACCATCAATGTATGAAAAAGGAGTTTCGGCATATGGTACAAGGCATATGTTTATTGCTTCATGGAACCGAAAAGGATTCGACCAGAACTATCCTGAATATCAACCGGATATGGAATTGGGGACACCATGGGAGCTGTATGAGGGATGCGAGTATGTAAATCAACACAATGGCTTTATCACTTTTTATATTAATTCAAGAATCTTCGACATTTATTCGGATTATTTTAACAATATAGGTAGGCGATGGGCCATAAAAGATGAGGCTTTAAATATGACCCATGAACAATATGGTGAGCATAAATTTGTCGTACTTTGTCCAGCTTGCCAGGAGTGGGAGAAATACCTTATTAACACTGCATCATGGATGGTGCGTTGCTATGGGGCTTCAGGTATATATTTAGATCAGCTTGGGTCAGCTACACCATTGCCGTGTTATGATCCGGTTCACGGCCATAGCGATAACGGTGATTTCAATCGCGGCTATCTTCGGATTTTAAAAGAGCTGCTGCCGAGGTTGAGAGCAATGAATCCCAACAGTTTTTTGATGATAGAAAACTGTGGGGATATATACGGCAGTTATGTATGGGGCAATCTCACGTGGAACGACGAACCCTATGATGAATTCTTCAATTTATATAAATACACATTTCCTGAATATATCCAGGTCAATATGGTTAATCCACTCAAAGATTTAACCGGCGAGGAAAAAATGCGGCGCTTTCATCGTGATATTGCGGGGGCGATGTTGTTGGGCTCTGTGTTTTGGGTCGGCCTGGACAGGTTTGGCCCTGGTGATGATGAGCTGTCTGCCTATATGGGCAAGGCAATTGCCCTGCGTAAAGAGCTCAACGAATTTTTCAAAAGAGGCAGATATGTTGATGATGAGGGCATATGGGCCATCAGCGGAGAGATCTCTGTAAGCCATTGGCAGCTTGAAGACGGGAGTCTATACGTTATAGCTAATTTAGGCAAGAAAAAGGGTGCTTTTCTTGAAATTCTGCCAGCAGGCGTTGATAACGATGTGACGTATGTAGATATAGATGGTGGAAAAGGCACTGCTGCATGCTATATTGAAGGCGGCTGTACTCGTGTGCAGGTGCCTGCAGCAGAATTGTCGTATATTTTAGTGAAAAATCGGTAGCATGTGAGCTAAAAACCTATAATATATAATTTTCACTGGTAACGCGAGGGAGGTTCATGAATAAGGTATTGACGGTGCCCAAGGCACATGATAGTTATAAATGCTATTTTATGACAGGCAATGAGTATATCAGCATCCCACACATCGATCAAGACGGCTCTATCAAGTGTATCAATGCTGTGCTGATGTGCACGAGAACGCTTATCGAATTCAGAGGAGAAAAATTGATAAGCCCTTATATTCAGTTAGATGGCAAGATCTGCAATCTGAGAGAAAAACTTCATGGGGACCATTTAAACTATTGGATTCCGCAGTTTGAATGCCAATGTGATGATGTGCATATTTCGATTATTATTATAGTCTCTCCTGTAAACCATAAAGGTTTCGTATACCGCATTGCTTTGCATAATAGAGGAGGCAAGGCAATAAAAGCTCGACCAGGGGCTGAAAGGTGCTTGGAAAGGCTGCTGCGAAGCTGTATTCACATATAGGATGGTAGAAGATGGCAGAAAGATACGCTATGATTCATGGACTGACAGCATGGTTTTTGAGATGAAACCATCGACAACTTTGATATCTATGGCGATCGGCTGCTCCGAGAAATTTTCATATACAATCGGAGGATCTAATTACAGCATGGAGGGCGAAATTATTGTGGAATCAGGGGCATGCATGGTGGTCGATTACTATGTTGCTCTTAACCTTGAATCCGACGGTGCTTCAACAGCGACGATCGATCTCAAAAGAAGAGGCTTCGAATAATTGTTGAGAAAGACCTCTGACTGGTTGGAAACACATAAGATGGATCATAACGACGGCGATTTGAAAGCGCTGTTAAACCGCAATCTCTTTTTGGCTTATTTTTACTCCACAGCCAAATGCCTGGATACCGATGATGATGGATGGGTGGACATCTGCATGAATGGGGGTATACCGTTGAAAACGGGATATTGTGGGAGTTTATTCCCGATCAAAAAAATAATAATAATCAAGGGTATGCAACCGTCAAGGTCA
>Ga0307379_10008896_pt1 | contig 13489 bp, 11 predicted proteins | sample UN2MG_FD_202237 | JGI IMG/M metagenome (GOLD analysis project Ga0307379, IMG submission 202237) | Soil microbial communities from Risofladan, Vaasa, Finland - UN-2 | ecosystem: Environmental > Terrestrial > Soil > Coastal area > Acid sulfate soil | place: Finland: Risofladan, Vaasa | collected...
TTCCTGTATAAATGTAAAAACAGCATTCAGTACTACAACACCCGCAAGGGCTATACCGATATAAAGGTTGCCTTCACCGGGAGAAAGGTATTCTGAAATGAAAGCCAGAGCAGCGCCTGTCCAGAGAAGAAGGGCGAAAAAGTTTATAAGATGTTTGCCAAATCTTACGACAAACGACTTCTTCTCCTTCCCTTCAAGCACATTCAATCCATACTCTTCCTGTCTTTTTGAAGCTTCTTCAGAGGAAAGCCCCTGAGGTGTGGAATCCAGCCGTTTATACAGATCGTCAAGACCTATCTTATGTTCGTCGTTTTTCTGAAGAAAAGGTTTCATTACTTTCTTTTTCTGAGAAACAATTTTATCATAACTTGCGGGTTGCGATAAAAATATTAATTCCATCATGTTGTTTTTGTGAAAATCAGAACTAACAGAATGCCGGAGGAGGGAGTCGAACCCACACTCTCAAAAAGAGAACTGGATTTTGAGTCCCGCGCGTCTATCTAATCCAGCATAGACTGATTCCCGTGTTCTAAATATGTTCTAAATTGGACTGAAAATAGCTGAAACTAGGGTAAAAAGGCGTAAAGTTTAAAGTTAGTTTAAATCAGTCAAATACCATGATTTTCCTGGGGTGCCTCTGGTAATTTGTCTGCTTTCATCTCAAATCAAAGTAACTCGGATAAGTGGTTCTCAGCCATCAAACCGGGGTTCGAATCCCCGTAGCGCTGCCATCTCAATTCATTGAAAATAAACATGTTACATCTTTTTCGGTCTTTGTCTTGTTCGGCCCGTGTTCTAAATATGTTCTAAATGTTCCAAAATTTGGTTGAGATGGATTGCTTTTCCCTTACTCTTGGTCGGATTCTTCCATGGTTTTCTTTAATTGGTTCAAGCTGGATTGGATGCAGACTTCTGTAGAAATTTTCGCGCTTGAGTGCTGGAGTAAGCGAGATACAATCCAATTTGAAGCTAAAATGCGGCGGCCATTTTTTGTGCAATCGCATCTTTTCTAAAAGCTTATTAAGTGACAAAAATGCTTATTCCGGTCACTTTTCGGAGCGAAGCAACATTGGCCTTTCATAAAACCTCAAAGTAAACGAATGTGTCAAGGTTGAAAATATCCCCCTCCATATTAACCCATACCCCACCCACTTTTTCTGTTACATCCACCAGGGGGAATCCGTCCTCTAATCTGCCTATTTAAGTGATGTCATGGACTTGTCAGGTTTCAAGAGAAGGAAACATCCATCGCTAAAGAAATATCATAAGTGGTCCGAATTAAGCTGAAACGAAACAAAAGCGATCCTCAAACAGAGGCAAGTGATAAGAAATTCATTTTCTGCTGCGCTGGCTGGGTGTGTATCTTAGTCCTCATTTTCCCATTCAACCACCGTCAGGAAATGTAAATCACGACAAAAAGGATGTCAAGTATAATTTTAAGTCGCTCCTGGTGGGCCAGAACGCCGCAAAAGCCGCAGAGACGCCCTGAAAACGCCGAAAATCAGCCAGACTTCTGCCTGGTCAAAGAGAAGATTATGAGAAGTAATCGGCCGGAGCCTCGGAGTCCATCAAGAATTCCTGCGAGGCGACGTGAAGCGGGGGAGGTCTCTCCGCGACAAATGTCAGCTCGAGGTGGCCGATGATGCGGTCGACCACGGCATAATCGGTGAGCATTGGCATAGAAGCCGAAATAACGCACCGTGACCTGACCCTTGTCGGGAATATGAGAAATGACCCGGGCGATAAACTCCAGATAATCCATCCGCTCCACCTCGGCGGCCTCTTTCCCATACCGGTAGCAGACCTTACCTTCCTGTTCATCGAGGGAGAGGCGTTCCAGGGAAAGGAGGGGGCGAATCATGTATTTTCCCACTCTCTCAGCCTCTTCTCTGGTCTTGGCCCTGACCTTGCTGTGGACCGAAAAGCCGGAGTGGCGCCACCCTGCAATCTTCTCCACCACAGCCTCTGAGATGAGCTCCTGGCGAAGGAGCAGGGAGAAGACCTCACGCTTGAAGAACTCGGCCAGGAGGCTGTCCTGGAAAGAAACGAGATGATGGAACCTCCCCTCAGAGTCTTCGCCTCCCTCGGTCACCAGAAAATGGAGGTGCGGGTGAAGATTTATCTTCTGTCCAAAGGTCTGGATTGAGGCCACAATCCACTCACCCCATTCCTCCCGCCTCTTCGAATGGCACGATGGGCAAAATCCACGAGTACGGCAGGAGAACATCAATAACCTCTCCTCCCCACACGAAGGACACCTGATGCGGGCAAACCCGCAGCGAGGATTGCCGCAGTCGAGGTAGCGCTCAACCACTTCCTGGGTTATGGGTCGGAGGAAGCCGTACTCTCTCTCGAAACGAGACTCATATTCGGCCAGGAACTGGTCAAAGTAATGGAAGAGCACCCGGTAGAGCACGGTGCGTTCCGGATGTCGGGGACGGTAAACTCCTGCCACAGCAGGGACTCATGAATCAAGAAACGGGCCAACATCATGGATACGGCCGGCTCTCCCTGTATAAACGGGAAGAGCACGAGCCCGGCAAGAGAAATCAAACCGAGAAAACGTCAACCGGTGTTGACAGTTAAACGTCCGACTTCCGCTACATACTCCTCACAAGCTTTAGAAGTAAAAGCAGAGATTCTGAAGATTTCATCCCTCCATTCTGCTATAATAAGCCACCTAAATCGGTGCGCCCGTAGCTCAGCGGATAGAGCGATGGACTTCGAATCAGATGTCAGCATTTTCTCTAACCTCCTGAAAACAAAGTAATAGTCAATCTTATCAACAATTTAGCAGATTATCTGTAGGTATGTGAAGGTATACCTCGGTATCTGGAAGTATACCCCGGATGGTCACAAATTGGTCACAATCGGCAATTTGACCACAAATGATCGTTCTTAGAGACTTGGAACTTAAAATCCCTCGTAGGTGATCCTACGTGCCGGTTCGAGTCCTGCCCTAGGCATTCTTTTTCCTCTAACGCCTTTGAATTGAGTAAGTTACCGTAACTGTTTCTTTTGTCTATGCGGATTTTGGAGGAGCCGACGGCTAGGTATGATCTTTAAACATTAATTCATATAGGCAAGTCTCTAAATGCATAGACCGCTCTTTTCTGTACTATTTATAAATGTGTAGCCGCCTAATCCCGGATTTGTCTTAACTTCTCTTCTTTGGTATGTCTTCCGAGGAGCCTTCACCTTGCCTGTAGATGCGATAGGTGGGATAGGCAAAGTCAATATCCGGTTCCTTGTTGAACCTGTCTAATATAGAATGGCAGATTGCATCTTGAGTGGATCTTCTCTTTCGGGCTTCTGTAAGATACCTCAAAGTTAATTCTACACCGAAATCAATGATGTTTGTCCAGACGATAGGGGTGAGCTTTTCGTAGTGAATCATATATTTTTTAGACATACGTTTAATCTTAGCTCTTACTTTTTCGCCTAAATCCACATAATCCTTTGATCCTATTTCCTGGATGATATCTTTGGCCTTCTTCCAGTTGCTCTCAAAGGTGACTACAATCTTGATTTCATTCCACAGGTATTCGAAACCTCTTGTGTAGTTAAAGATTGGCTCAGTAAAAACCTTTCCATTAGGACAGTGGATTACTCGGCCCGTGCTCTGGTCGGCATCAACCCAATTCCCTATTTCTAGAATGGACGTGTAAAAAAGTCTTATATCTATCACATCTCCCTTGATATTTCCGATCTGAACTCTATCACCTGTCTCGTATGGTCGTCTTATTAAGATAAGAAGCCATCCGGCTATAGAAGTAATGGGCTGGTGAAGAGCTAATGTCAATCCTGCTCCCAAAACGCTCACAATAGTGGTTACAGAACCAACTCTTTTTATCCAAATCAAGATAATGGTTAATAGACAAACAAAAGTTGCGATATAAATGGTAAATTTTCTTAATGTATATTTCCTCTTTATATCTTTAATTGTTCTGTTGATAATTTTTTTAACTATGAGGGTAATGAGATACGTCACAAAAATGGCAATAAGGGTCAAAAGAATTTGAAGAAAAGCAGGGGAAGCGATGAGTTCATTCATTTTGTCTTTGTGAAAATATAACATAGGAAGTTTTTTAATTCAAAAGCTTGTAAAAAACGAATTTAGTATCCCGACTTAAATTAATCTGGATATAAAATCTTAGGCTAATGAGAATTTCTCTTGATCAGCCAATACGTCCCACCTCTTTTCAAAGTCAGATTTGATTCTTTGGAAGGGATTTGATACTATACAACCACATGACTTTAAAATTCATTTAAATTGCCCCCATCATAATTCCCCACTTTGTTTTGTATTTTGGGTAAATTTCGAATTGATGCGCATGTTTGTTTTGAGGAATGTCAGAAACGAATGAGAAAAAAAATTACTCCCGATCGAATCATAAATGGTGATGTCAAATACTCGCTCGAGGATTTTTTCAAAGAGCTTTGGAAAGACATCGAAGCTTCAATATCTAGAGACGATTTTGCTCATATCTCTAACATCAAAGAACGAAGCAGAGAGTATAAAAAAAATGTAAGGGAGGTTTTTAATTTTGTGTACGAAACATGCTTTCAAGCCGCGAAAAATTCTCCCCGCTTAAAGAGGATTCTCGAAAAGGCAAGTGACGAAGAAAAAAATATCATAGAGAAAACAATAAAATCATATAAGGACAGTATCGATATCTTGCGCGCAATTTTCGTGAGAGAAATATCAGCCGAAATTGAAAAAGGTTTAACCAAGCGACAGGCCGCCAAGTTCGTTGTTGAGCGCAGTAAAAACAGATTGATTCATTTTTTGAGAAGCCAAGCAACATCCAAAAGAAAATAGCATGATATCGGAAGAAATTTAATATGAGCGTGCATAATATTTTGCAGACTGGAGATCCCGTTAAGATCTATTTGAAAGAGATGGGCAGAATTCCGCTCCTCACACGTGAAAATGAAGTGGCCATAGCGAAACGGATGGAGAGATGCAAAACGAATATCTTCAAAACCCTCTTACAGACGCGCTATTTATTACAGAGAATATACGAACTCGAAGACAAGCTAAAACTTAACCCAATAAAATTTCACAGATTATTCGATGACAACAATGAAGAGTTGAAAAAGTCTAATCTGGAGAAAAAACTGGAACGAATATTCTTCAATGTATACAAGATTAAAGATTACCATGCGCAGTTGAGGGGTATTCCTCAAAGAAAGAAAAACACCATAAAGCGAGCACGCCTTGTTATTCTGATCCTTCATGCCATCCAGAGGCTGCATATCAAACCAGTATTTTATGAAGACATTTCTGAAGGCCTCTGTGCCAAATATAAGGTCATGTACGAGCTGGATCAAAGCAGAGATGAATTGAGCCGGCAAATATCGAGATCGCGGAGCAAGAAAGCAAAGATGAACTATCGGCAGAAGAAAAAAAGCATAAACAGAACGTATAGAAAATACAGAAGAGAAACTGGCCTTGACACTGAGGGATTAGGAAAAATTCTTCGATCCATATCCATTGAAAAAAGAGCCGAAACACAGACGAAGAGTGTGTTGGTAGAGGCGAATCTCAGATTGGTCATATCCATTGCTAAAAAATATTTGCAAAGAGGCGTTGATTTTCTGGATTTGATCCAAGAAGGGAACATAGGATTGATCAAGGCCGTAGAGAAATTCGATTACAGAAGAGGATATAAATTTTCCACATATGCCACATGGTGGATCAGACAGGCGATCACAAGAGCTCTCGCAGATCAGGCACGCACAATTCGAATTCCCGTGCATATGATCGAAACCATCAACAGATTGAACAAAGTTTGCCGACTGTGGGTTCAGGAAAACGGTCGCGAGCCTACTCAAGAAGAGATTGCAAAAAAAATGAGACTCCCCATTAAAAAAGTACGCAAAATAATAAAAATCCAAAGAGATCCTATTTCATTGGAAATCCCAATCGGTGAGGATGAGAATAGTCTTTTGAAAGATTTTATCAAGGATGATCGGTCGCCTGTACCGGATGATGTTTTCATTCAGATCAGCCGCAAAGAGAAAATAGAAGAAGCTCTCGATTCGCTGAATAAAAAAGAAGCAATGATTTTGAAGATGCGCTTCGGGCTGGGCAGTGGGAATGAGCACACTCTAGAAGAGGTGGGAAATCAATTCCGAGTCACTCGAGAACGCATCAGGCAGATCGAAGCAAAAGCTTTACGAAAGCTCAGACGTCCAAAGTCGTACCAAATGCTAAATTCTCTTCTGGATACTGGCGCTCCCTAAACATAAAAAAATCAACAGGAGATGATAAACCTGGCTTTTGTTTTTATTAAGAAAGATGAATCCTTGGAGAACGCTCTCAGAAGGTTCAAGAGAAAAGTCCAACGAGAAGCCATTATGAGAGATATCAAAAAAAGCTCTGTTTACGTCAAGCCCGGAGATAAGAGACGAATGAAAGAACACCGGGCACTAAAGCGCATGCGTAGATATCTCAGGCGAAAAAAGGAAAGAGAACTTTGGTGATCAGATCTTTTCCGATTTCGCCATACGTTTCATCATCATATATAATGAGTTCGATATAATTTCGTATCCATCAATATAGCAAAATATATGTTCAAGAATTAGAACCCTAATTTGACTCATCTCCCATGAGATGTTATAAAATCCACTCACTCTTTGGATTCTGCTCGACAGGAGAAAATTTGGATGAAAAGTTTGGATGATTATCTTCCCATCGTTGGCGAAAAAGTGCTGGGACAAATCTATCAGAAAGCCCACCGATTGGTAAACAAACACATTGTGCACATCAATTCCACGGCTTATGGAGGCGGAGTCGCTGAAATCCTGAATAATCTGATTGTGTTGCTCAATGATATAGGGGTGGATTCGGGATGGCGGGTGCTGATCGGTCCGTCTGATTTTTTCTCGATCACGAAGAAATTTCATAATGGTTTGCAGGGCAGTTCTATTAATCTAAGTAACAATAAGAAAAGACTTTATTTAGAAGCGAACGACCGATTTTCTCGATTCACACACTTGGACCATGATTGTGTGATCGTGCACGATCCGCAGCCTCTCCCTCTCCTCAAATTTAATAAAAAGATACAGCCCTGGATTTGGCGCTGTCATATCGATATCACTCACCCGAATCCAGAGCTCTGGAATTTTGTTAAAACATTTATCCTCCGCTACGATATGATGGTCATTTCCAGCGAGAAGTTCAGGAAAGACGACCTTCCTCTAGAGCAAAAGATAATACATCCGTCTATCGATCCATTATCCCCGAAAAACATGGATCTCTCAGATGGTCTCATCGCGAAAACTTTAAAAAAGTTCGATATTCCAGTGGATAAGCCCCTTATTACTCAGGTGTCTCGGTTCGATCCGTGGAAGGATCCTGAGGGTGTTCTGAACGTCTTTAATGAAGTGAAAGAAAAGGTGGACTGCCGGTTGCTCTACTGTTATAACATGGCTCCGGATGATCCAGAAGGCATTATCATATACAACAAAATGAAAAAAATCGCAGGAAAATATCTCCAGAGCGGTGATGTTCTCTTTAGACTCGGAGACAATCAGATCCTGGTGAATGCCCTTCAGAGAGTGTCTTCGGTTGTTCTACAAAAATCGATCAGGGAAGGATTTGGGCTCACGGTTTCGGAAGCTCAGTGGAAAGAGACGCCAGTTGTGGCCTCGCGTGTGGGAGGAATTCCGGAACAGGTGATTGACGGTAAAACCGGATTTCTAGTAGATCCTCAGGATATCAAGGGATGTGCGGACAAAGTGACCACTTTGATCAAGGATAAAAAGCTTTCAGCTAAAATGGGCAAAGACGCCAAAGAATTCGTTAAACAAAAGTTCCTAATTACGCGCCATCTTGACGATTACCTCAACCTCCTGATAGACGTGTTTAATCATTAATAGAATCAATTCCCCGAACTAACCGAAAAAAATTGCTTCCAGTTTTTCGTTTCCGATATCACAAATTGGGTCTCTCGGAACATCAATCATCAGCAATTTGAAATTAATTTATCTACGCGTTAAACTATAAATGAGCTTATCTCATGCCATCAGCAAAGCAGAAATCAGGCCGTTTGATCATTGTCTCCAACAGGCTTCCTGTGTCCATCACAAAAAGAAAAGGGAAAATCATAGTCCAGCAGAGTCCGGGCGGGCTTGCCACGGCGCTTCGCGCTCTGGGGACAGAAAAAGATGTTGTTTTTGTTGGATGGCCGGGCTACATGCCAGAGAGTCGCAAAGAACAGGAATTCATCGAATCAACCCTGAAAGAGGAGCATAACTGCTTTCCGGTTTTTCTGAAGCGTAGCGAAATCGACAAATACTACTATGGTTTTGCCAATCGCAGCCTCTGGCCGCTATTCCACTATTTCACCTCTTATTGCACCTTTGAAAAATCGGAGTGGGAAGCCTACCATCGCGTCAACCAGAAGTTCTTCAAAGAGATCATAAGTCTCTCCGATGGTTCGGATACCTTCTGGGTTCATGATTATCACTTGATGCTGTTGCCGCATCTGTTGCGTACCTATTTTCCTAAAACCGACATAGGATTCTTTCTTCACATTCCCTTTCCCTCATCTGAGATTTATCGCATACTTCCTTGGCGTAATGAAGTGCTGGAAGGCATCTTGGGAGCGGACCTGGTCGGTTTCCATACTTATGAATACGCCCGCCACTTTTTGAGCAGTGTCCTGCGTCTTTTAGGGCATGAACAAGAATTCGGCGCCATTTCTATCGAGGACCGCATGGTTTTGGTGGATAATTTTCCTATGGGAGTCGATGCTCAAAATATCATGAGTCTGCTCAAGCAGGAATCGACGAGAAACGACATTAAGAAATTCCAAGATGTGGTTCAAAAGAGAGACCGAAAAATCATTCTTTCCGTCGATCGTCTGGACTATTCTAAAGGCATTCCCCACCGGTTGCTCGCCATTGAGGACTTTCTTTTGCGGTATCCGGAATGGCGGGAGAAGTGTGTGTATATCATGCTCTGTGTGCCTTCCAGGACTAAGGTCCGGGATTATGTCCTTCTGAAACAGGAGGTCGAGAGCTTAGTGGGAAAAATCAACGGCCGTTTCGGCACCCCCGGTTGGATGCCGATTTATTACATGTATCGTTCTCTTCCTTTTCAGAGGCTTCTCCCTCTATATACTCTTGCCGACATTGCTCTGGTCACGCCCGTGCGAGACGGCATGAATCTTGTGGCAAAAGAATATGTCGCCTCAAGGACGGAAGATACGGGTGTTCTCATTTTAAGCGGCACAGCGGGCGCTGAAGCCGAGCTGGGTGAGGCTTTGATTGTCAATGTCTACAGCAAAGATGACATTGTCAATGCTCTCGTCCAGGCTTTGGAGATGCCGGAAGAAGAGCAGTCGCGGCGAATGCGTACCATGAGACAACGCATCATCGAGTATGATATCCATCACTGGACCAGAAGTTTTATTGCAGGACTTGAAGGAGCCAACAAACTCAAATCCCAAAGGGAATACCGGAGACTGTCCGAAAAGTGGAAGAAAAAACTCCTTTCCGATTACAAGAGGAGTACAAAACGCCTTCTGCTTTTTGATTACGACGGAACCTTGATCTCATTTGCCAAGAAGCCCGAGGACGCTGAACCGGATACGGAACTCAAAAGGTTGCTTCTTTTTCTCGCGAAGAAGCGCAAAAATCACCTCGCTATCGTCAGCGGACGCGACCGTTCGACTATGGACCAGTGGTTGGGAGACATTCCTTGTGCCTTGGTAGCCGAGCATGGAGCTTGGATCCGTGTGGACAAGCAATCGGATTGGAAAGCCCAAAAGACCATGTCCCACGACTGGAAATCCCAAGTGATGCCCATATTGAAAACTTATGTCGCTCGGGTTCCAGGGGCACTTGTTGAGGAGAAAGAATTCGGACTGGCCTGGCACTATCGTAAAGCAAATCCCGAGCTGGGAGAAATCCGCTCGTGTGAGTTGTTCGACAACCTCAACGAGTTTTTAGCGAACACGGATTTGCATCTCATGCACGGGAAAAAAGTGATCGAGGTACGCCCAGGTGGAGTCAACAAGGGCCAGGCAGCTCAGAGTCTGTTGAAAATGGATAGATTTGATTTTGTGCTCGCCATCGGTGACGACTGGACCGATGAAGATTTGTTCAAGTCCTTGCCAGAAGGGGCCTACTCCATCAAGATCGGTTTTGGAGCGACACAGGCTCAATATATTCTTGACTCTCCCCAGGCTTGCCGTCGTTTCTTGCATGATCTTGCTAAGAAATGACGCCATCAATCAAAATTTGACTCTCCCACAGAGATTTGATACTATAGTTAACAATGAATTTAAAATTTATTTAGACCTGCCCTAGAGATCCTTCCTTTAAATCTCCCCATCATGGAAGATTACAAAGTGTTGTTGATTGCTGTTTTGGGCGGGCTATAAGGAATAAGACCTGGAGAGATACATTGCGAATCAAAAAGATCCTATGGCCGTCTGATTTTAGCGAACCATCTTACGAAGCGCTAAAGGTGGCAAAACAAATGGCCCAGCATTTTAATGCAGAACTGTATCTGGTCCACGTGATAACACCTCTGCCTCCTTTTGCTCCACCCCCGAAAGACCGGCCCAGTTTTAACGTTTCCGCATACGTGGAAAATCTTCGGATATCTGCGGAAAAATCGTTCCAAATATTGATTGATAAAAAAATTGGAAATAAATTTAGAACCAAAGCAGTCATCGCCAACGGTGACGCTGCCGTTGAAGTTGCCCGAATTGCCGATAAGGAAAAGGTCGACCTTATCATCATTGCCAGTCATGGAACAACGGGATGGAAGCGATATTGTGTAGGATCGGTGACCGAGAAACTTGTAAGAATCTCACAAGCTCATCTCCTGATTGTAAGCAAGTCATAAATAGGGATTTGTGTGCATATGGTCAAAACAGGATCGGATGATATGAATAAGTACATAAATTCGAAGGAGTAAGCGAAAATGGCTGGAGTCAAAAATGTTGTCCATTTCATCATAATCCCAGAATAGGACATCCATTTCTCCGTCTTCGCTTATATCCATAAATAATATATTTAATTTTTGTATTTCTCCGGGCCCCAATCGCCTCAATCAGGTTCTCCAATTAAAATGAATGGTGCCCAAAAGAATGGATGCGAATATGATAAAGATCTGTTACCTATTTTCTTCTCCATTTTCATTAATGAAAGCTTTGCTTGTCTCAGAGCTTCAACCTTACTCATGCCTTTTTCTTTTAGGTTTTTATAAAATTCCGCCATTAAAATCGAAGTGGATTCATCTGATACCTGCCATAAAGAAACAACTAAAGATTTTGCACCGGCATATAAAAATGCTCGAGACAACCCCGTTACCCCTTCGCCACCAAGCCGTTCCGCATCTTCCCCAATTCCAGTTTCACATGCAGAGAGAGTAATGAGTTCACAATTTAAATCTAAACTGAAAATTTCATATGCATGAAGCAGATCTACATCTTTGATTTCGTCGTTGTATGCAAATACTAAAGATGAATAAATTGGAAGATTCTGATTAATAAAGGCGTGTGTGGAGAGATGAATCATGGGATAATAAGGAGACTGTTTGATAAATATTTCTTCTGAGGCATTTTGTTTCTCATATATTAATGGATTTTTAAAGCTTCTTGTTATCATCTCCGCTTCCATTTCAGAATGTGGCAGGCTTTCAATTGACTCTCTGATCGATCTTGTTAAAAATCCTTCTGATTCAGTTTTATCGGTCTCATTCGAAGGAACCTGTCCAAAAGCTGGGTTTGCAAAGACTAAAATGTCGCCACTTTTTATTGTTTCCTTTTCCTTCCTAAAAAACTCAGGATCAAGAATCGATATGGAGGGCGCATATGTTATTGAATAATCTTCAACAAGATAGTGGGGTTTTGCATATTCTGACAAAAGCACATTCTCGTTGTAGCCTTTGTGTTCAATTCTGGGTGCTAACATTTCAAAAGAAATGTAGTTGAGACTACCATGAGGAATTATTATTATTTTATTAACGCCCTTGAGGAATGGGATTGTACACTCAACCAATTCAGAATAAAGTTTTGAAAATAAATTAATATCTGATTTTTTTAATTCTCCTAACAAAAATGAGCCACTTTTGATCCCCTCAAAAGGAGCTCGCAATTTCTTTATATCTTTTAAAAATTCAGAATCAGACTTTTTCAAGCTTATCAAATTGAAATCATTTTTAGTAACTACAAAGACAAATGAATTCTCAACACCCGTATAATATTCTAAAAGAGCTGTCTCATTGTCTTTAAGAATCGACCTCTGAACGTATTCAATGTTTTTGGGGGCTGGGGTCATTATTGATGCATATTTGGGATATAACTCTCTAGATTTTAATTCTAATGCCCTTAGGTTTTCTTGGGCCCGAACGATTTTTTCTAGGATCCCCTCTTTTTCTTCAGTCTCGTTAGCAGACGAAAATAAAGTTTGCAAAGCATTGATCTTTGCGTGTAATAAATTAATTTCCTCAGACACCGCTTTGGGAATTTTGCTTCTAATCCCTTGTGTTGCCTCACCCAGCATGTCTAACAACGCCATAGCCTTTCCACCCTCCGAATAATAAAACGCTTGCTGCTCATAATTCTTATTATTATCTTTTTTGCTCAATTTCTCCAAAAGGGAGATCAGTTCCTCATTGGTTGTGGCCAAGGATTCCATAAATACCGATCTATATGTTCTATCTAAAAATTCTGATTTATGCTCTTCTTTTAATTGGTGCGATTTTTTCAAGTAAAACAAGGCCTCTTGTTCCTTCTCGAGCTTGAGAAGAATTCTCCCAAGTAAATAGCAGTCTTTTTGCAAAGCATTATTATTCATTCGCTCAGTGTGGATTTTTATTGCTTTTTTAACATAAGCATAAGCAGTTGAATATAATTTAAGAGAATAATATGTCTGTGCGAGACGTCCATAGATGCCAGCCTCAGTACTTCTATTATTATTTCTCTTGGCCTCTTCTAGGCCGCGAATAAAATACTCGATTGCATATTGGTATTTTTCTTGGGTATAAAAGTGATTTCCAATTATATTCAGGCAATATGATAGATTTGCCTCGCCGCCAGTTTGTTGACTTAATTTCAGTGCCTCATTGAAATTTTCTAATGCACTTTCTTGATTTCCAAACGCCTTTTCTAGATTTCCTATAAGTATAAAAGTTGAAATTTGAGCTTCCTTCCTTTCATATTTTAAGTTTTTTTCCTTTGCTTTTATCGAGTAATAAGCTGCTTTGTGTAAATCACCTATATCTAAATAAAGTGAGGCTAAACTACTATATACAAGGCCAAATCCAGGTCCTTTATAATCTATGGATTCAAATATTTCGATTAGCCTTTTCTGCAGGGGATTGGCCCGTTTCTTGATTCATGATCCCCTGCTGTGGCAGGAGTTTACCGTCCCCGACATTCGGAACGCACCGTGCTCTACCGGGTGCTCTTCCATTACTTTGACCAGTTCCTGGCCGAATATGAGTCCCGTTTCGAGAGAGAGT
>Ga0307379_10008897_pt1 | contig 13489 bp, 9 predicted proteins | sample UN2MG_FD_202237 | JGI IMG/M metagenome (GOLD analysis project Ga0307379, IMG submission 202237) | Soil microbial communities from Risofladan, Vaasa, Finland - UN-2 | ecosystem: Environmental > Terrestrial > Soil > Coastal area > Acid sulfate soil | place: Finland: Risofladan, Vaasa | collected...
CACGCTACCTATGGCTACGCTCCGCCCTTCGGGCGTTCGCTAGCCATAGGCTATCATACGATGCACCTTTGGTGCATCAGAGGTGAAAAGCTGTTCTGCATATGAATGCTTAAGTCAATGCCATTGGGGCGTAGGGCTGGGGACGTACGGTTTTGGAAATCTGAACAGCGGCGGGCATTGCCTTATCCGATCGTCAATAAGCCTACCACTCGCCCTCGTGACGCGGCTCGGGGATGGGCGACGTGGGCGGTTCGTAAGGCTTTCCTTCCTGCGCGGCTTCTTCGGTGTCGTCATGCTCGACCTCGATATCTTCGCTGCGGACTTCGATTATATCGCGGCGTTCTTCGCGCTCGATACCAAGCTCCGGAATGATCAGCAGGTCGTTGACCAGGCGCTCCTCGGGCAGCACATCCAGCACGAGCATTTCAGCAAGCTCGCGCTGCTCGAAAGTGGGCACATCGCCGCTGAGGTAGACGATGTCGTTGATCACGCGGATGCGGATGGCAGTTGCGTTAAGCTCCTCGGTGGAGTCGAAGATTTCCCGCAGGTAGTCTTCCATCTCTTCGGCGGAAAGCTCATCAGGATCCAGTGGCATCTTTCGTTCTCCGTGCCGTTGCCGCTTCAGACAGACACCCGGCGCCGCCGGCTTCAACGTCATTATCGGCCTGCGTGGTAAACGGTGAACATTCTGCGCGGTCCGGGGGCAGCTCCGCAGGTCGGATAGCCGCCACTGCACTGCGGTTTCATATGGCACAATGGCCGGTGCAGAATTGTTTAACGTGGAAGGGGACGTTTTGTCGGGGCGCCTTCGAGGAGGGTTTCATCGGCAATGAACCAGAACGCGAATCGCAGAGAAACGCCGCACCAGATGTCGCCGGAGGCCGGGCAACGCACGCGCAGCTCGGAAGATGATATCCGAGACGGGGAGTGCTTCCGCCTGTACCTCGAGCACAGCCTGATCGGCCTGGTGGTGATAGCGCCGGACGGCCGGCTCATACACACCAACTCACCGCTGTGCGAGATGCTCGGCTACGAGTGCAGCGAACTGCAGCAGATGCGCTGGCCGGAGGTGGCGCATCCCGACGACCGCTCCACCGAGGAGGAAATCTTCCGAAATGCACTTGCAGGAGAGGTCGACAGCTACACCCTGGAAAAACGCCTGATATGCAGGAACGGCCGCACGGTTGACGCTATGGTGGCAATGGAATGCCATCGCCGGCCGGACGGCGCCGCAGACCATTTCGCCGGAGTTGTGCTCGACATCACCGAGCGCAAGCGGCTTGAAAAATTGACGGAGTCATACGCTGCCAATGTAGTAGACACCGTCCCGGCGCACGTGGTCAGCCTGGATACGAAGGGTCGTGTGCTGCGGAGGAATCGCTATGCAAGGCAGCATCACGGCTACACCGATGAAGAGATTCGAGGGCTGAACGTGTTCGACACATTCGTCCCGCCGGAGGACCGCGAATTTGCAAAGGCGGCTTTCAAGCGCGTGATCGACGGCGAGACTATCCAAGGAATCGAATTTCCAATTATCACCGAGGACGGTCACAAGCAACTGGTTCAGTGGCACGCATCACCACTGCGCGACGAGCAGGGGACAATAGTCGGAGTTGTGGGTGTAGGAATTGACGTCACCGAAGCCCACCGCAAAGACGAACAACTCCGGCGATCGCTCAGGATGGAAGCGATAGGCAGGTTGGTCGGCGGTGTAGCACACGACTTCAACAACCACCTTACCACGATCAAGGGCTACACACACCTGCTTCTGCGCGAAATTCCGCCCGACACGCCCCTGCACCTTGCTGTGGAGGAAATTGCGCGGACTACCGACAGCGCAACGAACATTACGCGCCAGCTTCAGGCTTTCGGCCGCAGCGGCGTCGCCCGCCCGCGGCTGCTGAGCCTCAATGGAACGATCACGCAGATGAACGTTCCCCTGCGTGAACTGCTCGGCGAAGACGTGCAGATGGAGCTTGAGCTTGGCAAAGACGCCGGAAATATCTACGCCGATCCCGCGCAGGTGCAACAGGTGATACTAAGCCTCAGCGTCCACTCGCGAAGCTCTATGCCCGGCGGCGGACGCCTGAGTATCACGACGCACAACGTATACCTGGACCAGGACTTCGCCGCCCTGCATCCCGAGATCGCGCCGGGTGAATACGTGGCGCTTACCCTCGCCGACACAGGCCAGACAATGACGCCCGAGGCACTCGAAAACATATTCGAACCGTCTGCGAGGGAAGCTGCCGAGCGGCCCGAGTTGCGCATCGGCCTCGCAGTCGTCCGCGAAATCGTGCTTCAGAGCGGAGGCTGCATCACCGTGGAAAGCACACCGGGGGCCGGCACAACCTACAACGTCTGCTTCCCGCGTGCTTACGCTGAGGAAAAAGCGGAGGAAGCGCCTGCAAGATCATGCGAAGGCCGCCGCGAGCGAATACTTGTTGTGGAAGACGACGAAGACGTCCGGCGTTATATCGTCAGGGCGCTCAGCGAGTCGGGCTTTGAACCTGTTGAAGCAGCCAACCCAAGCCAGGCATTAGACAAAGTCTCCGCCGACCAACCCGTTCCCGACCTTGTGCTGGCCGACATTGTCATGCCGGAAATGAGCGGCCCCAAACTCGTAGAAACGCTCCACCGGATGGGGATCGATGCACCAGTCTTGTACATCTCGGGCTATTCGCAGGCCGACATCGAGGCCCGAGGCACTGTGGAAGAACTCGAACTCATCACCAAACCGTTTGCCCCCGACGAGCTTTGCGTCAAGGTGCGGGAGATGCTCGACCGCGTTACAGCGGGCGGCTGAAGAGAGCGGGGCAAGATGCGCCCCTGCCAGCCAATGGCATCGACTTAAGAGAAGAAGGGCGGGCACAGAGACCCGCCCCTACATGAGCTGACTTCATTTCTTGTTGGAATCCGCGAGGCTCGCTTGCCTTTTCTGCGGTTCTGAAGCAACCACAAGGTAGGGGCCAATGGCTTGAAATTTAGGCATCACAAGCATGAACAACGCCCCTTGGACTGCTGTTGATCAATTGATTGCCCGCATGAATCAACGCTGCCTTCTGAGAGCCACCGCGCCATATCGCCGAGGAATGGCATCGGCTAGTGTAGGGGCGGGTCTCTGTGCCCGCCCGTCTTTTTCTTTGTCTTCGCCCGCCGGCCTGGCAGCACCCTCCGACGCCGTTGTCCGTGTTCGTCCGTGCCTGTCCGTGCCTGTCCGTGTCGCGGCAGTATGGGCCGGCTGCATCAGAAGCGCAGCTCCCGGATTCTGTCGAGATAGTAGCGGTAATCGTCCAGCGGCACGCCGGGCGTGATGAGGTGGTCGGGCATCATTATGAAGCCGCCTTCCTTCATCAGCGGTATGTGTTTTTCGATTTCTGCATCGATTGCGCCGCGGCCGCGCTCGAGGGCGAGTTTATCGAACCCGCCGAGTATCCGCACCTTCGGGCCGAATTTCCGGCGGATATCTTCCGGCGTGGCGGCCCAGGTGCCGTGTTCGATGGGGAATTGGAGGTTCACGCCTGCATCGAGCCAATGCTCGACGAGCGGCTCCACCCAGCCGTCGGAGTCTATGCCGAGCATCTTCACGCCGTGTTGCTCCAGCTTGTTGCGAATCTTGCGGTATCCCGGGGCTACGTAGCTGTCGAAGATCGACGGGCTGACGAGCGGGCCTGTCTTGCCGCAGATATCTTCCCAGCCGAAACCGAGGTCGGCGGGTGCGCTCAGCTTCGGCAGCACCTGGTCGAGCATCCAGCAGGTGAGGTCGGCGAGCGTCATCACCATGTCGGCGTAGCAGTCGGGCGCGTCGAACATGAGGTAAGACATGTTCTGCACGCCCATCCAGTTTCGTATCCATCCCATCATCGAGGCGGTGTGCACGGCGATCGGCAGGCCGGAGGCTTCGACCTGGCGGACGCGTTCGTCGATGTCGGCCGGGATGCGTGCGGGGTCGGGCTGCAGGCGTTTCTTGTACTCGGGCCAGTCCTTCGCCTCCTTCAGCGTGAAATCGATGAAATGGGGGATGCAGCTCTTATGCTTCCAGTCCTGCTGAATCACGCCGGCCCTGTCGCGGAAGATGCGATATTCGTCGGTGTCTTCGATGAGTTCCTCATCGAACGCTGGAAACAGGTCGATGTTGGTCCAGATCATCGTGAAATGCGGCACGGCATTGAAGAACTGGTGCTGGTTGACGCCCTCGGGCATACCTTCCGTCTTCCAGCGTTCGAGGGTCTCGTCCCAGCCGGTCCAGTGAACAACAGGCATGCGATCGAACCGGCCGTAATTCATGATGTTCTGCCACAATTCGCGATAGGTCATAGCAGTTGACTCCGTGTGAGCGTTCTGGAATCCGCAGGACGGGGAGGCGAAAAACGGCCTCCGTCTATGGCTGCAATGTACAGATTCCGAGCCGTCTTTTCAACTGATTTCCGGGCGGCGGCATCTGAGCGTTTTTCCCTGCACATGCCGCCCGGCCGCGTGTATAATGACTTGCGGCGGCCTGATCGCAGGGCCGCCGGTCCGCCCGTCAGTTGAGAGGACGACAATGAAAACAAGAGGCCAGCTCGAGGCCGAGATATGTGAGGCCATAGTCAAGTTCGAGAAGGAATACATGGGCCGCGGCCCGAACGGGGCACGCACCTACGTGCTTGATGATATGGTCATCGTGCGGCTGCGGGGAGTTCTCACACCCGCCGAGAAGCAGCTCGCCGCCAGCGGAGACGCGGCACGAGGGCTGACGCTGATCAAGGGCGTGCGGATGGAACTGCTCGAGAAGGGCCGGAGGCTGCTGGAGGCGATCGTCACCGACATCACCCGCCGCAAGGTAATCAGCCTTCACACCGACATCAGCACCGTAACTGGCGAGCGGGTGATCATTTTCACGCTCAACGGCCCGCCGGAATACAGGACCGCCGACGACGCCAGGGGCCGCGAACATGGAACCTGACGGCCGCCCGACACCACGGCTGATGCTCGTCGGCCGGGAGCAGGCAATAGCCGAGGGCGACACCGACGCGGTGCTGAGCTTCTACGGCGAGCTGTTTCAGCGCCTGCCGGCTGAGGCTCGCCAAGTGTCCGCCTCGCCAAGATTCATCGGCTACCGGAACTATGGCGATGACAACATCACGCGGCATTTCTTCGGCATCGAAACCGATGGGGTCGAATCGATCCCAGCGGGTATGATCGCGTGGGAGTTCAGCGGCGGCGTGCGCACGGTGTGGCGGTCGGACGGCTCGCGCGAACGTGTCGTTTCGCGCGATGCCATACGCTGGCAATGGCTCGAGCAGTGTGGTTTGCGCGCGATCGGCGAATTCGGCGTGCGGCTTTCCGCCGACGAGTGCGGCAGTGGGCCGGGCTTCCGCAACTACGTGCTGTCGTGCGTGTCGGCGGCTGCATCGAACCGTAGCGACGGCACCGATGATGTCGATCTCGTGGAATACGATCCGTGCTGGCCCGGGCGCTACCAGGAATTCGAGGCGCGCCTGCGCGAGTTGCTCGGAACCGACATTGCGCGGCGCATCGAGCATTACGGCAGCACGGCCATTCCCGGCATGCCGGCGAAGCCGGTGATCGACGTGCTGGTCGAAGTGCCGGATTTCGTTCAGGCGAAGCGGCGGGCCGCAGCTTTGCTGAGCAGCGCCGAATGGGAATATTGGTGGTATTCCGGGCATATGGTGTTCATCGGGCGCGACGGCTGCGGGCGGCGCACGCACCACGTGCACATGGCGCCGGCCGGGCATAAGCTGTGGGAGGGTCTGGCATTCAGGGACCACCTGCGGCTGCATCCCGAGGCTGCGGCTCGATACGCCGCCCTGAAGCGCGACCTTGCCGACCGATTCCGCCACGATCGCGAGCGATACACGACAGCCAAGACCGATTTCGTGCGAAGCATCATCCAGCAGTCGGGCGGGGTAGACTGCGGCGGCAGATGAATGCCGCCCGGCACGCCAGAATCGCCGATACCGCGTAATCGCCTCCATCAACCGTTCAGAACACTTGAAACGACGCCCGCGTGGGGTTATACTGGGGGTATTCCCGTGAAGCAACTGTTCGGTCATACCGCGACCGACCGAGCAGCCCATCCACAGGCAAGGGCTTCTGAGATGAACAACAAGCTGATTCTGCTCGCACTATCTATGCTGTGGGCTGGCGCAGCCGGCAGCGCATTCGCCGCCGTTGTAACGCCGGGCGAGTCGCTGCAGCAGGCGGTTCTCGCCGAGGTGGACCAATTTTGCGTTTTCCACAAGCAGCGGGAGGAGCTGGTGGTGCAGGCAACGGTCAAGCTTCCCGATCAGGCTGGCTCAATCGACCGCATTGCATTCGTCATACCCGTCCCCGGCACGCCCGATTCTGCGGTGCTGGAAAGCGCGCCGGTTCTGCGCGACATCCGCGCGTTCACGCGGCGCTCGTCATTCGGCCTGCCGGCCCCGCCCGAGGTCGTGGGCGAGGAGCAGCCCAGCGTCATCTCGGCCGGCTCCAAGGGGCCGCTGTCCGATGCGCTCAATCGCTGGCTCGCGCTCAACGGCTTGCAGACCATCCGCCTCGAGCGGCTCAGGCCGTATGACGATGGCGAATGGAGTTTTGTGGTGCAACGGGCTTACACCAGCGGATATTCCGGCAATGTGCTGCTGAGGCCGGTGCGCATTTCGTTCAACACCAGAAACATTGTTTTCCCCCTCCGGCTGATGCAGAATGACGAGAAGCTGGTGTGCCGGCTGGCTGTCATGACCAAGGGCAGCCTGAACACCGAGCCGCTCGAGGAGCATGGTTTTGCACTGGGCGAGTCTGCCGGCCCGGTGCGGTTGGCCCAGTTGCCGGAATCGGTGGAAATGCTCGTCAATCGAGCGGGGAGCAGGTTCAGCGTCTTCAAGGAACTGCGTCGGGGGAACGTTTATCTGTTTTCGGCCGCTGCGGAAGTGCACGATGCCGCTTGGGATTCAGAAATCACGATCGCAGAACCGCGCATCCCGCTGCTGAGCACCATGCAGAACATCCTGGCGGTCGGCGCGGCGGTCGCGGTGGTGCTGCTCATGAACCGCGCGAAGAAGAAAACCAACGGCGACAGCAACGGCGGCTCCGAATGATCGAGATACAACCACGCAGGAGCATCGATGCGGTCGCGGCCGTTCCTGGTTCAAAAAGCTACACCAACCGTGCGCTTCTTGCCGCCGCACTGGCCGATGGCCCCTCCATCCTCCGCAATGTGCTGCGAAGCGACGACACGCATTACATGATCGAAGCCCTCGGCTCGCTGGGGATAGCCGTGGAAGCGCAGGACGACACGACGCTGCAAGTGAATGGCTGCGGCGGGGCCATTCCGGCGAGGTCGGCGGAGCTGTTTGTGGGAAACGCCGGCACCGCGATGCGGTTCCTGACCGCCGCCTTGTGCCTCGGCAACGGAAGCTACACCATCGACGGCGACGAGCGAATGCGGCAGCGGCCGATAGGCGACCTGCTCGACGGCCTGGCCCAGCTCGGGGCGGATGCGGCTGCGCTGCGGGGCAACGGCTGTCCGCCCGTGCGGGTGAAAGCCCGCGGCCTCGACGGCGGCACGGTGCGGATGCCGGGCGACAGGAGCAGCCAGTATTTTTCGGCTATCCTGCTGGCCGCGCCGTACGCGCGCGGAGATGTCGAGGTGGTGCCGGTCGGTCCGCTGGTTTCGAAGCCATACGTGGAGATGACCGCCGGCCTGATGCGCGATTTCGGCGCGCTTGCGGAGCTTGACGGCGAGACGATGCGGGTGGCGGGCGGGCATTGCTACGGCGGGCGCGACTACGCTATTGAGTGCGATGCCAGCGCTGCGTCATATTTTTTCGCGGCGGCGGCGGTCACCGGCGGGCGTGTGCGCGTGCCCGGCCTGTCGAAAGCGTCGCTTCAGGGCGACGTTCGCTTCGTAGACATTCTCGCCGGGATGGGATGCACGGTGAACGAGGGGACGGCCGCCGGCGGCTCGCCGTTCATCGAAGTTCGCGGCGGCCCGTTGCGCGGCGTCCGTGTCGACATGAACGAAATGTCCGACGTGGCCCTGACGCTGGCCGCCGTGGCGGTTTTTGCCGAAGGGAGCACCGCCATCACGAATGTGCAGAACATGCGCATCAAGGAAACCGACCGCATCGCCGCGCTCGTCACCGAACTGCGGCGGATCGGGCAGGAGGTCGAGGAGCTGCCCGACGGGCTGATCATCCATCCCCGGCCGGTTCGCCCCGCCCGGGTCGAAACCTACCATGACCACCGGATGGCGATGAGCTTCGCAATCGTGGGGCTTGGCGCCCCGGGCATCGTCATCCTCGATCCCGGCTGCGTTTCGAAGACATTTCCGAGTTTTTTTGAGCAGCTTTCCAAGTTATAATCGACACTTTCCAGATACGCGAACTATGGCGGGATTTCCAGACTATGGCGCGCGTTCCATATATGCTGCGCCATATCGCCCGCAGCACGTGCCGCGTCTGTCGTGGAATACTACAATCCGTGCAAAAGTAATGTACGTGATGCGTGGCACTTAAACTATTGCAGGATAATGGTTTATAGTGAGTCTTACGCTGGTGTAACAGTCAGATAGCTGCATTCGTGCTGCAAATGGCATGATATTTGCATTTGAGATAGCTGACTGAGTTGGAAACGAAGAGCCTCGTCTCAGAAGCGACCCTATTCCGAAGGGGTGGATCGATCTTGCGGGGACAGGGCCTTCTCTGCAAAGTTTTCTGCGGGCCCTACCACAAACTTTTGGCAGAGAAGGCCCTAACCTTTTCAAGCGTTGCGGGGGCGGACGCGGCAATTGGCGTTCGGGCATATTTGAATTCCCATAAAACCTACAGCTCCGATATCGCCAGCAGGTAGTACGCGTTGTGCGGCAGCCACGGCTCGTTTGTGTGGTGATTGTTGCCGGTTGTGTCGAACCGGGGCACATCGCTGCCCGGGTTCGCACGGACGATCCCGTTGCAGATGGCGCCGGGCACGGCTCCGCGGTTGCGGTTTCGGACCGAGTCGTAGCGGTGGTGATATCTGGGCGGGTTGAAGGAACCGCGCCCCTCGAACATGCACACTGCATACGGATTGCGCCCGAGCACCCAGTCGATCTGATCGGTCGCGATGCCTTCCGCCTTGACGGCGTGCTCGCCACCGAGTGCCTTCGCCACGGTCAGGAGCGCCCACGCCTGCGACAGGTATTGGCTGTTCTGCCCCACGTACCAACTGTCTTCGCTCTCGTACGGATAGAATATGTCCTTCTCGCTCCACTGCATGACTCCGAAAACGTTGTCGGTCAGGCGGGTGCAGTAGTCGAGATGGCGTTGGAGCGCCTCCCGGATGCTTCCGGAAATGGCTTCCATCGGATTGTCGAGGGCGAAGATAGCAAGCGCGGCCGGCGCCAGGCCGACATCGCAGATTGATGTGCCGAAGCCGCCGCTTTTTCGCTGCTTATCAAGCAGAAGCTGGGCCTGCTCGCAGGCTGCCTGGTACCAGGCGGAATCCTTGGTCGCGCGATATAGCTCGCGCGCAGCCAGCAGACGTTCGGCCACGAAAGTTGTCGATGGCGATTCCGCCACCATGCTCGCTTTCCAGGCAGCTTCGGCTCCCGCGAGATACTTCGGCTTGTTGGTCAGATCGTGCAGCTTGGCGAGGGCGGCTGCGGCCATGGGCAGCGCTCGCTGATCCCGGATCGGACGGCCGCCTGAGCCTTCGGGATCGTTGGGTGTTTCCGCCTCGGGCGGGCCCCAGTAGTCGTAGCCGGAAAACACATCGCCCCAGAACAGGCCGCTGTCGCAGTTCAGCATCTTCAGCAGCCACCGAGCCCCCCAATGGGATTCGTCGAGCAGCCGCTTGCTGTCTTTCTCCTCCAGGGTGCCCAGCGTCTTCTGATAGCTGTGGGCCAGTGCATACACCGCCAGCGGTGTATAGCCGTTGTACTTGTTGTAGTCGCCGCCATCATGCCAGCCGCCGCTGGCGTCGAGGCGCGAGCCGTCCGGAAGAACGCCGTCGTCGAGGTGGCATCGCGGGTGCCAGCCGGGCACCGAGAACCCGCAGCGCTGATAGTAGAAGAACCTCGCCGCGGGCACAATCGTCTGGAGACGGAGCATATCGCGGACGATGCCGAATTTGTAGGACCTGATGGTTCGCGTTCTTCCAGTGCGAGTGGCAAGCATCAGCTCCACGCAGAAGCGGCCGCTAAGCTCGAAGCTGGAGAATTCGCCTTTCCAATAGACATTATTCCAGGCCAGCGGGCCTTCCGCCATATACAGGCGGCCCGTCTGCGAGACGCGCCCTGTGGACGCGCGAATGCGGAAACCGGTGGGCCACAGGCCGCTTCCCTGGGGAAGCTGCACGACAAACCGCTTCTGGCCGTTGGTGTTGAACCCTATCTGATTTACAAGGACCGAGTTGCCTTCGGTCGAAACTCTACGCTCGCCTTCATTCATCTCCCGCCGTGGGCGATTGCTATTGAAACGCATGACTTCTTCCAGAACTCCTTCACGTAAGAACGTGTTGTGCCCTCACACAGGTTTCGAGACATTGACCGGCAGCAGCTCCAAACCAGCCCCCTGGTTCGTGTATGTTCGGAAACCTGAAGCACGTTGATGCGCGCGGCAAGATCACCCGGCCATGCCAAGCCTGTATGAACGCAGCGGCATCTTCGCGCAAGAAAGATTCCGCCGGCACCGGAACGTTCTGGGCGGAAAAGCGAATGCCCCCGCATTTCCGCCGCGTCTGACATGGCTTCATCAGTGAGGTGTTACCGCAACATCAAAAACAGGTGGGCACCGATCCGGCTACGCCGAAGCCCACCGTGTGGATATTCTACTACAATGGGAAGTGTAATGCAAAGCAAAAGCGCCTCGATGATGCGCCTGCGTGCAGCAGCGTTCCCGGTGGTTGTCCGCCGGTTTCATAGCATCCCCCTCGCCGGAGGTGCATCTTCTGCCGGAGACGTGCATCCGCATTGCTGCCGCCGGCAAAAAACTGCTTGACATCTGAGCCGGAATCTGGTATAAAATACATCCGTCTGGTCGGCCGGCGGATCGATGGGAGGTGCCTTCCCTAGCACCTGCCGAAGATTGAGCCGGCCCCGTTTTCCTGATGCTGCTATCCGACAACCCCCGGCAACCTGCTGATGCGTTAGCGGCGGTCCTCATTGGGGATGGCCGGCTAAAGCGTTTGACGAACGAAAGCCAGACACGTCCAACGCGGCCTCTTGTTGGCGATTCAGATCACAACACAGCCCGTAACCCAGACCAGCCATGGGGGAAACTGTTTCGGCGCGACGCCGCTCACCGGCAATTGAAGGTTGCCGGAGAACCTAGATCGCAAAGGCGGCCATTGGCCGGCCAAGGCTTTAACGCCGGCGGAGAAAATCCAAATGAATGACAGGTATTGCGACATCCTGCGGGATGCACTTACGCCCGACAACTACCAGAAACTGATGGACCTGCCTAACCCGAAGCTGCACAAGTTCGTAGCCGAGTCAATCGAACTATGCAAGCCCGAGTCTGTCCTCATATGCACCGACTCGCCCGACGATATCGCCCGCGTGCGGCAGCTTGCCATCGATAACAACGAAGAAACGCCCCTTGCCATCGAAGGCCACACAATTCACTTCGACGGCCCCGCCGACCTCGCACGCGACAAGGACAGCACGAAATACCTCCTCCCGCCCGGCGTCGATCTCGGAAGCCGCCTGAATTCCACCGATAAACAGAAGGGCATCGAGGAGGTCACCGGCTATCTTCGCAACAGCATGGCCGGCCGGGTGATGCTCGTCCGATTCTTCTGCCTCGGGCCGCTCAACTCCGAATTTTCGATCTCCGGCGTCCAGCTAACCGACTCGGCATACGTGGCCCACAGCGAAGACCTGCTGTATCGCCCCGGCTACGAGCAATTCAAGTCCATCGGGAACTCGCCTGCCTTCTTCCGCGTGCTGCATTCGGCCGGCCGGCTCGACGAGAACAACGTGAGCGCCGATATCCACAAGCGCCGCGTATACATCGACCTCGACGACGAGATCGTCTACACCGTCAACACGCAATACGGCGGCAATACCATCGGTTTCAAGAAGCTCGCGCTGCGCCTGGCCATCCGCAAGGCCGACCGCGAAGGCTGGCTCGCCGAGCACATGTTCATCATGGGCGTGCACGGGCCGAAAGACCGCGTCACCTACTTCACCGGCGCCTTCCCCAGCTTCTGCGGCAAGACCTCCACCTCCATGATCGACGGCGAGACTATCGTCGGCGACGACATCGCATACCTCCGCCGCTCCAGCGACGGAATCCGCACGGTGAATGTCGAATCCGGCATCTTCGGCGTCATCAAAGACGTCAACCCGCATGACGACCCCGTCATCTTCAAGGCCATCACCACGCCGGGCGAAGTCATCTTCTCCAACGTGCTCGTCAACAACGGCATCCCATACTGGCTCGGCGACCCCCGCACCGTGCCCGACCGCGGCGTAAACTACGCCGGCGAATGGCACACCGGGAAGAAGGACGCCGACGGCAAGGAAATTCCGTTTGCACACACCAACGCACGCTATACCATCCGCCTGAGCGCACTGTCGAACCTCGACAAGAATGCCGACGCGCCCGAAGGCGTGCCCGTGGGCGGAATAATCTACGGCGGCCGCGACTCCGACACATGGGTCCCCGTGCAACAATCCTTCGACTGGACCCACGGCGTGATCACCATGGGCGCCGCACTCGAGTCCGAAACCACAGCCGCCACCCTCGGCCAGGCCGGAGTCCGCAGCTTCCAGCCCATGTCGAACCTCGACTTCGTCTCGTTGCCGCTGGGAAGATACGTCCAGAACCACCTCGACTTCGTCGACCGAATGGAAACCCCGCCGGTGATCTTCGCCGTCAACTATTTCCAGGTCGACGACGGCTCATACCTCACCGGCATGACCGACAAGAACGTATGGATCAAATGGGCCGAGTTGCGCATCCACAACGACGTCGACTGCATTCCAACCCCCACCGGATGCATCCCGAAATACGACGACCTCAAGCGCCTCTTCAAGCAAGTGCTGAACGCCGACTACACCAGGGATCAATACATCCGGCAGTTCACCCTGCGCGTGCCTGAAAACCTCAAGAAGGCCGACCGGATAGAAGAAATCTATCGCAAGCAGGTGTCGGACACGCCCGAGATTCTGTTCCAGGTGCTCGAGGAGCAGCGCAACCGCCTCGAGGAAGCCCGCAACGCCTGGGGCGACTACATTTCACCGTTCGATCTGGACAAGGCCTGACCGAAGGGGTGTGCGGCCCCACGGACGAACACGGACGAACACGGAAGCCCCATGCGACCCATAAGGCTTATGTGACCTGATCCGGCAAAGCCGGAAGGCATGAGGCTTGAGACGTGAGGCTTGAGGTGGAGGTAGGGGCGGGGCTTGCCCCGCCCTCTGTAGTTTGGCCTTTCACCGTAACATCCGCCCAGAATTCCAGCCATAGCTGAATATTTTCCCACATTTTACTTGACAATCATCTGCGATTATGGTATCTCT
>Ga0307379_10008898_pt1 | contig 13489 bp, 10 predicted proteins | sample UN2MG_FD_202237 | JGI IMG/M metagenome (GOLD analysis project Ga0307379, IMG submission 202237) | Soil microbial communities from Risofladan, Vaasa, Finland - UN-2 | ecosystem: Environmental > Terrestrial > Soil > Coastal area > Acid sulfate soil | place: Finland: Risofladan, Vaasa | collected...
TTGGCTATGCCACCGTGGTTCGCGGCCTTAGCAAGGGAATGGCCTCATTCACGATGGAAATGTCCCGCTATGCTAAGGTTCCGGCAAGGCTTGCCGAGGAAATCATCTGTCAGCGTCGTGAGGAAAATCAGCAGATAGCACGAAAATAAGGTACGGCCCTAAAGCTGCACATTGTAGAGATGGTTCGTACACGGACACTGGTCGTGGAGTGCAGAACAATGATCAGTACAAAATCATTGGCCTACTGCGAAGATAATCCTCGTAGGCGTTTCAAAAACGAGGTATTTGCTGCCGTTAATAAGGGTTTGGTTGTAATGTTTCGCATTATACAGCACCTACAAACACCAAGTACACCACCAAGCTTTACTCCGTCCCTGCCGCTCTTTTTACCGTGAAGTCCGGCAGGCTGTTAACCGCTCGTGATTCCTGCCCTCGTCAGCTTTCATTTTAAAGCCATTTAAGCGACTAACTCCCTTGAGATGACTGATTAAAAGCCTCGTGTTAATATATTTCAGAACTTTTTTAAAAATACTGTAATATTTTCTAATCTGGAAGAGTCTAATATTAGAGAATCACACTTTGGTATTTCATATTCCAAGGAGGGGAGACTTGTATCAAGGAGGGATATCGCGGAGCGTAGATGAGTGAGCAGCGTTCTGTATTAAGAGCACTTAATAAAATGATTCGGATATTTGAAAGGAAAGAGTGATGAAAAATACTTACAGGGTAATGTTGATTGGTCTGGCTGTGCTTGGGGTTGTCTATGCAAGCACAGGGCCAGAGAAGAAGACTGAGGAGGAGAAGGAGCGTGATTGGCCGTGCTACAAAGGCGAGGAGGCACAGTACAAGCCGATCGACCTTTGCAATTTTTCTGTGTCTTTGGAAGTGGGTCGTTTTGTACAACTCAAGGAGTGTCACAAGCGTAAGATTAATCTGGTACAGGTAGATTGTAAAAGTATCGGCAGAGACGGGGGTGACTTCCCGTGCTACAAAGGCAGCGATGTTATTGAGGTAAGAGCTAACTTTCCGGCAATATTCAGTGCCTCGATAGAAAAAAATGACGGCCATGGGGATATGCTGAAAGAAGTTAATCTTTACTGGGAGAATGGTATTAATACAATCCAGGGCACCGGCGACTGGGAAGAATTGAAACTTTGTCTCGAAGCCTGGAATGTTGAAATATGGAAGTCTGGAACCATTGGTACAGTTGACGTTGGTGAGATTACGATAGAGGTAAGGCCCCCCGATGACACACAAGAGGAAAAAGATGCCCAGGCAACGTCACAAAAAGAAGTAAAGCCTGGTAAGGTTTGCCCGACAAGCGGAGAGGCATTGGAGGAAGTTTCGCCCGAAGCTATACAACAATAGTGAGGGATTTTAGAAACACGTTATCATTGGCTTACTGTTGTTTAACCAGAAAGTGTTCGAGGAAAAGGTAAATCTGTTCGTTCGATTGGGGAGTTGGAGAATGGGCCTTGCGGTTAGTCATTGCAACCCTGTTCGGATGTTTTAGAAGTTTGTTAACTTCAATCGTATGATTAAGCGCTTTCCATCGCTCAGGTCGATCTTCGGAACCGCCAGAAACGAGAAATGGTCTGGGCGCCATCAAAGCGTGCAATTCGTGGAGGTCATATCCCTCAATAAATAGTTTCCTGTACGCACCGGTGCGGGGATTAGTTGCGTTTGGGAGGCCTCTTTGGCGCTGTTGATTAGGGTCATATCCCAAATACCATGGCTCCCAATAGTTCACGTTTGGTCGCTTCTCATCAAAGACGATTCCTGGATCAGACCAGACAGAACAGGCGAATTTATCGTAGAGGCATGATGCGAACATAGCCCATTTTCCGCCATACGAATGGCCAATGATACCAATTCGATTAGGATCAACATGGGGCATGCCTGCAAGTGCAGTATGACAGTTGGCCGCTACATAGGCCAAGGCAGAAAGCGGCTGGAGCGGGGTGTCGTCTATAGCCGATTCATACAGCGGTTTATATGGAGCCTGTAAACTGGAGAATTCCGGGGTTCCGATTGACAGCGTAACAAAACCACGCTTTGTTAGTTGATAGCCGAAGTCCCGCAGCTCTTTACCCAGACCTATTGCTGTTTCAGCGTCATAGTAAACGATAAGCATAGCAGGAAAGAATCCCGTGCCATCAGGGACAAGGAGATAGCCATCTACTGTCTGCTGCTTCGGTGCTATTTCGAGGCGCAGGCGGTGCTGGGTGAAGTTCTCACGACGTTTTGTTTCAAGGTATTCGATTTTGGGTTTCTCAATCATTGTCGGCCAATGTCCCATGATATCGTGCCACCTTTTGAGTATTTCGTTTCTGCGTTTTTGCCAGTGGTCCTGTGTTTTAACAGGAGTCCCGTTATAGAATCTTAAAGGAGACCGATATTTCCCAAAATCTTTGGTGAGTTCCGGAGGCGGGCTAAAAAACGGGGCAATTTGCCTGGGGATATTATTGATACGGCTGCTGTCTTTGTCACTTCGGCTATTTGACACAGCCTGATTCGACAATAATAAGAGTATAAAGAAAGATAAATAAAAAATATATTTACTCATCACTACCAACTTAGGTCTAACTTATAAATAACGTTTATTTGACTTACGGCTTTGGAAGGTTACGAATATCAGGAACCGCCATAAAATACCATGTGGTCGTAAGTTCGTTTGTCATCACGTTTCTGCTGATGTTTTTCGAGCTGGCCGTGGTATTCGCAGTGAAAGAAACGACCGTCAAATATTGGAGGTGGTAATAGTGAGCCATTGCCCTTAATTGCTGCTGCCAGGTGTAAGAGTGCCAAGGGTATCTCGTCTCCGGTCCTGGCCCACTGGCGGCCGGAGCGAGGAAACAAACCTGTTGGCGTCTGCATTTTCAGAAGGTTGTCGGCGATGCTACAGGCAAGTCGCAGGAAAATAACGTTATTTGTTGCTTGATGCAGCTCCAGCAATGCGTAAATTGTTCGCCAGTCATTATGGTCGGTATCATACTTTATCGAACTGCCGGTCCCATCGGGCCGGCCTATGTTGCCAAACTCTAATTGCCGGAGAATATTGCTAACCATCTGCCAATGTATTTCATCGGAGGTAAAACGAAAAGCCATGGCATAACCCCACAGAATGAAGCCGTCAGGTTTACGTGGGGCGAAAGATGCTGGAACGTAATAACCGCTGCGGGATTGTTGCCACTTGATGGGTGTTCCATCAGTCATTAAAGCGATGAATTGGCCGGCTTTGGCATCGTAGCTATGTTTGGTATAAGCCTTCAGGTCTTCTGAGGCCCAAAAAATAAACTCATGACCTATCATAGCGTATTTACCACCAGCTTCCATCAAGGCCGAAGCGGCCTGCATCTGCGCCAGAGGCAAATTGTGGTAGCGGCTTGTTTGGTGATAAGAAGCAACGATTTTAGCCTCATTAATATTGGGATGTACGTGTCCCAATGCGTCCTGTGCCCGGTCATGCTTGCGATAGCTCAATTGCCCGCCACAGAGCCCGGTCTTAGGGTCTTTGCCCTGCTGCCATCGATAGGCTAATCTGCGGGTCCAGTTCAATACATCGGTATTCTTATCGAGAATCGCAAGCGTCGCGCTGCAGTGCAATAAAGGCGGTGTAACATTGACAAACGACAGATTATTGCTTTGGATGGGGAAGGGCACTTCTATGTTTGCTTTGAATTTATGGTTCCAATTATGCGAAACCGGCTTCTTTACGCTTGCGTGGCGATTATAATCCAATAGCGACCAATCGAGAATGTGTCCCATCCAGACTGCCTCCATCAGCTTACGGGTGGCCGGAGCGTTAACCCTCCACATTATACGATAGTATGGCTGATGGCTCTTCAATTCATGAACATCGGCATACTGACCAACCGGTTGTTCCTTCTCAAGATCCCATGCCAGGTGTCCCCCCCAATAAAGAAGTCCGTTCGGTGTGGTCAGGTTTTGTAATGCATAGCCAGTTGCCTGTTCTGCTGCCTGGCGGTACTTTTTCTGGCCCGTTAGCGCAGTTAAACCGTCCAGAGTACGGAGTAGCGGCTGCTGGCTGGCGAAATTAGACAAGACCCAAGTTTCGCCTCGACATTCCCACTTTACAGGCTCCAGAGTTTTGACGTTCAGTCCGTCTGCGAAAAGAGGTGTGGTGTTTGGGCCGTATATGTCTGTTCCACATTGCAGTACCCTGTCGGCGAAGGAGCGAACAGCATCGAGGTACTTGCTGTCCTGGTCAGCGTATAAACTACTGTTAGAGAAAACGGCCAGTACAATAAGAAGCAAAAAAAACAAAGTATTAGGATATGTTCTCAGTTTGTTACTCATATCGTATCCCCTCTCATATTTAGCAACTCAGTCCTACCGACCTTAGATAAAATAAGATCTATTTTACTTCAAGCTATATGCATAAAGGAACTCTCCATGGCGGATATATAGTCTGCCGCCGCAGACCACGGGATGAGCCCAACTATTGCCTTTTCCACCTTTGGGAATTTCGAAAGAGCTGACCAACTCATGTCCTTCGGGAGTTGGCCGGACGAGTCCCATGACACCATCAATGCTTAGTGTGTACAGCATACCATCGGCGTATGTGAGCGATACTTTACCTACACACTTATCCATATATTTGTTCCGGCCGGTTTTCCAGTCCAGACAAACCAATAAGTTGCTGTTGCGGAAGGTACTCGTACCATAGAGATTTCCGTTAATCAGGATGACTCCGCCGTGGTGATTATCGAGTTCTTCTGTGCGCCATATTTCATCGAGCGAGGCCTTGCCGTCTTTGACGTTAACTTTCCATTTGACGGAGCCCGCCTTCAAGGTGCTGATAAAGACCTCACCATCGTGAAAAATCGGCATTAACACGTTTTCATCCGCGTAAGACTCGTGTTTAATGTGCCATAGCAATTCACCGGTATCGGCGTTTACGCCAATCATACCTTTGAGAGTCAGTGTTATTATAATCCGCAGTCCCTTATACTCAACCAAAGCCGGAGAGGCATAACCGGCCAATTCTCCTGTGCTGGGCGATTTCCAAACTACCGAGCCGGTTTTCTTGTTCAGGGCAACCATATAAGTTTGAGGGCCTCCCGGACAAGAAATCAGATGATTTCCATCAATCAGCAAGGATTCTGCAAGAGCCCAGTTGGGAATCTTGCTTTGGAATTTCTCGATGATATTCAACCCCCAAATCCTGTCTCCTGTTTTGGCATCGAGGCAGATAAGATTTCCATGAGGGCTTTGATGAAACAGCCTGTCTCCATCGATGGTTGGGGTTCCACGGGTACCGGGACGATCTCCAGTCCATGCCTTACCGTTTTTAACCTGCCACAAAATTTTGCCCTCTAAGTTTAAGGCAATGATAACTGTATCCTTTTCGATACTACCGGCTGTGTAAATCATTCCATCGGCAATGGTTATGCTGGAATACCCATGTCCCAGCCCCCTTGTCGTCCAAAGCAGGGCAGGGCCATTCTCGGGCCACTTTTTAAGGAGACCTTTTTCCGTGGAGATGTTGTCTCGATTCGGGCCGTGAAATTGGGGCCAGAAGGAGTCTTGATCAGCAGTGTATGCTACACTGGTTAAGATACAACTGCCGATTAGTATGGTATTGATAATTTGCCGAGTTATTCTTAGTGATGTGAACATTTAGCCCGCTCCTTTTTTGATGTATTTTACTTTTCAAACTTTTATGTGAAGAATCGTGTGCTCTTCAATTCTTCTGTTCATTAAAATGGTAATTTGCTATTCACCACACATTTTTATTTTCTATACATTACTATGTTTGTTTAGAAAAATCAACTTTAGTTACATTAAAGATTTTAGAATAGCTGTAATTTCAGGGAAAATATGGTATTTTATTTGGGTTAAAGATTTGTCAGTGATAGTTTTTATAATGATGGAAAAGAATATTTATGTCGTCAACAGTAATTAACGTTAAAAACATCAGTAAAAGCTTCGGAAAAATCCAGGCCGTGCAAAACCTGAGTTTTTCGGTCGAGTCGGGTCTTTGTTTTGGATTTTTAGGTCCAAATGGTGCAGGCAAAACCACCGTGATGAAGATGCTCTATGCTAAATGCATCAGGGACAAAAACAGCGAAAGCGAGATGGATATCTTCGGATATGATCCGGTTGAAAATGAACTCGCAATAAAATATCTCTCCGGTGTTGTCCAGCAGGAAAATAATCTCGATGACGAACTTAACGTCATACAGAACCTGATGATTTATTCGAAGTTTTACGATATACCAGTCAATACCGCCAAAAAACGCATCGAGTATTTGCTCGATTTCCTTGAGCTTTCCGAAAAAGCTAATTCAAAAATCAAGGAGCTTTCAGGCGGTATGAAAAGAAGGCTCGTGATAGCCAGAGCCCTGCTGAATCAGCCAAGACTGCTGATTCTCGATGAACCCACTACCGGCCTGGACCCACAGGTGCGCCACCTGATATGGGACAAAATTCGTCAATTGCAAAAACAACAAACAACAGTACTGCTGACAACTCACTACATGGAAGAGGCGTTCCAGCTTTGCGACTGTCTGCTTATAATGCACAAGGGCCAAAATATAATGGAGGGCAGACCTAAGGAGTTGATGAAAGAAAACATAGAAAAATATGTCCTTGAGGTGTTCGATACCGAGACTATCCATCAAGTTCAAGATGATATGCTTCAAAACATTATTAGGGTTGACCACACACCTGGAGTGATACGTTACCATTGTGATGATATAGATGTGCTTAAAAACCTGGCAACTTCCCGTCTAAAGGCCGGCAATTATCACATAAGGCAGACAAATCTCGAGGACGTATTTTTGAGAGCTACAGGGAGACAGCTTAATGACAAACAGTAATGCACTCAAATATCCACCCCTCCATCGAAGACTCTACAGCGTTTGGTATCGGCACATGCGCGTATATACCAAGAACATCCTGAGCAACGGATTCCCACCCTTTTTGGAACCTTTTATTTTCCTGGTAGGTATAGGACTCGGATTGGGAAAATATATCACAGAACCGATGGGTGGAGTCAGATATATTGAGTTTCTCGGCGCAGGTCTGCTTGTCACAACCGCAATGTTCACCTCTGCATTCGAATGCAGTTTCGGGACTTTTATACGTCTGGAGTTCGAAAAAGTGTACGATGGGATGCTCGCCGCACCGATGACTGTCAATAACCTCATTATCGGCGAAATGCTTTGGGCAGGCTCTAAAGGATTGTTTTTCTCATTCGCCGTTTTGTGCATACTCTCCGCATTCAGAATTGTTGCTCTGCCTTACGGCTTGCTCGCACCGCTGGTAGGATTTTTAACCGGTGTTATGTTCGCGGCGTTGTCGTTGTTGATTACGTCTTTCGTAAAAACAATCAACCACTTTAATTTCTATTTTACCGGTTTTATATCGCCTATGTTCTTTTTCTCGGGCGTGGTCTTTCCAATTGCGAATTTACCGGCTGTTGTCAGACCGATGGCTGAAATTGTCCCCCTGACTCACTCGGTCAGATTAGTCAGAGCAATATGCTCGAACAATTACGAACCGATTTTGCTGTACGATTTACTCTACATCATTGTATTTATCATTGTAGTTGGGTTCTTCGCAATAAAAAGACTTAAAAAAAGACTGGTGAATTAAAAGAGGCATTTCTTATATAATATTGATGTTTGAAAATCAGGTGAATTCTATCTTTGAACGCACAGAGCGATTAAGGGAAATTCGTCGTTTTTTGCTTGCCGTTGGATTATATTTGATATATGTTTTAACTGTCCAAACTCAAGCTATATAACATCGTTGGAGTGCTGGATATGAATAAAATTCACCATTCATTATGTTCTGGAGTTGCCTATGGATTATACATGTTATGATATTGCACAAATAATCGACCACTCACTGCTGCGGCCTGAACTGACCGAGGAAGATGTTCGCAAAGGCTGCGAGATTGCGAAGAAGTATAAAGTTGCCACCGTCTGTTGCCGTCCATCTGAAGTCGTTTTAGTAAAACAATTACTACAGGATTCAGATGTCAAAACAACTACAGTTGTCGGCTTTCCGCACGGCTATAATAAAACCGAGACGAAAGTCTTCGAAGCCGAACAGGCCATCAAAGATGGCGCAGTCGAGCTGGACATGGTAATTAATATAGGCAGACTTCTCGATGGTGACTATGATTATGTCAAGAACGACATCCGTGCGGTTGTTGAGACTGCTCACAGTCATAGCGTGATGGTCAAGGTGATATTCGAGAACTTCTACCTTACCGATGAGCATAAGAAGGCTGCCTGCCGGCTCTCAGAAGAGGCCGGAGCAGATTTTGTCAAAACCTCAACAGGTTTCGCAGGGGGTGGAGCAACGATAGAGGATTTGCAGCTAATGAGGGCCAGCGTCTCTGAAAATGTGCAGGTAAAGGCCGCAGGGGGTGTCCGGGATTTGGAAATGGCTTTGAAGGTCAGAGAGATTGGCTGTACAAGATTTGGAGCAACGAGGACAGAGACAATTATGGAGGAATGTTATAAGAGAAGCGAGCAGAAATGAGTAACCATTTCACGCCCACGGATACAGAAGGTTAAATAAGCACACATATTGTGGAGGTAAAGAATCGTGAAAAATAAATATTATCCAAACTTATTCAGCCCTATTCAGATTGGCAATATACTCGTACCCAATCGAATTGCTATGGTGCCGACGGACATAAGCTCATCTAATGCGGACGGCTCTATAAATCAAAGGGTAATCACTTATCATGAGCAAATCGCCAAGGGAGGCTGCGGTTTTATCATTATCGGTGCAACAACACCTGATAAGGCAACAGGCAGACCGACGGTAACATGTGTGGCTGCCGACGAAGACCCTTTGATTCCGGGCCTCGCCAATCTTGCCGAGGCGATGCATCGTTACGGAGCAAAATGTGCTGTTCAGATACAGCATCCGGGTCGCCAGGCGGCATGGCCCCGTAAAAACCTGATGTCGGCAAGTGACCATGTGCTGGATGTCCCCGGCTCTGCCGGCCATGAGGTCATATATGCCGAGAGCATCGCTCAGGGCAAATCAATACGTGCTATGAGTGTCGAGGAGATATACGACCTAATTGAGAAATTCGGCGAGGCCGCATGGCGGGTGCAGCAGGCGGGATTTGATTCTGTGGAGCTTCATGGCGCTCATGGTTACCTGATTGCACAATTTATGAGTCCGTTTGTGAATAAGCGAAACGACCGTTTTGGCGGGAGTTTTATGGGCAGGATGCGTTTTACGATGGAAATTATCAGCCGGATTCAAATGAAATGCGGAAAAGGCTACCCTCTGGGTATTCGCTATTCAGGTGATGAATGGATAGAAGGAGGACGAAGGCTCGATGAAACCGTCAGGGTGGCTATGCTTATGGAGGAAATGGGTTTGGCCTACGTTGATATAAGTGCGGGAATATTTGAGTCACCCGGAACCGTTATGGACCCGATGTATTATCCAGAAGGATGGAATACGTACACCGCCGAGGAGGTAAAGAAACACGTCAGGATTCCTGTCATTACAAGCCATTCCTTAAGGAATCCGGACTACTGCGAGAAGATTCTGTCCGAAAACAAGGCCGATATGGTCGGCTTTAGCCGGCAGTTGATTGCAGATGCTTATTGGGCAGATAAAGCCAGGCTGGGTAAGAAAGAAGAGATACGACGTTGTATTTCCTGCCTTGTTGGCTGTTGGCAGGAATCACTGATGATTAGGCGCGATATGCGATGCGCAATAAATCCGGCGGTTGGAGACGAACGGTTCATTCACGTAAAGCCTGCTAACAAATCCTGCAAGGTTGCAGTTGTCGGGGGCGGCCCGGCAGGTATGGAAGCCGCCCGAATATGTACTTTGCGGGGGCATAAGGTTACCGTGTTCGAAAGAACCGGTGAGCTTGGAGGTGCAATGCTGTATTGCTGCACGGTGCCGGGGAAGAACAAAATGCGGTGGTACGCCGATTGGCTCAGACAGCAGATAAAGAAACTTGGTATCGAAGTGAAATATCAAACTGAACCAAAAGTAAAGGACTTGAAGGAATTTGATGTTGTTTTGCTTGCGGCAGGAAGCAGAGTTTTCAAGCCGGACATTCCTGGAATTGATTTGTCCATCGTGACTACTTTTGAAGATGTTCTGCGGTGTAAGAACACAAAATGTGAGTACTATCCGGATAATAAAGCAGAGCCTTTCGAATGCAGTGAAAACGTTTTAATCTGGGGTGACCACTTCGGTGCTGCCGATACCGCTGAGATGCTCGGTTCTGCCGGCATGAAAGTTACGATTGTTACTGAGAATAGTTGCTTTGCCGAATGGATGGAACCTTGCCATCGAGATGTGATGATGAAGCGATTTGCATGCGGCAATGGCGAAGGCCTGAAAAGCAAAACGTATGCACATCCGGTTACTATTATTCCCAGCTCTTCGGTTTTTGAGATTAAAAAAGATGGTACGGTAGTTATTGTCAACAGCGAATTCGAACAGTCCTCCATAAAGGTTGATACGTTTGTTCTTGCCGGGGTTGTATCTGATGATAGTCTCTATGAAAGCTTTTTGGAGGCCGGGCTGAATGTGGTCCGGATTGGGGATGCCAAAAAAGTTAGAAATGTAAGAGGTGCTGTTACTGACGGAGCTAACGCTGCTTTGGTTATTGAAGAAGGCGTAATGCTGAATGCGAACAACGAGCTTATTTCAAATCTGCCCACTGGAATTGACCTGTCGTAGATATGAGCTATAAATAGGGTGGTGACATTAAGATATGAAGGATTATTTATATGGGTAAAATAAAAGTTGGTGTTATCGGTACGGGCTTCATTGGGCCTGCCCACATTGAAGGGCTAAGGCGTCTGGGAAACATAGAGGTAGCGGCTCTTGCCGAATGTTCTGAGGAACTCGCCGAGTCAAAAGCCCGGTCGCTCGGCATTGAAGAATATTACGGCGATTATAAGGAGCTTCTGAAGAAAAAGGACATCCAGTCTGTTCATATCTGTTCGCCTAATTACCTGCATTTCCAGATGGCTAAAGAGGCGCTTGAAGCAGGTAAACATACTATATGTGAAAAACCCCTTGCTATCAACGTGGCCGAAGCTCAGGAACTTGTCGATCTGGCTGATAAGAAGGGCCTTGTAAACGCAGTTAATTTTAACATTCGTTATTATCCTCTGAGCAGGCAGATGAGAACGATGGTTGAAAAGGGCGATGTGGGTGATATTCTCGCCGTTCAAGGGTCGTATCTTCAGGATTGGCTTTTCTATCAGACCGATTACAACTGGCGGCTGGAGCCGGGACAGTCGGGTAAGTCACGTGCTATCGCTGATATCGGTTCCCACTGGATGGACCTTATCGAGTACATTACCGGCCTTAAAATCCAAGAGCTTTGTGCCGATTTTGCGACATTTCATAAGATTAGAAAAAAGCCGTTAAAACCGGTCGAAACCTACGCCGGTAAGGTACTTCAGCCGGAAGATTACGAAGATATGCCTATCGATACCGAAGATTATGCTACGGTACTTTTTAGATTTGAAAATGACGCACGCGGCGTGATGACGGTTAATCAGGTAGCTGCAGGAAGGAAAAACAGACTCTGCTTTGAGCTAAACGGTTCAAGGAAATCCGTAGCCTGGGAATCCGAATCGCCAAATCAGATATGGATTGGCAGGAGGGACGGCAATAACGAAATAATGATGAGAGACCCGTCACTTGTTTATCTCGAAACAATGCCACTGATCGATTATCCCGGCGGGCATAACGAGGGATTTCCGGATACCTTTAAGCAAATCTTCAAGGAAGTGTATGCTTATATATCAGGTGAGCAATCAGCCCGTGCCTCTTTTCCAACGTTCAAAGATGGACTTCGCGAGATAGTTCTTTGTGAGACGATAATGGAAAGCAATAAAAATAGAACATGGATTAAAGTAAAATAACAGGAGCTGTATAAAATGATGAAGCTTGGTTTTGTAAGTGCGATCCTGGCGGAACAGACATTCGAAAAGGTAATATCTTTTGCTGGGCAGGCAGGTTACTCTTGTGTCGAAATTATGTGCTGGCCTGTGGGAAAGGCAGAGAGGCGCTACGCCGGAGTCACCCATATTGACGTAGGTGACCTTTCAAAGAAGAGAATAGATGAAATTCACAATACTCTCGAGCAAAAGGGTGTTACTATCTCCGGGCTTGGGTATTACCCGAATCCTCTTGAAGATAACAAGAAAAATGCCGCTCGTTATATTACACACATTAAGAAGGTCATCGATGCTTCCGGACGATTAGGTATTGGAAACGTAAATACTTTCATCGGCAGGGACCACAAGAGCAGCGTTGAAGATAATTTCAAGCGGTTCAGGAAGGTGTGGCCCGGCATAATAAAATATGCCGAGAAGCGAAAAGTAAAGATTGGAATTGAGAACTGCCCGATGTTTTTCTCCAATGATGAATGGCCCGGCGGTAAGAACCTTGCTTCGTCGCCGGCGATTTGGCGAAGAATGTTTGAAGAAATACCTTCAAAATATTTCGGTCTTAATTATGACCCTTCCCATTTGGTCTGGCAGTTTATGGACTACATAAGGCCGATTTACGAATTTAAGGAGCGGATATTCCACGTGCACATTAAAGATGCCAAGTTGATGCGGGAAAAACTCAACGACGTTGGTATTTTGGCTACACCGCTTTCGTTCCACAGTCCGAAGCTGCCGGGCTTAGGAGATGTTGATTGGGGGAGGTTCTTCTCGGCTCTGACGGACATAGGATATAACGGCGCGGCTTGCGTTGAAGTTGAGGACCGCTCATACGAAGGTTCGTTGAAGATGCGAAAGCAATCCTTGATTCAAAGTCGTGAATATCTCAGGCAATTTATGGCTTAATAGAGTCATCTGCTTATGAATGAAATAAAAGACAAGGTCCGGCGGTTTCTGAAAGACAACGAAATGTACTATGAAGATATCGACATGGACGTTTGCTGCGATATATTCATACAGGAAATGCAGGCAGGTCTTGAGGGGCGGGACAGTTCGCTGGCGATGATTCCAACCTATATTGAGGTCGGCAAAGACATTCCGGCTGGCAAACCTGCCATCGTTCTGGATGCCGGTGGTACGAACTTTCGTGTGGCAATAGTTTACTTTGATGAGACGGGTAAATCTGTTATTGAGAACTTTATTCAAAAACCTATGCCGGGACTCGACAAGGAGGCCGGTAAAAAAGAATTCTTTGGAACCATAGTCAAGTATATGGCTGACGTCATAAATGTAAGCAGTAACGTTGGCTTTTGCTTTTCGTACCCGACTGAGATACTTCCAAGTAAAGACGGCCGATTAATAAGGTTCTGCAAGGAAGTAAAGGCCAAGGAAGTCGAAGGAGAATTGATAGGCGAGAATCTGGTCACAGCTATCGAAGTAGCAGGTTACAAAGGCAGTAAAAGAATTGTAATAATGAATGATACGGTTGCGACTTTGCTGGCAGGAATATCTGCTTTCCCAAACAGGATTTTCGACAGTTATGTTGGATTCATTTT
>Ga0307379_10008899_pt1 | contig 13488 bp, 11 predicted proteins | sample UN2MG_FD_202237 | JGI IMG/M metagenome (GOLD analysis project Ga0307379, IMG submission 202237) | Soil microbial communities from Risofladan, Vaasa, Finland - UN-2 | ecosystem: Environmental > Terrestrial > Soil > Coastal area > Acid sulfate soil | place: Finland: Risofladan, Vaasa | collected...
CCGAAATCGACTTGCTCTCCAAGGTGGAGGCCAGGATTGCCGTTCCGCGATTCCAACCGATCATTCCACAAACCAATAGCCCGCCTTCGAGTTTCTGCACGCGTAGGGTCCGGACAACGCCGGCCGCCAGCGCGCGGGCACCTTCCAGGAGGCCCGCCGAGACGTCGGACCGAACAACCGCCACCACGCCGCTGTCGAGGATAGTCTGCAAGGCGTCAGGCATGCGGTTCCCCTACCCGATCCGGACCCACTTCTTGTCGGCAACGGACTGCATGACGGCCTCCAGGACTCTCTGGTTCTCCAGGCCTTCCGCGAAGTCGGGCGTGGGCTGCGTGCCCTCGGCGATGGCCCGGAAGAAATCGGCAAACTGGTTGACGAACGTGTTCTCGTATCCGATGGCATGGCCGGGCGGCCACCAGGCGCTCAGGTAGGGGTGGCAGCCCTCGGTGACCTGAACCGTGCGGAAGCCCTGCACGTCCTGGGGGTCGTCGGCATTGTAGTATAGAAGGCGGTTCATGTCTTCGAGGTCGAAGACGACGGAGCCCTTCGAGCCGTTGACCTCGAAGCGGTTGTGGTTCCGCCGGCCGGAAGCGAATCGCGTAGCCTCGAAGGTGCCCAGCGCCCCGTCGGCGAACCGGGCCAGAAAAATAGTGGCATCGTCCACGTCAACGTCTTCCATTTTCGCGGAGCCTTTGTCGGCCGTGAGCATGGTGGTCAGTTTGTCGCCCACGACCTCGGCCGGCCGCCGCTTGATGAACGTCTGCTCCGTGCCGACCACCTCGGCGATAGGGCCGACCAGGTACTGGGCCAGGTCGATGATGTGGCTGCCGAGTTCGTGGTGGGCGCCGGACCCGGCGACAGCCCGGTTGAGTTTCCATATCCGCGGGAAGGACGGGTCCATGATCCAGTCTTGAAGATAGACCGCGCGGAAATGGTAGATCTTGCCCAGCCGGCCGGAGGCGATGAGGCTCTTGGCCAGGCCGACGGCCGGCACGCGGCGGTAGTTGAAACCGACCATGTGCTTGACGCCCGCCCGCCGGACGGCCGCAAGGGCCTGCTCGGCCTCCTTGACCGTAACCGTGAAAGGCTTCTCGCAGAAGATGTGTTTACCGGCGGCGGCGGCCGCAATAGCGATCTCGGCATGGGTGTTGGGCGGGCTGGCGATGTCCACCACGTCAATGTCCCGGCGTTTGACAACTTCCCGCCAGTCGGTCGCGCACTCTTCCCAGCCGAAGTTGTCGGCGGCCTGCTTGACGAGATTCTCGTGGCGGCCGCAGATCACCTTCCGCACCGGCTCGACGCCGATCTTAAAGAAAAAGGGAAGAGCCCCCAGGGCGTAACTGTGCGCCTTGCCCATGAATTTATAGCCGATCATGGCCACGTTGATCCTCTTCATGGGATTCTCCTTAGGCCTTAGCGACCAGTTTCTTCAGGTACGCCACGCTTGCCGCCACCAGTTTGTCTTCGTCCTGGTTATCCTTGTGGTGATCGCTCTCGACGGCCAGGACGCCCGTGTAGCCGCTTTCCTTCAGGGCCCGAACGACGCCAGGAATGTCGATCAGGCCGGTGCCGACGGGCACGGAGGAGAAGAAGTACCACTCTTCGGGCGGCACGTGGCGGCAGGCGTCGAGGTCCTTGGTGTGCGTGGCCACGGTGTACGGGCCCAGCCGCCGGGCGGCTTTGACGGGGTCTTCCATCATCCGCAGGGTGTTGCCGGTGTCGAAGTTCACCTTGAGCCGGTCGGAGCCGACGCGCTGGAGAATCTGGTGGATTTCCTCGGAGGTGTAGTCAATGTGGTTTTCGATGGCCAGCACGATGCCGGCGTCGGCCGCGATCTTGACGCTCTCTTTGAGCATCGCGACGACGGCGTCGATCTGCGGTCCGTGGGGCTCGTTGCGGAACTGTAGCGAGGAGGCCACGATCCGCATGATGTCCGCCCCCATGAACCGGGCCTTGGGAATCAGGTCGTTCATCTCTTTCCATGCGGTCCGGTTGCGGCCGGCCTCGAGGCCGTCGGGGTGCCCCCAGGCAAGGACGCGCTCCAGGCGCTTCTCGTCCAGCGCAGCCTTGATCTCTTTCAGGTGACCGGGTTCGAGGCTCTCGAAGAAGCACGACTCCAGCGAAACGCCGTCCACGCCGAGTTCCGCTGCCCGGTTGATGAAGTCCAGGAAGGTCCAGCGGACGCCGGGGTCCTTCTGGTCCGGGTAAATCTCTCCGAAGTAGCGATGATAGCAATAACTGTCGATGCCAATCTTCATGGTCCGCCTCCCTGTTTCTCTTCAGCGATGCCGCCGCGCGCCAGCGCGCTAGACCGTCTTCACCTCGAGGCCGAAGACCTTCGAGAGCAGTTCCAGGTCGGCCCGGTGGCGGCCCGTCACCAGGATGCCGTGATGGGAACACAGGGACTCCACCAGCCGAGGCCCATCGCGGACCCGGATGACCCCGCCATTCAGGCAGTCGGAACCGGGGAACCCGGCGTAGGCCGTCAGTGCCCCTTCGGCCACCGTCATCTCGCACAGCGTCGGATGCAGTTTGGCCAGCGTGACGTCGCCCAGCGGCAGCCGCGCGTCTATCGCCGTCGCGCTGGGGTCCACGATAGCCAGGACCTTCTTCCTCAGGCGCCACTCGGTGGCCGAAGACGCCGGGATGACCCCCATGTATCCGCAATGCGCCACCAGGATATGGTTCTCCGGCTCCGCCGGGACGTCCGGGAACTTCGCGATGCGTTCGTGTTTCAGGGCCGCGTCGCCCAGGAGGAACGGGTACAGGTTGGTCATCAGTGGCGCCAGGCCCAGGCCGCGTTGGAGGAGGTACTGAGTGAGCATGGACAGCGTGTCGGCCTCGCAGCCCCACAGGTACTCGCGCTCCGCGTAGAGCAGGTTCCACGCCAGGCAGGGCGTGGCATCGAGAAAGTGAGATTCATTCAGGCAGTTCATGCCCACGGCGCGGATGGCGGGATCCTGCTGGAGGTCGCGCTTCACGGCCAGGTACAGTTTGACGGCGCTTCGGATCGCGCGTTCGGAGACGCCGTCCGTCGGCACTGGCCGGGCTTTCCAGGCGGCGTCGGCCTCCGCGTCGGGGATCGCCTTCGCCCTGGCCCCCAGTTCCCGCAGGCTCTTCTTCGCGATAGTGACGCCGAACTTCTCTTTCATCCGCTGCGAGCACTCCTCTTCCCACCAGTAGAAGCGTTTGAAGATGCTCGCCTGGGCGCCTTCGCCCGGATTGTCCTGGTAAACCAGGAACCTGGCCCCCTTCAGTTCGCGCATGGCCCGGAGGGCGCGGCAAACCGTTTTCGTCTGCGCCAGGTTATAGGGGGCGATCGTGGCGACCCCTTCCGACCGGAGGTAGCAGGCGATCTCCCAGTCCCACATGGAGACGGTGCCGAACTCGGAAGTGAGGATCAGGATCGGCCGGTCGATCGCGCGAAAGTCTTCGACGCGCGAGTACGCCTCGCCCAGTAGTTGCGGAAAGACGACGGCTTCGGCCTCGGCCAGCGGGCCGCCGAGCGGCACCGGCGGCAGGAATTCCACGTAATCGCCGAGGATGGACTCCAGCGCGCTCAACTGTTTGTCAAAACCCTGGTCCCGGCCGGGATCGAAGTAGATGGGAACCAACCGTGCTTTCATCATGTCGCATCTCGCCTGATGGCGGCGGCGCTAGACGGGGCACCAAGGTCCGGGTGCCGCGCGGATGATGGTCGCGATTATACCGCACCTGTTCCGTTGATGCAAGCCCACTGTTCCGGCGACATATCCAGCCCGAAGCAAGGTGGCAATTTATGCCCCGGATGCTTGTGGAACGGCGCCGCGGGCACTACAATTGCTCGTGGTCGCAAGGCGTTCTGAGGTTTCGGCGGGGGTACGTGATGGGAGCGCTTTTGGAAACCTTGAACTTCTGTCTCATCGGCACAGGCAGGGCCGGGGTCGTCCACGCCGCCAACATCGCCCGGCGGATTCCTTCCGCGCGCCTCGTCGCCCTGTGCGACGCCAATCCGGAATCCTTGCGGGCGGCGGCCGACCAGTTCGGCGTCTCGACCCTGTACGCCGACTATCGGGAGGCCGTGGCCGAAAGCGGCGTGGATGCCGTGGTCATCGTCACACCCACGTTCCTTCACTGTGAGATCGCCTGCGCGGCCGCCGCACACGGCAAGCACATCTTCCTTGAGAAGCCGATGGCCGTAACCGTCGAGGAGTGCCGCGAGATCAACGCGGCCGTAGCGCGGGCGGGCGTGCGCCTACAGATCGGGTTCATGCGCCGGTTCGACCCCGGCTTCCTGCGGGCCAAGGAGATCCTCGACTCCGGCCAGATGGGCCGCGCGATGAAGATCAAGTCCACCGGCCGCGGACCCGGCCTCCCCTCGGCCTGGATGTACGACCTGAAGAAGAGCAACGGCATCGTGGCCGAGGTCAACAGCCACGACCTGGACTCGCTCCGCTGGTTCACCGGGGGCGAGGCCACGCGCGTCTATGCCGAGGCCGCCAACTTCAAGTGCCCCGATGCCCGCGAAAAGTTCCCTGATTTCTACGATAACATCCTGGCCACATTCCGTTTCACCGACGGCACGATCGGCGAGGTGGACGGCACCTGCCCCTGCCACTACGGCTACGATGCCCGCGTGGAGATCCTGTGCACAAACGGCGTCCTCTTCGTCGGAAGCGTGGCTCAGCAGACCACCGTCCAGGTCACCGCGGACGGCCACGTCATGGGCCGGACGGTGAAGAGTTGGCGAGACCTCTTCAAGGACGCCTACCTGGCCGAGATGGAGCACTTTGTGGAGTGCGTCCGGCAGGGCAAGGAACCTCGCGTGACGGGCGCAGACGGCCTCCGGGCCGTGGCGATGGTCGTGGCGGTCAACCAGTCGGTGCGCGACGGCCGGCCCGTTGAGATTCCAGGAAAGGCCGACGGATGATCGCCGCCACCTACCCGCAGAACGCGGGCTGCCGGAATGGTCAGGAGGCCCGACCGTGAAGATGCTCATCGGTGTCGATCTCGGCACCCAGGGCACGAAAGCGGCCGTGTTCACCGAGACCGGCCGATGCCTCGCTCAGGCGTTCGAGCCGTCGCGCCTGCGGAAGCCCGCGCCGGGCGTTGTCGAGGAAGATCCCGAGCGGCAGTTCGCATCGGTCTGCCGGACGATCAGGCGGTGTGTCCGGCGCGCCGCGACGCCTGAGTCGGCGGTGGCCGGCATCGCCATCGCCGGGCAGATGGCCGGCATCCTCGGCGTGGGGCGCGACGGCCGGCACGTCACGCCGTACGATTCCTGGCTCGACACCCGCTGCGGCCCCTTCATCAAGGTCATGGAGGAAAAGGCCGGCGACGAGATCGTGGCCCGAACTGGCGGCCCGCCCAGTTTCAACCACGGCCCGAAAATCCTCTGGTGGATGCACAGGCGCCCGAAGACGTTTCGGACGATCGCCGCCTTCGTCCAGCCGGGCGGCTACATGGCGATGCGCCTGTGCGGCCTGTCGGCCAGGGACGCCTTCATTGATATGACTTATCTGCATTTCTCTGGTTTTGCCGACGCCCGCCGCGCCCGCTGGGACCCGGACCTGTGCCGGACCTTCGGCCTCGATCCGGGCCGACTGCCCCGCATCGTCGGCCCGGAAACAATCGTGGGCGGTCTGGCGCGGCCGCCGGCCCGCGCGTGCGGCCTGGCGCCGGGCGTGCCGGTGGTCGCCGGCTGCGGCGACACGGCAGCCAGTTTCCTCGCCTGCGGGGCCACCCGCGAGGGGATCGGCGTTGACGTGGCGGGAACCGCCTCCGTCTTTGCCATGACCGCCGCGACCTTCCGCCCGGACATCCGCCGCCGCATCCTGGCCTGTAGCCGCTCGGCCGTGCCGGGGCTTTGGCATCCGTATGCGTACATCAACGGCGGCGGGATGAACCTGGAATGGTTCCGGCGCCGATTGGCCAACCGCGACGAGCGGGCCGGGCCGGACGCCCTCGGCCTCGCCCGACTCGACGCCCTGGCCGCCGGGATCGAACCGGACGAGACGCTCCCGCTTTTCGTGCCGCACCTGGGCGGACGGGTCTGCCCGGCGCAGCCGGACCTCCGCGGGGCCTGGGTCGGCCTGACGTGGGACCACGGCCTCGCCCACCTCTATCGTGCCGCACTGGAAGGCGTGGCGCTGGAATACGCCGTTTACCAGCAGCGTCTCCGGGCGATCTATCCGGGCCTCCGGATGAAGGAACTTCGCGTGACGGGCGGCGGCGAGCACAGCCGCCTCTGGAACACGCTCAAGGCCGACGCCTTGCAGGTCCCGCTTAGGCGCGTGGGCCGCTCCGAGGGAGCGCCCCTGGGTGCGGCCATGCTGGCGGGCTACGGCGTGGGCCTGCTGGCAAGTCTTCCGGCCGCTGCGAAGGCGTGGATTGCCCTCGGCGAGCGGATTTGTCCCCGGAGGCCCCTGGCCGATTACTACACCAAGCGCCTGGCCCGGTACGAATCGCTCCTGGCGTGCCTGGACCCCGCCCGGTTGCCGGCCGCAGGCGCAAGGAGAGGACCGTGACCTCGACGACGTACCCGCCCGCCGACCAGCCGACGATGTACTTCATCGGCGTGACGACCGCGCGGTCGTCCATCATGAAGGTCTTCCCGCAGTGGGCAAAGGCGCTCGGGCTGGGCGACTGCGTGATCCGCGGCATTGATCTCGCCCAGCACGACCAGCCGGAGCGGTACCGCGAGGCGGTCCGGCACATCAAGTCCGATCCCCTGTCGCTCGGCGCGCTTGTGACCACACACAAGATCGACCTCTTGAAGGCCTGCCGCGATCAGTTCGACCGCCTTGACGAGTACGCCGACCTGATGGGCGAGATCAGCAGCATCTCCAAGAGCGGCGGCCAACTCGTGGGCCATGCCAAGGACCCGATCACAAGCGGCCTGGCCCTGGAGGCATTCCTGCCCGCGCGGCACTGGGAGAGGACCGGGGCCGAGGCGTTCGTCCTCGGGGCCGGCGGGTCGGCCATCGCCATCACGTGGTACCTGATGAGACAGGAGCACGGTGCGAACCGCCCGTCGAAGATCATCGTGGCCAACCGCAGCACGCCCCGGCTGGAAGAGATTCGCCGCCTCCACCAGGCGTTCGGTTCGGGCGTGGCCACCGAGTATCACCATACGCCCCAGCCCGAGGCGAGCGACCGCATCGTTGGCCGTCTGAAGCCCCATTCGCTGGTGATCAACGCCACGGGGCTGGGCAAGGACGCGCCGGGGTCGCCCATCACCGATGCCGCCGTCTTTCCGGAGAACGGCATCGCGTGGGAGTTCAACTACCGGGGGAACCTGGTGTTCCTCGACCAGGCCCGCGCCCAAGAGGAGCGGCGGCATCTGCGGGTTGAGGACGGGTGGCTGTATTTCATCCACGGCTGGACGCGGGTCATCGCCGAGGTGTTCCACGTGGATATCCCCGTAAGCGGGCCGGAGTTCGACGCACTGTGCCGGATCGCCGCCCAAGTGCGGTCCTGAAGCGCCGGCGTGCCGCCCGAAAGGAGAACCCGTCGTGAAAGGCAGGAAGACCACCACGTTCCTTCAGCCGTTCTCGGTGAGCATTGATCTTGAGAAGGCGGAGATGCTCCAGGCCAAAAGGCACCTGGTCCGCAAGGCGTCCGACATGCGGGGATACTACGCCGACGAGGCCGCCCTGGAGAGGCTGATGGCCGAGCAGGGCGACCCGGTCCACTACGAGGTTTTCGAGACGCCGGTGCCGGAGGAGCACGGGCACCTGATGTACTGCACGAGTTCGGTGCAGCCCGGGCGCGTCGGCGACGAATACTTCATGACCAAGGGACATTATCACGAGCACACCGAGGCCGCGGAGATCTACCTTGGCCTGCGCGGCGAAGGTTACGTGCTGATGAAGACCGCCGACGGCCAAACCGCCTTCGAGCGAATGGCGCGCGGGCGGATGGTTTACGTGCCGCCCTACTGGGCCCACCGCTCGGTCAACACGGGCAGCGAGCCGATGGTGTTCTTCTGTGTCTATCCCGCCGACGCGGGGCACAACTACGGCGACATCGCGCAGGAAGGGTTCCCCATGCGGGCCTTCCTGCGCGGGGGCAATCTGGAGATTGTGCCGTCCACCGGCAAGGGCCGGTAGCGGTCACTCCACGATCCGGTTTCGCAATCTTCCTTCCAAGAGGTACATCCGCGCCGTCTGTGCGGCCTTGTACCGCATTTCATGCCACCCCTGTTCGGAGTAGTAGGCGACGTGCGGGTTGATGAGGAGCCGTCCGCGGATCCAGTCGGCGTCTTTCCGCCACGCCGCCAGGAGCGGGTGGTCGAGGGGCGGTTCGTCCGGCAGCACATCCATTGCGGCATAGGCCAGGCGTCCGCTGCGCAGCGCCCCCTGGAGGCAGTCCAGATCCGAGAATATCTGTCCGCGGGCCGTGTTGACCAACGCCGACCCGGGCTTCATCCGCGCCAGGAACTTCGCGTTGACCATGCCGCGCGTTTCCTCGGTCAGCGGGCAATGGATCGTGACGATGTCGGACTGCCTGAGCAGTTCCTCCAGCGACTCCACGCGCTGGTAGCCCACCGCCTTCTCGTGCCCCGACGGCAGGTAGGGGTCGTATCCCAAGATGCGATAGCCGAACGGCTTCATCCGCAGCACCACGGCGGTGCCGATGCGCCCGATGCCGATAACGCCCAGCCTCTGGCACGACGTCCGCTGCTGGGGCGACATCGTGTGCTCCTGCCATCCGGAGTCAAAGCGGCGGCAGGCGCGGTCATACGCGACCAACTGGCGCTGAATCGCCAGGATCATGCCGCAGGCGGCATCGGCCACTTCCTCGGTCCCGTAGTCCGGCGTGTTGCAGAAAGGGATCTGGCGAGTCACCAGGGCCTTGACGTCCACCAGGTCGTACCCAACGCCGTACCGGATGAGGATCCTGCATTGCTCCAACAGGTTGACGGTCTCCTGGTCAACGCGCCAGTGCCACACCAGGAGGGCGTCGGCCTCCTGCCAGGCCGCGCGGCCGGCGGCCTCCTTCCGCCAATCCGGAAGAAAACGGAACTCCGCCTCCGGGAAGGCGCTCTGCTCGATGTCCGCCGGTGGCACAATGTGATCCGTAATGCCGACCACCCACTTCTTCTTCCCTCCTCGTTGGCTCACAGCCTTTCTCCCCATGTCCGGTGTCGGCCTGCGCGCGCCAGGAATCCCTGTTCCTCCAAAATATTCCGTCCGCCTTATTCTACAAGCACTTGCGTCTCTTGTCTGCCATCCTCTTCGCGGCTATGATTGAGGTCTTCCAACCGGAAAGGACGGCCTCGCCGGAGCCGCGAGCATCGGCCAGGAAAGAGATAAAGGCCACGCGGCGACGCTCTCATCGCCTCGCTGCGATTGGCCTTCGCGCCAGAATCCGTCATCTGGTTGTCGCAGATTACACCCGCTGACACCCGTCAGTCACCCTACAGACCCCGGATGGAGTTTTCGGGACGCACAGGTTTCACCGCTCTGGAGTCATCTTCCTATCTGGTTCCCAAGGCAGCCGGTCACTTTCGTGCCTGGGCCACAGCCTCCACGCACTGCCGCGCGGTCTCGGTGATGCGGTCCCAGGCGGCCTGCTTGATGAGTTGGGTGTTGATGAGCGAATGGCCAAGGCCGACGGCCGCAGCCCCCGCCGCGATGTACGAGGCCGCGGTCGAGGCTTCGACGCCGCCGACCGCCATCAGGCGGACCTGCGGCAGCGGCGCCCGGATCGCCTTGATGTACGCCGGACCGCCCACACACGAGACCGGGAAGACCTTGACGAGGTCGGCGCCGGCCTGCCAGGCGGTCCATATCTCGGTGGGCGTCAGAGCCCCGGGGCAGACGACCTTGCCGGCCTGTTTGGCCACGCCGATCATCTCGCCATCTACGTTGGGCGCCACAATGAACTCGGCCCCGGCGTCAATGAACCTGCGGGCGGCATCGGCATTCAGAACGGTGCCCGCGCCGACGACGAACTCGCCGCGGCTCTCGGCGGCCAGGGCCGCGATGGCCTCCACGGCCCCCGGCGTCGTCATGGTGACCTCGATGGCCCGGACACCGCCGGCCGCCAGCGCCCGCGCCGCTTCCAGGAGGCCGGCCGAGACATCGGAGCGGATCACCGCCACCACGCCGCTGTCGAGAATGGTCCGCAAGGTGTCCGACATCGGATTCTCCTGGCGCCGGTTGCCGCGTGCCTGGCGGCCCGTCGTACCGGCTCGTCTGGCGCGTCCCGTCATCGCGAAATCCTCGCTCCGCCGCCGGCGCTCGCGCTGGGATGGGTTGCTCCCCCTATCGGCCGGGCGGCGGCCTCGACTTGAAAAAAAATCCGGATTCGCGGCGGATTTCCTATTGACTTGCGGGCAACCGCCGCGTACAGTGAAAAGGAAAGAGGCGAGATATGCACACGCAACCCCTATCACTAACCGAGCAGGTTCGCCGGGCCGCCCGGGAGTCGGGCCTCGGCTGCTGCCGCCTGGCCCGGGAGTCGGGGATGGACAAGAGCAGCATGAGCCGGTTCCTGTCCGGCGAGCGCGACCTGTTGTCGTCCGGGCTGGACCGCGTGGCCGCCGCGCTCGGGCTGGTGGTCAGCAGGCAAGGAAAACCGGGCGCGCCGATCGGCGCCTTGCGAGGTTCGGCCGGTGAGCGATTCCCCCCCGCCGCCGGCCGGCCTCGGCCCGGGATCGCGCCCGCGTCGCCGCAAGGCGTGCGGCCGGGGGGAAGGGGGGCGGCGCGGTGACGCCTGAACTGCTGGCCTTTCTCCGAGCCTTCATCGCGGCGCGGCGCTGGCGCTTCGCCACGACCTACGCGAAGACGGCTCCACATGACTACACGATCAGGGATTGGAAGCCGGAGCCGGCCGACCAGGCGGACTTCGAGCGGTTCGTCCGGGCGGTCCGGGCCCACGGCTACGACCGCCCGTTCCGGCGGCGGACCTACCGAACGCTCGAAGTAGATGAGCACATTTTTTGGACGATGGGGGCGGAGGTTGGCGCAACGACCGTGATCAATCGGGCCACGCTGAACGGGGCCAAACCAAGGGCGAGTCTCAACGAAAGGCGGGTGAACCATGAGGACGTTCAAGATGACGTTCCGCGACCGGGAGACGGGCAAGACCCGGAAGGCCGCGGGTTGGGCCATCGAGTTCAGGGACCACCAGGGGATCGTGCGGCGGCTGGCGGCCCACGCGAGCAAGGCCGTGGCGCGGGAGATCGGCCGGCACGTCGAGCGGCTCGCCTCGTTCCGGGCGGCGGGCCTGCCGCCTGACGACGACGAGGCGGCGTGGCTCGAGTCCGTGCCGGCGGGGTTGCGGCGTCGGCTGGTGAAGATCGGCCTGCTGGACGGCCGGGTCGACGCCGCGAGCCGGCCCCTGGCGGAGCACCTCAAGGACTTCCACGCGGCTCTCGTGGCGCGGGGCTGCGCGCAGCGCCACGCGGACCTCGTGGCGGGGCGGGCGCGGCGGGTCGTCGAGGGTTGCGGGTTCAAGGGCGTCCTGGACGTCGACGCCGGCGCGGTGATGCGGCACCTCGCGGGCCTCCGGGCCGACGGGGTGAACGCGGCGGGTGAGGCCAAGCGCGGCATCTCGAATCAAACGCACAACTTCTACGTGCAAGCCGTCCAGCAGTTTTGCCGGTGGCTCGTGGACGAGGGGCGGGCCGCCACGTCGCCCGTCGCGCGGCTCCGCACGCTGAACGTGCAGGTGGACCGGCGGCACGACCGGCGGGCGCTGACGATCGACGAGTGCCGCCGGCTCTTGGCGGCGACGGCGGCGGAGCCGGAGCGGTTCGGCGTGGAGGGCGTGGAGCGGGCGCTCGTGTATCGCGTGGCCCTGACGACGGGCCTTCGGCGGGGGGAACTGGCGAGCCTGGCGCGGGCGTCGTTCGACCTGGACGGTCGGCCGCCGACCGTGACCGTGGCGGCGGCCTACTCGAAGCGCCGGCGCGATGACGTGCTGGCCCTGCGTCCCGACGTGGCCGCGGAGTTGCGGGTCCACCTGGCGTTGAAGGCTCCGGCGGCGCCAGCGTTCGCCATGCCGCCGAGGCGCGAGACGGCCCCGATGTTTCGGGCGGACTTGGCGGCGGCGGGGATCGCCTACGCGGACGACGAGGGGAAGTTCGCCGACTTTCACGCCTTGCGGCACACGTTCATCACGCACTTGGCGCGGTCGGGCGTGCATCCGAAGGTGGCACAAGTCCTGGCGCGGCACTCGACCATCACGCTGACGATGGACCGCTACTCGCACACGATCTTGGAAGATCGGACGTCGGCCCTGGCGGGGTTGCCGGACCTCTACGCGGCGCCGGCCGTCGAGGCGGCGCGGGCGACGGGGACGGACGGCGACGCATCTACGAGCGTGCCCGCCGCGCGCTCGGCGCTCTGCTCGGCGTTTTTGGGAGCGGGGGCGGTGGATAACGGTGGACAACCGCGGACGGAACCCCTAATATCAGGGGCGCCAGTGGCCCTTGGAGCGCGGAGAGGTGCCGGAGCGGTCGAACGGACCGGTTTCGAAAACCGGCGTGGCCTACGGGCTACCGGGGGTTCGAATCCCTCCCTCTCCGCCAATTTTGCCGGAGGCAAAATTGGCGAGATCTCGCCATTTTGCTTCTGCAAAATGGCGGATCCGCCAGCAAGGTGCGCTACGCAAAAGTGGGCGAGATCTTGCCATTTTCGTGTGCCCAGCCGCGACCGACGGAGAAGGCGATGACCGAGCACTGCCCGCCCATTTCGCTTCGCGTCTCGGTCACCGACCGGTGCGACGAGCGGTGCCTTTACTGTCGGCCGGCCCAGGGCGTCCAGCTCGTCTCCCGCGAGGAAGTCCTGCGCCTGGAGGAGATCCTGCGGTTCGTCCGCTTCCTGCGGGACCGCTTCGCTCTGGCGAAGGTCCGCCTGACGGGAGGCGAGCCACTCGTCCGCCGCAACATCCTCCACCTCGTTCGCGGCCTGGCGGCCGAGGGCCTGGAGGACCTGGCGCTGACGACGAACGGCCAGCGCCTGGCTGAGATGGCCGAGCCACTTCGCCGCGCGGGGTTGCGGCGAGTCAACGTCAGCCTCGACACGCTCGACCCCGGGACGTATCGGCGACTGACGCGGGGCGGCGACCTGGGGCGGACGCTCCGCGGCATCGCGGCCGCGCAGGCCGCACGCCTCGACCCCGTCAAACTCAACACGGTCGTCCTGCGGGGAGTCAACGAGGGTGAGGTCGTGCCCTTGGCGCGGTTCGCCCTCGCGCGCGGGTGCGAGGTCCGGTTCCTCGAACTGATGCCCATCGGGGAGGCGGCCCTCAGTCACGCGCGATGGTTCGTGTCCTCGGCCGAGGTGCGCCGGCACCTGGCGGAGGCGATGGACCTGGAGCCGCTCGCCGACGAGAGCGGCTCTTCGAGCGGGACGTTCCTCGCCCGCGACCCGGGCGGCCGCACGGGACGCGTCGGTTTCGTCTCGCCGTGCTCCGAACCGTTCTGCGGCGACTGTCGGCGCTTGCGCCTGACGGCCACCGGCCGGTTGCTCGGATGCCTGGGGCAGCGGCGGGGGA
>Ga0307379_10008900_pt1 | contig 13488 bp, 18 predicted proteins | sample UN2MG_FD_202237 | JGI IMG/M metagenome (GOLD analysis project Ga0307379, IMG submission 202237) | Soil microbial communities from Risofladan, Vaasa, Finland - UN-2 | ecosystem: Environmental > Terrestrial > Soil > Coastal area > Acid sulfate soil | place: Finland: Risofladan, Vaasa | collected...
CAGAGAGACCGCGATAATGCCGTCGGCGACGGCTGGAAGCGCCGAAAGTCCAAAAAATTCTGGCTTTCCAACCATCACACCTCAGCTACACGATCGCGGCAATCAACGTCACGAGAAAGACGATGAGGAAAATGAAGAAGAGGATTCGGGCCACGCCGCCCGCGGCCGACGCGACACCGCCAAACCCAAACACACCGGCCACCAAGGCCACGATGGCGAAAATGATCGCCCAATATAGCAGCATGTCTCACACCTCGATCTTCGGTCTATGCCTACGGGCGCTCACCCGGCCCATCTTGCCATGTCTGGAGCAAACGTTCCTTTGCGCGATTTCGTTGCAACGCACCACGATCAAAAACCAGCAATCGCCGCGAGGAGATCCTGATCCGTGAACGGCTTTCTCACCAGCGGGGCCGTCCGATAGGCCGAGGGCAAGCTTTCGCGCCCATAGCCGCTGACGAAGGCGAAGGGGAGCCCGCGCGCGACAAGGGCATCGGCGATGCACGCAGCCGACTCGCCGGCAAGATGCGCATCGAGCAAGGCGCCGCGCAGCGGCTCGCGCTCGATGGCGGCAAGCGCATCGTTGACCGTGCTTGCCGGCCCGGACACCGGGACGCCCGCTTGCTCGAGCGCGGCGACGATGTCGAGTGCAATGAGGAACTCGTCCTCGACGACGAGAATGGGATTCACGGTCACCTCCCCTTCGGCTTTCACGCGCCGTTGTGCTTTCACGCGTCCTTGGGTTTTCCCGCGCGGCTTCACGCCCCGTGGCGGACGCAAAGCACGCGACGCCACCGCAATCAGTGGAACGCAGACACGGCGTCAGACGTTTCATGGGCCTAACTGAGCGGTCCACTTCCCCCAGGACCGAAACGGAAAGGAGTACAATTCCATGAATTGGGATCGAATCGAAGGCAATTGGAAGCAGTTCAGCGGCAAAGCCCAGCAACAGTGGGGCAAGCTCACCAACGATGATTTGGACGTCGTCGAGGGCCGTCGCGCCGAGCTGGTCGGTAAGATCCAAGAGCGGTACGGCATCGCCAAGGACGAAGCCGAGCAGCAGGTCGATAGCTGGCTGCAGAACGTCTAACGCATAACGCGCTCGCCGCCGCGCCGGTGGAGGCCTATTCGCCTCCGCTCGGCGCGCGGCAGTCTGGCCCTACCCGTGGAATGGGCTATGGTCTGCGCTCAGCAGACATCTTTCGGGGGAAACCATGGGTTCGACGATCCTTCTCATCATCTTGATCGGCGTTCTTCTCGCCGTGCTGCCCGCGTGGCCCTATAGCCGCGCCTGGGGGGTGTTTCCCTCGGGTCTGGTCGGGCTGATTATCCTCCTCCTGCTCATCCTCATGTTCTTGAACATGATCTAGCCGCGAGGCTGGGGACTAGGCGTTCGGGCCCATTTGCTGGCGCCTAGGCGCTCGCCGACGGCTGGTCCTTGAGCTTGGCGCGACGCTCGAAGAACAGCGCTTGAGAGACAATCGCCTTCACCGTGTCCGGCTGGTACGGCTTGGTGATGAGGAAGGCCGGTTCCGGCCGCTCGCCGGTCAAGAGCCGGTCGGGATAGGCGGTGATGAAGATGACCGGCACCTGAAACGAGGCGAGCATTTCGTTGACCGCGTCGAGGCCCGAGCTCCCGTCAGCGAGCTGGATGTCAGCCAGGACGAGCCCGGGCTTTTCTTTCGAGACCGCACTCAACGCCTCGCTGTGGGTGCGGGCGACACCGGCCACGCGATGGCCGAGGCCCTCGACGATGCTTTCGAGATCCATGGCGATCATCGGCTCGTCTTCGATGATCAGCACATGGGTCGCGACTTGGGCCGCGATCTCGCGTCCTGCGTCGTCGATCAGGGCGTCCACATTGCTGGAGCTGGTGTTGAGAATGACCGCGGCCTCTTCGGCGCTGAAGCCTTCCACGGAGCACAGCAAGAAGGCCTGGCGCGGCAGTGGCGTGATTTGCTCGAGCTTGCGATCGATCAGGGTCTCTCCGCCTTCCGAGACGTCCGGCTTCAAATTGATCCCGACCGAATTCCACAGGCTGAGAAAGGTCCGGTAGAGCGCGACGCGCGGATCGAGAGTCGTGTCGAACAGCGAAGGATCCTCGGCCAACATTTCCAGCGTTGCGGCCACATAGGTATCGCCCGCCTTCTGCGTGCCGGCGAGCGCGCGGGCGAAACGCCGCAAATATGGAAGGTGCGGCGCGATCATTTTCGACTGGGGCATTGGTTCTGACCTTCTTCTCTGGGCAGCGAGCAACCGTCACTCAATGGTCTCATAAACTGGGCGGGGAGGGTGACAGATTCAGACATCGCGTCGAACGAACAATGCGGATTGGCAGTGAAAGGTTCCCCCGATCGTGGAACCTTTTGAACAGTCGTGTGTTTTTTGGGTCTGAAGCGCGGCGGAATCCGCTAGACTGCGATGATCGGCAGCCAAGCCATGAAGGAACCGCTGTGGACCGCAATGACAAGAAGAAGGCCAAACGGCGAATGACGGTAGACCCGACCAAGGGCGAGGGTCAGCACGCTGCCAAGGCCGCGCAAGGGGATGCAGAAGGAATGTCTCCAACGCTGCAGGCTCATATCGGGCGTCAGGTTCGCGCGGTGTTCGACGAGGTCGCGCAAGAGCCCGTCCCCGATCACCTTTTGAAACTGCTCCAGGATCTCGACCAAAGCGGAGAGAAATAGTTTGCCGCGCAATGTGTCCTCGAGCCTACGGGACGACCTCGTGGCCCAAATCGGTAGCTTGCGGGCGTTCGCGGTTTCCCTATGCGGCGACCGCGAGCGCGCGGACGATCTCGTGCAAGAGACCCTCTTCAAAGCCTGGAACCATCTTGATTCCTTCAAGGAAGGAACGAACCTGAAGGCCTGGCTCTTCACCATCTTGCGCAACACGTATTTTTCCGAACGCCGCAAACGAAAGCGCGAAGTGGAAGACGCCGACGGCAGCTACGCGGCGCGGCTCTCCTCCCGGCCCGAACAGCACGGCCACATGGACATGAAGGATTTCCAGGAGGCGCTTTCGCAGCTTCCCGACGATCAACGCGAGGCGCTGATTCTAGTGGGCGCGGCGGGATTTTCCTACGAGGAGGCCGCGGAGATTTCACGCTGCGCCGTCGGCACCATCAAAAGCCGCGTCAATCGTGCTCGCAATCGTCTGGCCGACACGCTTCAGCTCGACGAAACGAACGAGGACCTGGGTGTCTCCACTCCGCCGGTCACCAAGTCCGCCTGACCCTTTCCACGCCGTTACAGCAGAAACCAGATGAACGCGCTCATGGTCAGCAGCGAGCCGAGCGTGCTGATGACCAGGGCCGATGCCGTCTCGGGCACCGCGACCTTGTATTGCACGCCGAGCATCACGACGAGCGTGACCGGCGGCAGCGCGCTCGTCACCACCGCCTCGCCGAGAAGCGGATCGCCGTAGCCCAGCCAGAGCATGCCCGCGCACACGAGCCCCGGCTGAACGATGTTCTTCACGAAGACGATGAACAGCACCGGCCCGTTCACGACAATCGGGTAGCCGGCGAGAATAATCCCCGCGGTGAACAACGCCACGCCGGCGGAGGCATGGCCGAGTAAGGACAGCGAATCGTTGAACACCGTCGGCACGTCGACATCCAGAGCGACGAGGATGAAGCCCAGCAGCGGCAGCCAAACCACCGGCTGCTTCAGCACGTCCAGGATCTTGCCGGCGATCCCCGCGTCGGGACCAGCGCCTTGCATGACGGCGCTCCCCTGCCCTGACGCCGGTTTTGCCTGCGCATCCAAGGACAGCAGAATGAGCGTCACGGGAACCAGGCACGTGACGATGATGATGCTGCCGACGGCGACGGGGATGTCACCCTTGTCGCCGTAGAGATAGCCGAGCACCGCCGCGCCGACGAAGGCGGTGCTGGGCGCCGCCGCGGTCAGGGCGCCGAGCGCGCTCAAGCCGGGGGAATAGCGAAATGCGAAAATGCCGAGGCAGAGGATCGCGACGTACATGCCGATGAAAGCGGCGGCGAGGAAGGCGACTAGAGGCAGGTCGGCCAGGAGCTCGGCGCGGCCCGCGCTGACGACACCCACGAACAGCGAGAGGGGCAACGCATAGCTCATCACCATGCGATTGAGCGTCGGCACTTCCTCCTGTTTGAAGTCGTGGTGCCGCGCCGCGAAGTAGCCGAGCAGAATGGTGATGACGGCGGGGAGCAGCGCCCCTAGAATCTTCTCAACCATCGCCGCTCCTCTTGCTCCCGGTGGGCTATCCTGCCAGCAGCGGACACAAAGGAACATAGCGGGCTTTTGCGAAAATCTAACCCGGCGGAGGCTTAAGCCCACCATGAAGACTCTTTCAGACGCGGAGCTCGACCAGGCTAAACTCGATCCCGCTTCGGTCTTTCACGGACCGGAGGACGTGCTCGCCGCCGCGCTCTCGGCAGAGGACAAGAAGACGATCCTGCGCCGCTGGGAGGTGGACGCGGATGCCCTGATGCGGGCCACGGAAGAAGGCATGCCGCCCTCCGACAGCCGGCGCAGCCCCGCCGAGCTCGTGGCCGCGATCCAAGCGGCCTTGGCGACACTGGACCGCGCCTAGCGCGGCCCTTAGGAACACTCGACCGCGCCTAGCGCGGCTTTGCCGCTTTTCCTTTTTGATTCCGCGCGTTCCGCGGGAACCTTTCTGCGATTTACGCGTTATCCCCGCACTATGCGTACATCTTCAGACCGAAAGGAGGGCGTTCATGGCAACGACCAAGATCGACCGCAAAGGCGAAGCCCATACTGAGATGACCACGACGGAAGCCCGGCAGGGCATCCATGCTGGCGTGATCTGGGTGCTCGGTGCATCTCTTGCCCTGGCTATTGTCGCTGGCATCGCGCTGGGATTCGGATGGATTACGCTTGCTTGGGGCGTCTGACCCCTTGATGTCTGGGCTTGGAAGACAAATCTCTATGGTTGAGGCACCTCCCGCAATCGGGGTTGAACCATGGAATTTCGTCCTGGCCGCATCGCCGGCCGTTTCGCCTTCGCACTCGTTGCGACGGTAGCCTTGCTGGGCGCGAGCCCGGCCGGTGCGGCCTCTCAGGATTCCCAAGAAAAATCGTTTCAGGAGCAGCTTGAAATCGCCGCCGCCGCGCTCAAGGCGAAGAGCGCGCGGGCGATCGCCGCCGCGCGCGAAGCGGCGCAGCGCATGGTGGAGGACAACAAAGACACGATCGACGACACCAAGTCGGATTTGAACACCCAACTTCAGTCTTTCCGCGCGTTGTTAAACGAGCAGAAAGCCAAACTCGGCATGATTGGCGAGGACGCGGCCGCCAAGTTCGAAGTTTGGACGCAACAGGCCGCGCAAACATGGGCCGAGATGCACCGCTCGACCCTCGAAGCTTTAGATTGGCTCCAAGACTGGCTTGAGCAGCATTCCGGCACCCGTGACGAGCCAATCGACGTTTAGCGAATTCCCCCAAGTCAGCAAGACAAGTCAGAAAGAAGAGACCATGACCAAAGAGACCCCCAAGAACGACCAAGCTGAAAAAGAGTGGGCCGACCTGCAGCGCGACCTCGATACGCTCGGGGAGCAGCTCGGCAGCCTGCGTGACCACACCTCCGCCCTCGGCGACACCGTCGTGGCCAGCCTGGAAGCGCAGTATCAAGATGTCCGCAACCGCGCGCTCGGCTTCCGCGGCGCAACCGAGGCGCAGCTTGAGGACATGCGTAAGCTAGCGCTCGCGCAGGCCGCGCAGACCCAGAGCACGCTGGCGGAGACCGGCGCGAAGTCCGCCGAGATGGCCAAGGAGACCGCCCGCCAGGCCTGGGAGAAGGCCGAGCCGCTGCGCCAAGGCGCGCAAGAGGTCGGCAAGGGCTTTGTGCGGGCGTGGGGTGAACTCGCCGCTTCCTTCGGCAAGGCGGCCGAGAAAGTCCAGTCCGAGAAAGACAAGGCCGTCACCGGCGAGGAAACCCACAAGCCGGGCTAAGAGTTTGCCGAGCTAAGCGTTTAAAGAGCGCATACCTAAGACAGTGCCCGGGGTCTCAAAGCCCCGGGCATTTTTGCGTTCGGGCCGGCTTGGCGTTCAACGAGCGGGGACAGGCTCTCGGGTCCCGGCGTCTGCCGGCTGCATCAGTTCGGCACGCACGAGCCCGCGCACGGAATTGCCGAGATAGATGCGCTCGGCACGGGCCAAATCGGCCGGTGTCAGTACCGCCTCGCTGGCCGCTGCGCGCGGCAGATCGAGCAATTCCTCCCGCAGCGTGCCGGGCAGAAGCCCGCAGGCCAGCGCCGGGGTGAACAGGCGCCCGTCCTGCTCCAGGAACAACGTGGTGCGAGTCCCCTCGGTCAACTCGCCGCGCGTGTTCAGAAATACCACCTCGTCGCAGCCGGTCAGCGCCTTCTGCCGCTCCATCTCTTGGTCGTAAAACTGCCGCCGCGTGGTCTTGTGATAGAACAGCGGGTCCTTCTCATCGACGCGCTGATCGGAGATGACGAAGCGCCAGACCGTATCCTTGGTCGGCAGCGTGATCTCCCGCGACGTCACGACGATGGTCCCATCCTCGGCCAGCACCATGCGCACCAGCGCAATGTCCGCCGTGATGCGGGCGGCCTCGGCATTGAGCGCATCGAGCACGGCCTCGCGCGAGAAGGGGTAACCGAAATGGTGCGCGGAGGCCGAAAGCCGGGCGAGATGGCGCTCCAGGAGATGGAAGCCTTTTCCCTTCTCGTGGCGCAGAGTCTCGATCAGCTCGAAGGGCGCATCGGCCTTGGTGAGGAAGTGCGCTTTCAACAGGCACTCCTCGTATTCGGAGTCTTCCTTGGAGTCGGCGACGATGCCGCCGCCTATGCCCATCTCGCCCCGCGCGCCCTCGATCACGACGGTGCGGATCGCCACGTTGAACTGGCAATCGCCGGACGGCGCGATATGGCCGATGGCGCCGGTATAAACACCGCGCGGCCCGCCTTCGATCTCGCGAATGATCTCCATGGCGCGAACCTTGGGCGCGCCGGTGACCGAGCCGCACGGGAACAGCGCACGCAGCATGTCCCCCAGCCTCATGTCGGAGCGCAGTTCCGCGCTGATGCCCGAGGTCATTTGATGCACCGAGCGGTAGGTTTCCACGGTGAACAGGTCGGTGACCTCGACGGACCCGATGCGCGAGACGCGGCCGAGATCGTTGCGCAATAGATCGACGATCATCAGGTTCTCGGCGCGCTGCTTCTCGTCCATGGCGAGCCAGGTCTTGAGGCGGGCATCCTCGCGCGGCGTACGGCCCCGTGGCGCGGTGCCCTTCATGGGCCGCGTCGACATATGCTGGCCTTCGCGGCGGAAGAACAGTTCCGGCGACAGCGACAGCACGTTCAGCTCCGGCGTGGCGATGAGCGCGCCATAGGCGACGCGCTGCTTGCGGCGAAGCGCGGCGTAAAGCGCGGTCGCGTCGCCTTCGAAATCGAAGAAAAATTTCTGGGTGAGATTGATCTGATAGACGTCGCCCGCGGCGATGAAATCCTTCACCGCGTTGAAGGCGGCGGCATATTGCTCGCGCGTCCAAGACAGGCGGAGATTGCCGATTCTGGCGTGTTCGCCCCCGCCATGGGCCTCCAGCCACGCCCGCGTCTCCGCGTCGTCGAGGGCGCGCGGTGCGCCGAACAGCGCGATCCAGAACAGCGGCGTGCGGCGTTCCTCAGGCAGCAGGTGCTGCAGTTTCGGTTCGAGGCAAAACCCAAGCTCGTAGGAAAAATAGCCGACGGCGTGGAGCCCACGCGCGAGCCCATCGGAGACCTTGTTGAGCGCCGCCTCGACCTCGGCCGGATCGCTGACGGAGACGACCGCCTCCGGCACGGTGAACAGCAGGCTGCGTCCGCCTTGGGTCAGGCTGTCGTCGAGAAGCACGTATGGCAAAGCGGTCATTCAGATACGCCGATCAGAGAACGAAGCCGAGAATAACGATTATGGGCGCGGGATGGGTCAACATCGAGACTTGATCGAGCCTTGATCGACCCTGGAACGACCTTGGGCGTGACGCCCAATTCGGCCCCTAGACGAGAATCAGCATCTCGCCTTTGCCGAGCACGGCCATGTCGCCCATGAGGCGGCGCGCCCTGGCGTTGAGCCGGATGCGCACGCCCTGCTCGTGGAGCCATTTCTCCAGGATGCGCAGATAGTCGAACTCCATCACGCCGCTATCGCTGAACGTGGGCAGGATGTCCTTCGGCTTCTCCAGGAAGATCAGGCTGCCCCGGCGGCAGCCATAGCCCGCATAACGGCCGGCGCCGCGCCGGAGCAGCAGCGTGCCGGCGATCATGCGGCCGCCCGCGTAGTCGCCCGCTTTGCCGCCGACGACCACGAGGCCGCGGCGCATGCGCTCGCCGAGCAGCGCGCCGGTATCGCCGCCGATGGTGACGAAGCCGCCCTTCATGCCCATGGTCTGACCGAACGCCACGCCGCAGGCCTGCTCGCCCACGTCGCGGCGCACCGTGATCTCGCCGCCCGCCATGCTGGCGCAGGCGAGCACGCCGGCGCCGCCCGTGACGCCGATCCTGCCGGCTTTCATCTTGGCGCCCAGGGATGCGCCCGCGTCGCCATCGACGAAGATCGCGCCGCCATCGAGCCCTGCCCCGATGTTGTCGCAGCGATCGTCGGTGCCGTCGAAACGGAGCCTTTCGGCGTCCTTGCCCTTGACCTTGAAGGCATCGCCCACGGTGAGCTTGGTCCGCGTGGTGCCGATGGGCAGCGCCTCGATCTCTTTACGGTTCAGCCCGGCTAGTGTCGCGGGTACGAGCGGCGACAGGTCGAGCCGCTGGTCGGGCGTGTGCTTCAGTTCGAAGGTCAGCGCGCTCACCCGACGATTTCCTTGAGGTGGAAGTGGTGGGGACCGAGATTGCCGCCATAGTTGCCGGCGGTGATGTGGGTTACGCCTTCGCGCGCGCCGCCTTTGGCGATCGCATGGATGCCAGCGTGCATGGCTTCGGAAATCGCCTCCGGGCTGAGGCCGTCGATGACGATCTCGAGCACCGCCTCGACATTGAGCGCCAGATCCGACTTCACCGCGCCCTTGAGGCTCGGCGCGTAAGCATCGTTGGTCGAGGCGATCTGGCCCTTGTACTGGGAGCCGACCTTGGAGCCGGAGCGCACGATGCCGCCGGGGAACGGCGTGATCACGTCGGGGATCTCGGCCATGGCCTTGACCGCGCGGGTGCACGCGGCGAGCACCGCTTCGTGGGATTTGCCGAGCACCAGCAGATTGCCGCCGCCTACCGCCTTCTTGGTGAGGCCCGTCTTGTCCTCGCACACGAACTCGCCGCCCATCACGGGGATGCGCCAATAGCGCCGGCCGCCGATCACTTTCGACATCTGCCAGCCGTCGCCAAAGAAGCGCAGCGAGGCGCCGAGCTTGAGCGACTTCTCGCCTTCGAGCCCGGCGAAGCACGCCGAGCCCGGGCTCGTCAGCACGCATTGGCCGACGCGGTTCCTGAGCTGGGTCTGCAATTTGTCGGTGTTCATGGTGAAGAGCAGCACGGCCACGCCAGGGCGTCCGTCGGGCGTCTCCTTGCGGGAGAGCGTGCGCTCGATGCCGCCCTCGGCGCCGCAGGCAATCACCGAGGTGGCGAAGCCGGTCATGGTGCGTGCGGAAATCATCGCCCACTCGAGAGTGGGCGCCGTGATGATGACCCGCGTGCCGACCATGGGAAAGGCCTCGGCAAACGTCTCGATTATGGTGACGCCTTTGACTTTCAGCTCTGGCATGTCAGCTCGCACACGGGATCGTCGCGAAACGGTCGGGACGGTGGGTGATGGCATCGGTGACGCCGAACCAGGACGGGTCGGCACCGAAATAGCGGTCGTAATAGGCCTTCACGCGCTTCTCGATCTGCGCGTCGAAGCCCGGCTCCACGTGATAGCAGCGGCCCCAGGTGACGCGCACGACCTTGCCCTTGCGCACCACGAGGTTGCCCGACTTGAACACGAGGTCGGCTGCAGAGAACATCTTGGTCTTGTTCTTCTGCTCGGTATAGACGGCGACGTCGGCGATGGCGCCGGCTCCCAAATGCCCGCGATCGGTGAGACCCAGCAATTTCGCCGGGGCGCCGCGCGTGATGACGGCAAGCTCCGACAGGGTGAGCTCACGGGTGATCTCGGCGAGATTGGAGTGTTGGCGGGCGGCTTCGGGCACGCCGTCCAGCCAACGGGCGCGCTCATTCTTGTCCATCAGCAGATGCATGATTTCCGGATAGCGCACGAACAGCGCCCCGTTCGGATGATCGGTCGAGAACAGCACCCGCCAGGGGTCCTCGGCCAGAAGGAAGATCTCCAGCCCGATGGCCCATTGCATCGCGTTGACGAAGCTCTTGGACTTGTAGTGGTACGGCACCACGCCGGTGCCGTTGCCGTCGCCCTGATTGAGCGCCCATTTCTTCGGGCTCGCCGCGCGTCGGCCGTCGAACTGGCGCAAGATGTCGCCGGAGACGGTGATGGTCTGGCCGAACATGACCTGTCCGACATCGACGGTCGCGTTCTTGTGCTTGTTCACCGCCTCCATGAGGCGCGCCGCGCCAGAAGAGAAGCCCTTCTCCCCTTCGTCGCCATAGCCGTAGAACTGGATATGGGCGAAGTGGATGGGCAGGCCTTGCGTCGCTTCCAACGTGGCGACCGCCGTCTCCACATTTCCGGCGATGCCGAGATTGTTGCAGTGAACATGCGGCGGGTGCGGCACGCCGAGATCGGCGACCGCCTTCTGCATCGCATCGACGATGCCGCGGGAGGTCACACCGTAATCCGGCACCTCCTCGTCAAGGTCGAAGGTGCGCGCGTTGAACTTGAAGGCCTCGGAGCCGCCGGCATTGATGACTTTGAGCCCTATGGCCTTTGAGTGGGACAGCGTCCAGGCGACGTAATCCTTCAGCTCGTCGCTCTTGGTGCGTCCGCCGCGCAAGAGTTCCAGCGTGTAGTCGTCATTGCCGAGAATGACCAGCCCGGCCGTGTCGATGATCGGGATCGCGGCAAGCTCGGTCTGCGCCTCGATGGCATGGGTTGGGATCATCGCCGGCTCGATCACCGTGGTGTAGCCCATCTCCGCATAGCGGATACCGGTGGCATACGAGCCCAAGGCAGCCGGCGACGGCACGATCGGCTGACCGCCTTCGGCGGCGAGCATCGGCAGCTCCGGCATCAATTGGCGCCCGAGCGTGACATTGGTGCCGGCGATATGGGAGTGCACGTCGATGGCGCCGGCCATGACGATCTTGCCGGTGACGTCGTGAACCTCGTCGGGGGTGCGGCCTTCTGTGTTACCGACGATGCGGCCGTTCTCGATGAAGACATCGCCCACCCCGTCGCGATTGTTCACGGGGTCGATGACGCGGCCACCTTTCAACTGAATGAGCATCAAGCGGCTCCCTTTTTGCCGGGGCCCTTGGAATCGATCAGCTCGGCGATGCGATTCAGCACGTCGGCGACCGTCGGGTTGTCCTTGTTCGGCTTGGCGGCCTTGACCACGCCGATGCCGGCGATGGGTGGCAGATACAGCGCCGCGTCGTGATCTTCGCCAGCGCAGCCCACCTCGATCACAATGTCGCCTCGCCCGGCCTTCGCGGCCTTCGAGGTGAGCACGATCGTGGGCATTCCCTTGGGCGCGTCCTTGGGCCGCTCGGCAGGCTCGCCCTCCAAGGCATCGATCCACACAAGGGCGTCGGCCTCGCCGCTCTTGAGCAGACGGCCGGTCTCATAGGCCCAAAGATTGTTCTCCGGCACTTTGCGGGCAAAGCTCGTGCGCACCGGAAGCCCGCAGGTCCAGGTGGCGCAGAGATTGACGCCGTCTCCGTTGCCGGGGCTTGCGAGCGAGAAGGTCGCCGCGCGCGTGGTCTTGACGAGGCCACGCACGATTTCGAGCACGGTGTGCAGCACCGGCTCGTCGAGTTCGGCCGGATCGTAGACAAACACGGCGAAGGCCGAATCGCGCAAACGCGCGCCTGCCGCATCGAGTGCCTTACACAGCGCCTTGTCGCGGACCTCGAACCGCCCTTCCCGGGTCGCCGCGGCAAGAAGTGCTACGAGCGCGGGCAGAGATTCTTTGCCGTTGATCGCGGTCGTGGGCACGCCCTTGGGTATCTTGGACGCGCTGGGCTTATCGAGCCCAAGAAGCATCAATTCGCGCTTGTTCTTGCCGGGGCGCGGCAGGCCCGGCTTGCCTGGAAACAGTTTCGCCAGAAGCTCGGGATCGCGGGCGAGCGGGCTCTTACCAATTACCACGATCGTGTCGGCGCGGTTGCGCACCTCGCCATAGCTTGCAGGCGTTGCACCGGTCTCGCGCATCACGCGGGCGGCGCGCAAAGGTCCGCTGCTCGCCGCATGATCGACAACGCCGCCAAGCTTCTCGGCGAGTGCCAGCGCCGCAGTGGCACCGTCAATGTCGGTGAAAAGACCGCCGAAGAGGGGGAATCGCGCGCGGGCAAGCAGCTCTGCGGCACGTTCGAGCGTGCTGTCCAAAGTCAGTCTCCTCCCCTCGGCCTTCCTTGGGCGCAGACATACCCAGGTGGCTCCGGGGTGGCAAGCGCGGCAATGCGCCTCTCCAAGGATAATCGCCCCGTTGCGCCGCAAACCTTCATGCCATCATGGATTTCGGCGCTGCATGCCCAGGCAATATGCATGCAGCAATGGCGCCTAAGCCTTTGGCTTATCGTACTTGATATAGGCGAAACGCTGATCGTCGGCGGGCGTGCCCTCCAGCGCGCCGCCTTCGCCGCCGGGCTGCCAGCACACCACGTCCTCGATCTTCTTGGCGAGCTCGAAGTCTTTGTCGCTGATGCCCTTGGCCGCGTGATTCATCAGCCGCACCTCGACCCAGGCATAGGACGCGGTGATATCGGGATGATGCCAAGCGGCCTCGGAGAGATGGCCGACGGTGTTGATCACCATCAGCGTGCCCTTCCAGCTATTGGTCTTGTATTTGCGCCGGATCCAGCCGCCTTCGAGATGCCAATGGGGCAGCTCCTTCTTCAGGCGCTCTTCGACTTCGGCGTCGCTATATGTCCGCTCTGACGTTGCCATCGCTCTCGTCTTTTGAAACAGTGGGCCGCATTTCCGCTATTGCGCAGAGCATATCAGAGGCACCCTGGCGATCAAAGGAGGCCTTTCGAGGCGAACCGGCCATGTCAGAGCTTGAACGCAACAAGGAAACGGCCGTGGCCTTTTATGATCTGGCTTTCAACCAGTCGCGTCCGCGCGAGGCCATGGCGCTTTATGCGGGCGCGGCGTACATCCAGCACAATCCCGGGGTGAAGGACGGCAAGCAAGGCTTCATCGCGTATTTCGAGGAGATGGACCGCCGCTATCCGGGCAAGCACGTCCATTTCAAGCGCATCATCGCCGAGGGTAATTACGTGGTGCTGCACTGCTTGCAGGAATGGCCCGGCGATCATGACTGGATTGGCATCGACATTTTCCGGTTGGATGACGCAGGAAAGATTGTAGAGCACTGGGACGTGCTGCAGGTCGCGCCGGACTCCGCGGCGAACCCGAA
>Ga0307379_10008901_pt1 | contig 13488 bp, 12 predicted proteins | sample UN2MG_FD_202237 | JGI IMG/M metagenome (GOLD analysis project Ga0307379, IMG submission 202237) | Soil microbial communities from Risofladan, Vaasa, Finland - UN-2 | ecosystem: Environmental > Terrestrial > Soil > Coastal area > Acid sulfate soil | place: Finland: Risofladan, Vaasa | collected...
AAGAAATGCCAGATCCGCGCCGCAGGCTGAAAGGCCGGGGGACCGGCTCCAGCCAGCCGGTGCGGAGCATCTCTTCGACGATTTCAGCGACTTCGCGGTCCAGCAGTCGGACCACGCGCACCTTCAGGAAACGCGGGCGCGTACCAAAGATTCCCTCCCCCACGTTCATGTTCCAGTAGAGGCGGCCGTCCACCAGGTCCAACACATTGGGCGCCTCGTCCGGATTCTCGGCCTCCTCTGGATGCATCAATCCCAATGCCACGCCCATGTGCGGCAAGACCAGGTAATTCCAGAATGAGCGTGAGAACGGCGTGTGCGGGTAAGGCATGGTCTCCCGCACGTTGTAGTTGCTCCAGTAAATGAGCTTGCCGCGGCAGTGTTCCTCGTTCCAGCGGCTGCCGTAGCGCACTTCGGGAACTCGTGGGCCGGCGGCAGTGACAGCACGAGCCTGCAAAAGATGGACGCATCCGGCGGCCAGGGCCCACTCGATGTCCGCGGCGCGGCCCAGCAGGCGCTCCGCCCCCAGACCCAGGCGAGCGAGCTCAGAGAGAACTGTGGGCGTCAGCAGCGCATTGGTTTCACTGCCTTCGGCCTCGATCAGCTCGTGCGGCGCGCGACGGCGCACCCGATAACGATCGGGAGTTACGCGCGCCGAGACCACCTTGTCCCCCAGGCCGCAAGCCGCCTCGATGACGAGTTCATCGGTAGCGCCGGTAACCGGATTCACAGTGAAAAGCACACCGGCGGCGTCCGCCTGAACCATGCGCTGGACCACCACCGCCATGGCCACGGCCGAATCGGGGATGTCGCGGTCGCGTCGGTAGGCGACGGCGCGTTCGGTGAATAAAGACTGCCAGCAGGCGCGCACGGCATCGATGACGGCTTCCGCGCCGCTGACGTTTAGATAGCTTTCCTGCTGACCGGCGAATGAAGATTCAGGAAGGTCTTCGGCAGTGGCCGACGAGCGCACGGCAACCAGACCGGCGCCCAGGGCTTCGTATGCGGCGGTGATCTCTTGGCCGAGGGTCGGGTCCATTCCCCGACGGAAGGCCTCAGTGGTCACACAGAATCCGTCCGGCACGGGAAGACCGCCGCGCAGCACGATCCCCAATTGGGCAGCTTTGCCACCGACCAGCGGCAAGGCTTCGCTGTCCACTTGGGTAAGCGGAACAGTTAGCCTTTGGCCAGCAGGCGGGCCGGGCATCTGAATTACCTTCTCAGGTTAGGTCCAGAAATTCTTTACGCCTAGGCCCCGGTGCGGCGAATCATATAACACGGCCGTCAGGAAACAACCAGATTCTGCGGCCGGCCGTGGAGACAAACTGGAAGATTCTCCAGCGTCATTTCCAGGATTCGTTGCACGGCTTCACGGCTGTTGAAGGCGATGTGCGCAGTGATGACCACATTGTCGCGGTTGAGAAGCGAATGGTGTAGGAGCAGCGTGCGAAGTTTGTCCTGAGCGAGCGATTGGGCAAGAATCTGCCGTTCATCCTTGAGCAGTTCCTCCCCTTCCAGGACGTCGAGGGCCGCGCCGGCCAGGAGGCCGTCATCCAGCGCCTTGGTCAGCGCCGCCGGATCAATCAGGCCGCCCCGAGCGGTATTGATGAGTAGGGCGCCCCGCTTCATGTGCCGGAGATTTTCGGCATTGATGAGATGGTGGGTCTTCGGCGAGTAAGGGCAATGCAGGGAAACGATGTCGGCAACGCCCAGGAGCTCGTCGAGCGGGGCCTACCGGAGACTTAAAACCTCGGCCAGCAGTGGTTCGTGGCGAACGTCAAAGGCCACCACCGTCATCCCCTGGCACCCGTTCAAAGCCGAATGATGGGAGGGAGTTTTGCCCAGCCCTTGTTGTGAATCTCTGAGCCCCGATGGCAGATGCCGCCAGTGATTCTCCCGGGCCTATCGCCGGGGGCGGGGAAACCTGGCTTCAATGGTGGCCCGCATGCCGCCCCGCGTCGTGAACTCGCCAGTCACGACCGCCCACTTCGGCCGGCAGGCGCGAACCACATCGTCCAGGATACGATTGACGGCGTTCTCGTAAAAAATCCCAAGATTTCGATAAGCAAGAATGTACTGCTTGAAAGATTTTAGTTCCAGGCAGCGCGCCGCGGGCATGTAGCGGAGCGTAACGGTCCCGAAATCTGGCAAGCCGGTGCGGGGGCAGACCGAGGTGTACTCGGGAATGCTGATGACGATTTCATAGCCGCGATACTGGTTTGACCAGGTTTCGATCTCCGGCAGGCGGGCGTCGATTCCGGCACGGGCGTGCTCCGCCGTATAAACTGGTGACCGCAACTTGCGACGCATAATCGACCTCCGCGCGGACAGCATAGCGCATAAATGCCTCAGTTTGGGCAGGCAATTAGGGCGCATAATGAGCTTCTCTGCCAGGACCACCTGGGAAACCGAGATTTGGGCAACTAAGCCACAAGGTTTAGGAAATAAGTCCTTCATTTTCAACGCAATGAAAATAAGATTGACACTCCAACACTCAAGATTTATTATAACGCTCGACTAACAGAGAGCATCTAATCATGTGGGCAAAGTCACGCGGCGTATGCCAAGTGAGCGGCTCCAAGGAGGGCTTAAGGACATGGGCAAGATCATCGGAATCGACCTAGGCACGACCAACTCCGTGGTGGCGGTTATGGAGGGCGGAGAACCCTCGGTCATCACCAATCCCGAAGGGGGGCGCACCACGCCCTCGGTGGTGGCCTTCACCAAATCCAACGAGCGGCTGGTCGGTCAGGTGGCGAAGCGCCAAGCCATCACCAACCCTGAAAACACGGTCTATTCCATCAAGCGATTCATGGGCCGGCGTTTCGAAGAGGTGCCGAATGAAATCAAGACGGTGCCGTTCAAGGTGGATTCGGGTCCGCACGGTGATGTCCGCGTGTTGGCGCAGGGTAAGGAGTACTCGCCTCCGGAAGTCTCCGCGATAATCCTTCAGAAGATGAAGGACGCGGCGGAGCAGTACCTGGGCGAGAAGGTAACGCAGGCGGTGATCACTGTGCCCGCCTATTTCAATGACAGCCAGCGTCAGGCGACCAAGGACGCGGGGAAGATCGCCGGCCTGGAGGTCCTCCGCATCGTCAACGAGCCGACGGCGGCGGCGATGGCCTACGGGTTGGACAAGAAGAAGGACGAGACGATCGCCGTCTACGATTTCGGCGGCGGGACGTTTGATATTTCCATCCTCGAGGTCGGCGAAGGGGTGGTGGAAGTTAAATCCACGAACGGCGACACGCACCTGGGGGGCGACGATATCGACAAGCGCGTCATGGACTGGATTGTGGATGAATTCAAGAAGGACCAGGGCATCGACCTTTCGAAGGACCGCATGGCATTGCAACGTCTCAAGGAAGCAGCCGAGAAGGCCAAGATGGAGCTCTCCACCGTCCTCGAGACGGAAATCAACCTGCCCTTTATCACCGCCGACGCTTCCGGGCCCAAGCACTTGAGCATGAAGCTGACCCGGGCGCGCTTCGAGCAGATGTGCGAGGACATCTTCCAGCGCTCGGCTGGACCGGTGAGACAGGCGATTCAGGATTCGGGCGTGCGTTCCGAGCAGATCGACGAGATCGTGCTGGTGGGCGGCTCCACGCGCATCCCCCGCGTCCAGCAGATCGTGAAGGATTTATTCGGAGGAAAAGAGCCTCACAAGGGCGTCAATCCTGATGAGGTCGTGGCGGTCGGCGCGGCGGTCCAGGCCGGCGTGCTGGGCGGGGAGGTGAAGGACCTCCTGCTGCTCGACGTTACGCCGCTCACGCTGGGCGTCGAGACGCTGGGGGGCGTGATGACCCCGCTCATCCAGCGCAACACGACGATTCCGACCCGCAAGTCCGAGACTTTTTCCACCGCAGCCGACGACCAAACTTCGGTGGAGATTCACGTCCTGCAGGGCGAGCGACAGATGTCCCGCGACAACCGGACGCTTGGCAAGTTCCATCTGGTGGGCATCCCGCCGGCGCCGCGCGGTCTTCCTCAGATCGAGGTCACCTTTGACATCGACGCCAACGGCATCCTGAACGTCTCCGCCAAGGACAAAGGGACGGGTCGCGAGCAGAAGATCACCATCACTTCCTCGAGCGGTCTCGCCAAAGACGAGGTGGAACGCATGACCAAGGAGGCTGAGGCCCACGCCGAGGAAGACCGGCGCTCCAAGGATGAGGTCGAGGTCAAGAACCGGGCCGACTCGCTCGTGTACGCCACGGAGAAAACCCTCAAGGAGCACCGCGACAAGATTTCCGATTCGGACGCCAAGGAGATCGAGGCCGCGCAGGAGGAGGCCAAGAAGGCCATCCAGGAAGGCGACGTTACGCACATCAACACCGCTGTCGAACGCCTGACCACCGCCTCGCACAAGCTGGCAGAAGCGATGTACAAGCAGACGGCGCAGGCACCGGGGCCGGGTCCCGCTCCGGGAGCTGATGCCGGGGCGGGCGCCGGCGCATCCGCCTCGGACGCAGGCCGCGCCAAGCCAAAAAGCGACGGCGAGGTCATCGACGCCGAGGTGGTGGACGAGGACAGGAAAAAGAGCTAGGGAACAGGTTTCAGGGGACAGGTGACAGCCAAGCCCGACGGCGGTTTGCCTGGCTAAGATCGCCACAAGTTCAACCGAGGCGAGGAGTGAACGTGGAGCAGCGAACCCAGGTCGGAATCGAATGCCCGCAATGCCACTGGCGGCAATTCATGGAGATTGAGGTTGACGAACGATTGCTCAATTCGCCACTCGCCGCCGAGATCCGCCATCACCTTGAGGAATGGATGCGGTCACGCTGCCCCAACCACCTGGGAGAATTGGTGAAGACGGCCCGAAATTGACCCGCTTGGCGCGCGGCACTGGGGGAAAGCTGACCGCTGACAACTGACGACAATTGCCATGCCCGTCGGAACGCAAAAAGACTACTACGCAACGCTGGGCGTTGACCGCAACGCCAAGCCGGAGCAGATTCGCAAGGCATACCGTCGCCTGGCGCGCAAGCACCACCCGGACGTCAATCCCGGCAACAAGGCAGCGGAAGAGAGATTCAAGGAGATCCAGGAAGCTTACGACGTGGTTGGCGACGAACGGAAGCGGAAGATCTACGACCAGTTCGGCTTCTATTCCGACAACATTCCCCCCGACGCTTACGCGCAGGCGAGCTCCGCGGGGCCGGGCGGCCCGGCCTTCGGTTTTTCCGGTTTTGACTTTTCCGATGTCGGTCCCGAGGTAGGAAGGGGCGGAGGCTCCGGGGGCGGATTCCGCGACCTCTTCTCGCAGTTCTTCTCCCGCGGGCGCGAGCGCGAAGCGGCGCGGCGCGGGCCGGAGCGCGGCAGCGATCTCGAACACCACATGCACCTGGGCTTCTGGGACGCCATCCGCGGAACTCAAGTACGCCTGAGCGTGGCACGTGCCGAAGCCTGCGGAAGCTGCCGGGGGACAGGCGTGGCGAGCGGCCCGTCGGTCACCTGTTCAGCATGCGGCGGAAGCGGCGAGACCGGGCGGCCGGCCGGGGTGATGCGATTCTCGGTGACCTGCCCGCATTGCGCCGGCAGCGGCCGCGAGCAGCGCCGCTGTGCGGCGTGCGGTGGCGCGGGCCAACTGCGAAAACCCGAAAGTTTCGACGTCCGAATTCCGCCGGGTGTCGACACGGGCTCGCGGGTGCGCATCGCGGGGAAAGGCAACGCCGGAGTGAACGGCGGCCCGCCGGGCGACCTGTTCATCGTTACCGAGGTGGAAGTTCATCCGCTCTTCGAGCGCAAGGGCGACAACATCTACGTCAAGGTTCCCGTGACCATCACCGAGGCGGCGCTGGGCGCCAAGGTGGAAGTGCCGACACTCGAGGGCCCCTCGACCATCAAGATTCCTCCCGGGACGCAGAGCGGGCAGAAGCTGCGGCTTCGAGGCCGGGGCGCGCCGTCATTGCGGGGCAACGTCCGAGGCGACCAGTTTGTGGAGGTCCAGGTCGTGGTGCCGCGCATCGCCGACGAGCGCAGCAAGGAAATCCTGCGCGAGCTGGGGCGGCTGAATCCCGAGGACCCGAGAAAGGACCTGAAAGTCAGGTGACAGGGAACAGGTGGCAAACCGATGGCCCGCGGCTATAACCTGTAACCTGTTCCCAGTAACCTGGGTTTTTCATCATCATGCCTCGAGGCAAAAAAACCCGCGGCAAGACCGGCTACATGATCAGCGCCGTGGCCGAGATGTACACCATCCACCCGCAGACCTTGCGCCTTTACGAGCGCGAGGGGCTGCTGGTGCCCTCGCGCAGCGAAGGGAACACGCGCCTCTACACTCAAGACGACCTCGCGCAGCTGGAAACCATCCTCAACCTGACGCGCGACATGGGCGTGAATCTTGCGGGGGTCGAAATCATTCTCAACATGCGGGGCCGCATGGAAGAGATGGAGAAGGAGATGCAGGCCTTTGTGGAATTTGTGCGCAAGGAGCTGCTGGAGCGTTCGGGCGAGAGCCGCGAGCGCATCGAGAACGCTCTGGTGCGCGTCGCTCCGCCCCACCTGATCCGCACGCAGAAACGATGAATGCTGAACGATGAATGCTGAATGGCGATTAATATATCCCGCGCGTTCTCCATCAATAATCTTCCGACTGGCCTAATCCGTACAACTTGAGCGGGGAGAACCGGGCGATGAACGTGAAGTCGCGATCCAGGGTGAAGAGTGTGGCGCGGTGTTCGAGGGCGACGGCGGCGATGAGGGCATCGACCGTAGTCAGGGTTGTGCCCCGCGCGCGGCCCTGGCGGAACAGCGCGGCGGCGGTGCGAAACGTTTGCGGGCCACGCGGCTCGAGCAGGTCCCATTGGGCAAGGATTCGCTCGATGGTTTCGGCGTCGCGCCTCAGCCCCTGAAGCACTTCCTGGAGGATGATTCCCGAGAGGGCCAACGGTTCGTCCGCCGCGATGAGCCGGCGGAGCTCACGGCCCGCCTCACCCGGTGTGGCGCTGAAGAAGTCAACCCAGACGGAACTGTCCACCAAGATCATTCGCGGTTCCTACGCATGGCGCTCAAATCACCCTTCCAGATTCCGCTTGCGTAGTAGCGCAGAATGGCCTTGCGTTTCTCGGCGCGCACCAGCGCCTCCAGAGCTTTGTGAACGACAGCGCGCTTGGTCTTCAGGCGGGTAAGCTTTTGGGCCTTGCGGAGGAGATCGTCGTCCAGATCTATGTTGGTTCGACTCATGAACTCATCATACACCATTTTCCGAAAGTTTTGTGTATGCGGGTTCGGCCGGGTCTCGGGTCGAGCGGGCGGCGAGGGAAGAAAGACGGCGACCGAAACCTGGTTCCGGGGGGCAGGGCCGGCCTGGCAACTTTCCGAACCGGATCGCCGCTGGGCCCATCCTTATCTTTATTCCCGCAACCGCTTCACCTTGATTTAGAATGGCGTCGAGATCATGGCTCGAAAAGACTGTCCGCATTGCGAGGGCACGGGGTGGAAGCCCGTTGAGACCGACGGCGTCCGCCGGGTGGTGCGCTGCGAGTGCCACGAAGACGAGCGCGCCATGCGCCTGCTGCAGCAGGCGCGTATCCCGCTCCGGTACGAGCACTGCGCCTTCGAGAATTTCGACATTCGCAAGGACCGGAACACCGGCCAGGCGAATCCCAGCCTGGCGGCGGCGCGGCTCTATGCCGAGCGGTTTGTTGATGAATACCCCACGGACTTCGGCCTGCTCTTCCTGGGGCCGACGGGGGTGGGGAAGACGCACTTGGCCGTCGCCGTGCTTCGCGAACTGGTTTTGCGCAAGGGCGTTGAATGCCTCTTCTACGATTTCCGCGACCTGCTGAAGGAAATTCAGGACAGCTACAATCCTGTTTCGCAGACTTCCGAGCTGCGCGTCCTCCAACCCGTGCTCGACGTGGAGGTCCTGGTGCTGGACGAACTGGCCGCCATCAATCCCAGCGATTGGGTGAAAGAGACGCTGGCGCACATCATCAATTCCCGTTACAACCAGAAAAAAGTCACGCTGATTACCACCACGCTGCCCTTTGCCGAGACGGCGGGCCGCACCGGAGTTCGCAAGCCCTCGGGGGAAGAAGTCCCGAACGTCGAGCGGAGTCTGGGCCAGCTCGGCGTCACCCTGCGTTCGCGCCTCTATGAAATGTGCAAGCTCGTGGAAATGCAATCCGACGATTATCGCAAGGCCATCAAACAGGTGGGCTACAGATTTCATACCGAATAGACTGAGCGATCGGGCGGCCGCTCGTTCCAACGCCCGCTTCCGGAAAGTCGGCGGTGGCGGAAGACTTCGCCCGCCGCCGGAGGGCAGCTCCGGGGCGCCTCGTGACATCTGGGGGCGGGCTTGAGGAATTTCCCCCGTGCATTGACTTCCCTCGCGCCGGGACGTTAGAATGAGCTTTCCCTTGTTAGTCTGCGTCGGGTTTGGGGGGAGGTTATGGAATGTCTTCGGAGGAAATCCTTCGTTCTCCGCCTGAAGCACGAACAGGAACTGAGGAGCAAGTCGAACCCGGCGAATTCACTACGGACCCTTCCGAATCCGGCGAAATCGGCCATCTCATCGAATGTATGGAGTCCATGTCCTCGGTCGCACAGGACGAAATTGTCCGGGCCACCGTGGTCAAAGTGACAGACACCGAGGTCATCGTTGACCTGGGGCTGAAGTCCGAAGGGGCTATCTCGCGCGATGAGTTCCTTGCGGACGACGGCAGCCTTACGCTCAATCCCGGCGACTCGGTCGACGTCTGGGTTGACCACTATGATGAACAGGAAGGAACGGTTTCCGTTTCCTACCGGAAGGCGGCTCGCCGGCACGCCTGGGAGGACATCGAAAAAGCTTTTCAGGAGCAGACGGTTCTGCGAGGCCGGGCGGTCGAACGCGTCAAGGGCGGACTGGTGATTGACATCGGCGTTCGGGCATTTCTGCCCGGATCGCAGGCGGACTTGCGGCCCCACTTCAACGTCGACTCGCTGCTGGGACAGGAGATTTCCTGCCGGATCATCACACTGAACCGGAAACGGAACAACGCGGTTGTCAGCCGCCGCGTGGTTCTGGAAGAGGAACTGAGCCGGCGCAAGAGCGCACTTCTCGAGCAGTTGACCGAGGGTGCTGTTTTGGAAGGCCGCGTCAAGAACATGACCCAGTACGGCGTGTTTGTCGACCTGGGGGGAACCGACGGCTTGCTTCACATCACCGACCTCTCGTGGGGGCGCGTGGGTCATCCCTCCGAGGTGGTTCGGGTGGGGCAGGAGCTCAAGGTCACGGTTCTCAAATTTGACCGAGAGCGGGAACGGGTTTCGCTCGGACTGAAGCAGCTGACGCCGGATCCCTGGGAAGGGGCAGTTTCCAGGTACCATGTGGGGGACCGCGTGACGGGCCGTGTGGTGGGCATCGTCGATTACGGTGCGTTCGTGGAACTGGAGCCGGGTGTGGAAGGGCTGATTCACGTCTCAGAGATGAGCTGGAGCAAGCGCCTCAAGCATCCTTCGAAGATTCTCAATCCGGGCGACCAGGTAGAAGTGGCGGTGCTCGATGTCAATCCTCCTCAGCGCCGCATCTCGCTGAGTCTGAAGCAGACGCTGTCTGACCCGTGGTCAACGCTCGGCGAACGGTACAAGGTGGGTTCGGTGGTGGAAGGCCGGGTCCGCAACCTCACGGAGTTTGGCGCTTTCATCGAAGTTGAAGAGGGGGTGGACGGACTGATCCATCTCTCCAATCTCTCCTGGGCTGAGAATGTCAAGCACCCTTCGGAGGTCTTGAGGAAGGGGCAGAAGGTCGAGGCGGTCATTCTGAACATGGACACCGCGAACCGGCGGCTGGCGCTCGGCCTGAAGCAGCTCCAACCCGATGTTTGGGGAACTTTCTTCTCCAACAAGCGGGTCGGCGAAATCCTGCGCGGCAAAGTGTCGCGGGTGGCGACGTTCGGCGCCTTTGTGGAGCTCGAACCGGGGATCGAAGGCCTTTGCCATACCTCGGAGATGGATGAGGACCATAAGGGGAACGGCCCGGGACGCCTGGAGTCCGGCAAGGAGTTCAATTTTCAAATCATCCGGTTGAACCCTGCGGAGAAGAAGATTGGCCTCAGCATGAAAGGCGTTGAGCAAGCCGAAGCCTCGGCTGAAGCGCCGGAAGCCGTCAAGCCGGCCGAGGCGCGGGAAGAGGTGGAGGCTTCGGGTGTGGCGGCGGGCGCTTCGGTTTCCGTTCCGCCCGTGGAGGCGACGGAGACCTCCGCAGCGGGCGGGGAATAGGAAAGTCAGTCCTTAGTAGAACAAGTCACCGGTTTGTCGGATAATCTCCTTGCGGCGTGGCTGTCCAGTTCGTTGCCTGCAAATCCGCAGCAAGATAATTTAGCGTCGGGAGTGAACAATGACCAAAGCTGAATTGATCGATGATGTTTCACGGGCCGTGGAGATGAGCCGCAAGGATTCCGAGGTGATCGTCGAGACGATCTTCGAGAGCATCGTCAAGTCGCTGCGCGCCGGCGACAAGATTGAGATCCGCGGCTTCGGAAGCTTTCGCACCCGCCAGCGCAACGCGCGGATCGGCCGCAACCCGAAGACCGGGGCGCGGGTGGATGTCCCTGCCAAGAAGATCCCCTTTTTCAAACCCAGCAAGGAACTGAAGGACCTCGTCAACGGCGCTCAGGGAGAAGCGCCGCCCTCAGCGGACGCTCCGCCGGCTTGAGACGGGTTGGGTCGCGCAGGACGGCAACAGGGTTATGGACTATCTGTGGAGCCCCTGGCGATTTCAGTACGTCAGCGAGGGGACGAAGACCGACCGATGTGTCTTCTGCGATAAGGCCGCGGGGGAATCCTCGCGCGACCGCGAACAACTGGTCCTTTATCGTGGCTGCGCAAACTTCGTTCTCCTCAACCTCTACCCTTACACGACCGGTCACATCATGATCGCTCCATACGCCCACGTCCCGACGCTGACCGACCTCAACGCCGAGACGCTGGGGGAAATGATGGAGTTGGCATCCAAAGTCCAAGCCTCGCTGGAATCCGCGTATCACCCCGAAGGCTACAACCTGGGAATGAATCTGGGGAAGTGCGCCGGAGCGGGGGTGGCGGATCATCTTCACCTCCACGTGCTCCCCCGCTGGACGGGAGATTCGAGCTTCATGACCGTGATTGGAGAAACGCGCGTCCACCCCGAGGAATTGCTCACCACCTACGATAAGCTGGCCGGCTTCTTTCAACCCGCTGGGAGTTAGCAGGGTGCTGAAAAATCTGTAGCGGCGACTTCACGTCGCCATTGCAAGATTGAATTGACTGAGCTCATGGCGATCTAAAATCGCCGCTACCTCACCAATCCGGGATTTTCCAACACCCTGTTAGCGGAGTTTTCTAATCGGCAGGACGTCCGTCTGCTCGTTCGGTTTTTTCTCGGTTTCTTCGCCGGCGAGGGAAGTCCCGGAATCCGAGGTGCCCTCGTCGGCGGGCAGCGTGCGGGCGCCGACGCCCAGCCCCTTGGGTTGGCCGGGAAAGGTCCCATCGGTTTGCTGCATTCGCACGGGGTGGGCGATGAAACGAAATCCCACGTCCCCGCGGTGAGTGATCTCGTCGGGAACGACCATTTCCAATTCCAGTGGCTGGTCGGGACTGATGCCGGTGGGGGCCACGAAGTGGATGCCGGACTTTGATATATCCTGCGTCACCGCCTGGGTTTCCACCTTTTCTCCTCCCGCGAGTCTCCAGGAGACCCGGAGGGGAACCTCGATGTGGTACCGGCGACTGCGCCGGCGCTCGTACCCTTCCTTGAGCGAAACGTTGGATACGTAACCCTGCGGAAGGTTGACGATCATCCCTTCCGAAGCGCCTATGGAATTGGGGAATTCCTGCCGCGCCCTTTCCGCCAGGCCGTCCACGTAGTAGTCGTCGCTATCCGGGTCGTGATGGAACAGGATGAGCTGCTTCACCCCGCACTCGCGGGCGATTCTCGTTCCTTCCAGCCAACTGCTGTGCCCCCACCCTTTCTTCTCGCCGGCCACCTGTTCCGGAGTGTATTGCGCGTCGTAAACCAACACGTCGGCGCCTTTGGCGCGTTCCCGGATGGCGCGGTCGTGGAAGGGCGAGCCGGGCTCCGTATCTGTGGCCAGGACGAACGCTGCGCCGTCGGCCTCGATGCGGTAGCCGACGCATTCCTGGGGGTGGTTCAGAGGGGCCGAACTGATAATCGCTCCGCTCAGATTGATGGGATCGCCGTCGAGGTCGTAGAAGTGACGCAGGGCGCCCATGGCGCCCATGTTCACGGGAAAGTAAGGGGTGACCATCTGGCCTTCGACCGCTTCCCTCAACTCGAGGCCCTTTCGAAGCACCGAATGAAACAGGAAAACGTTCCCCTTTTTGTAAAGCGGGAGGAAAAACGGGATGCCTTGAATGTGGTCCCAGTGAAAGTGGGTCATGAAAACGTATCCGTGGACCGGGTGCTCACCGAATTCGCGAAGCAAGCTCTTCCCCAGCGCGCGGATGCCGCTTCCGGCGTCCAGAATGATCAGGGTGCCGTTGGCCAGACGGATTTCGATGCAACAGGTATTTCCGCCGTAGCGCGAATTGCGGCGCTCCGGCGTGGGGGTCGACCCTCTGACCCCCCAAAACTTGATTCTCATCGTCCCCTGCACCTCGTGCACGCCAGATGAAGCTAGACTAACAAGAAGGCAAGCTTTTTGCCCCGGGGGAAGCCGCTTTGAAAACCCCGGTCTCCCCTTACGCGCAGAAACCCTGCGCTCAGGCTAGCAAACCCGCGAGGTAATGTCCACCCCTCGCAAGTTCCACGAGAAATTAATACTATGTGGATACAGAGAATGTTGAACGCCCCGGGCCCACTGCAAACCCCATGGCCTTGACCCCCGGAGCAGTGGACAATACAATCCCGTTCTAACAGGGAGTTGCATGCGTCTTCAATCCTCTTTAGGGTTTGACTCAGAATCCGACGAAAAGTTGCTCCTTGAGACGATACCAGCCAAGCCGGCCGTATTCGCGCTGCATCCTGAGCCGAATCTTGCTCCGCCTGCTCCGCCTTACATCGGCCGCACAGTAGACCTCAGACGCCGCTTGCGCCGCCTGCTGGCGAGGCCCAAGACTGCCTCTAAGCTGTTGAATTTGCGTGACTTCACCCGCAGAATCGAGTTTCAACTTGTGGGTTCCGGCTTCGAAGCGCAGTGGCTCCTTTACGGCTTGAATCGGGCCTACTATCCGGGGAACTACCGCCAGCGCCTGCGACTGAAGCCTCCCGCGCTCCTCAAGATCAACCTTCGGAACCGATTTCCGCGCTGCTATCCCACCCGCCGGCTTTCCAACGACGGCTCGCTCTATTACGGACCTTTCCCCTCGCGCGCCGCCGCGGAGCGTTTTGCGGCGGAGTTCCTCGACCTCTTTTTGATCCGACGCTGCGTTGAGGACCTGGTTCCCGACCCTTCGCATCCGGGCTGCATCTACTCGCAGATGAAGATGTGCCTCGCTCCCTGCTTCGCCGGCTGCACGGATGCGGATTACCAGGAAGAGGTCACCCGGGTGGTCTCCTTCCTC
>Ga0307379_10008902_pt1 | contig 13486 bp, 10 predicted proteins | sample UN2MG_FD_202237 | JGI IMG/M metagenome (GOLD analysis project Ga0307379, IMG submission 202237) | Soil microbial communities from Risofladan, Vaasa, Finland - UN-2 | ecosystem: Environmental > Terrestrial > Soil > Coastal area > Acid sulfate soil | place: Finland: Risofladan, Vaasa | collected...
GAGATTAAATGGGTACGCCTGCCCCATAGGGGGTACATTTTTCGATGAGTTGTGCTTGATAATGACAGTAGCTTATGGTGGGGCTCCATGGGGGATGCCCGCCGTAAGGTGTCCCCAAGGGATTACGGTATTGCCCCACCTTCAAGAATGTCACGTGCTTTGGTCGGTGGGCTCAAGCCCGCCCTGCATTACTGAAAGACATTCGAGATCGTCTTGTATCTCAAAGGGAGATCCTTGAGAAATCGGAAATCTACAATCAGCCCATGCGTTAAGCGGAAGGAACTACAATGAAATGTATACCAAATAACTCTATGTTTGTGGCAGGTTTCTGTATTATGTGGATTGCTATCAATACAGTCTTTATGCAGTTTTTGCATTATGATTCACAATACCGTCTTCTCAATCCACAACACTACAATGTTGAAGTGATTACACAAGCAGACTATAAACAGTTATCAAATCCCGAGAATCGCTCAGTCAATTTATCAAGCGGCAAAAAAATAACAAAAGCGGACATATGGGATTCCCACGTTCTACCAAAGTATAAATCAGTCAATAATGGTTCACAGTATGTGTTAGTCACTGTGAGAGGAACAGCTCCTTTTATATACCAATGGTATGCAGGTGTGCTTCCAATCTTTGTCGTTTGCATCTTTGCACTATTCTGTGGCATCAAAAGACGTAAACAAGGGGAATCTTAGGGACGTTTACCTATTTGGGAAATTAAGGATTTACGGGCTCATCTATTATTGTCACAGGTCCCGGTATTTTGAAGTTTTTGGGGATTTATGCTGGAGGACGGAGCCTATGAGCGGTTGGCAATTCGGAGGTTTTTCTTGACGGGAGGGTAGCTGATTTGGTATAAATAAGTAAGGAAAGGGTCATGTTAGCGCTGAATTGGCATCTATGAATTCCGGCTTTCCGGCCGGCGCAATGATTGTAGTTTTTCGAATAGAGGAGGAATTATTACACAATGATACAGAGTCACAGGCAAAGAGATGTGCTTAACAGTTTTTTACATTTCAACCAACAACTTATGTTTAGTTGTTGAAGGAGGACTATTATGTCTAAGAAATTGATTTATTTGGTTTCCTTCGTTTTTGTGCTTGAGTTGATTCTGACAAGTGCAGGCAATGCCGCCGACACTGATCTGGTCGGCCGGTGGAAGTTTGATGAGACATCCGGAACCATCGCACATGATGCAAGCGGCAATGGGAACGACGGCACCATTAAAGGTGATCCGATATGGGTGGTTGGAAAGGTAGACGGAGCGCTGCAGCTTGACGGTGACGGTGACTATGTGGATGTCGGCAGCGTGGGGATAAGCGGGATTGATCCGAGAACTATCGCCGGCTGGGCCAGGGCAAGCACCACGGGCATACCAGGCTTTACGACTGTTTTCGGCTTCGCCCCGGATGGCAGCACTGATGGCACGTATTTCGATATAGAGGTGGACGATTTGGGCAACTATGTCGTCAATGTTCAAGGCTTGCAGTTAGTCTTGAGTGCCGTGGATACGCAGTGGCACCATTTTGCCGTTACGTATACTGGAAGCGGGGGCAGTTGGTATCTGGATGGCCAGTATATTGACAGCTTAGATGGAGCTGTTGGTACGATTGACCAGGTGAGAATAGGCGCGAAACTCGAAGATACAAATTTCTTCCCCGGCCTCATCGACGATGTCCGCATCTATAACAAAGCACTGACGTTAACAGAGATAAAAAAGCTTATGGCCGGTTCGAAGGCCTATGATCCCACCCCTGCTGACGGTACCCTCTATAAGGATACGTGGGTGAGCCTCGGCTGGTTGCCGGGAGATGCTGCGGTTTCGCACGATGTGTACTTAGGCAGCAGTTTTGACGAAGTGAACGAAGGCACCGAAGGTACGTATTGCGGCAATCAGTCCGTGTTGTATTTTGTTGCCGGTTTTCCCGAATCTTCCTATCCGGACGGTCTTGTTCCGGGCACAACTTACTACTGGCGAATCGACGAAGTCCAGGCAGACGGCACCACAGCACACAAAGGCGATATCTGGAGCTTTACAGTTCCAAGCAAGAGCGCCTACTTCCCCGATCCCGCTGATTGCGCCAAATTTATAGACCTCAATGCGGAGCTTAGCTGGACACCGGGCTTTGGGGCAAAATTACACACCGTATATTTCGGTGACAATTTTGACGACGTCAACAATGCCACCGATGGATTCCCGGAGCCAGTTATAGGCTATAGTCCCGGTCCGCTTGAACCAGGCAAGACTTACTATTGGCGGGTCGATGAGTTTGATTCCGTCAATACATATAAAGGCGCAGTCTGGAGCTTTGCGACAACAGGTCCCGGTGGGGGCGTGAGGGCGGACTATTACAGAGGTATGGATTTGAGGAATCACGCGCTGAGGCGAATAGACCCTCAAATCTGCTTCAACTGGGGTGACGGCGAACCAGACCCTTCGGTCGGCGCCAATAACTTCTCGGTCAGATGGACCGGCGAAGTGGAGGTGGCGTTTACTGAGAAATACACCTTCTACACGAATACCGACGATGGCGCCCGTCTTTGGGTGAATGGTAAACAGCTTATTAACGACTGGACCGACCATGGGGCCACCGAGAACCGCGGAACGATTGATCTTGTGGCCGGACAGTTTTACACTATTGTAATGGAGTATTATGACAACGGCGGTGGCGCAGTAGCAGAGCTTCGCTGGTCGAGTCCACGTACTCCAAAGCAGCTCATTCCACAGGCAGCACTCTCGCCGCCTATAAGGGCCGGCAACCCGAATCCGCCTAATGGCGCCACAGATGTAAAGCACGCCAAGATTCTTAAGTGGACTGCCGGAGACCAAGCCGTTTCGCATCAGGTCTATTTCGGCACCGACCAAGAGGCCGTACGTAATGCCGATACCGGTTCGCCAGAGTACAAAGGTCCCAAGGCGCTAAACGCTGAGAATTATGACCCCGGATTACTTGAGTGGGACACCAGTTACTATTGGCGGGTCGATGAGGTTAATAATCTCAATCACGACAGTCCGTGGGTAGGTGGCATCTGGAGCTTTACGACAGCCAATTTCCCTGTCGTGGACGATTTTGAGGACTACGATGCTGGCAACGACGAGATATGGTGGGCGTGGAAAGATGGCCTTGGCTATGCCGCGCATGATAATGAACCGGTCTACCACGGCAACGGGACCGGATCGGCTGTCGGCGACGAATCCACTGCTTCATATACAGAGGAAACCATTATCCATGGTGGCCGTCAATCGATGCCCTTGTCCTACGACAACAATAAGCAAGGATACTCGAATTATTCAGAAGTAGAGTTGGCCTTGAGTCACCCGCGTGACTGGACCGAGAAAGAAGTTAATGTATTGTCACTGTGGTTCTATGGCGATTCGTCAAACGCTCCTGAGCGGATGTATGTAGCCATAGCCAACAGCACAGGCACACCTGCGGTGGTGTACCATGATGATGATAATCCAGTATCGGTAAACACTTGGACGGAATGGAATATCCCCCTGACAGAATTCAGTAATCAGGGCGTGGCCCTAACCGATGTTGACAGAATCGCTATTGGATTTGGCACCAGAGGCAATACGACAATACCGGGCGCTTCGGGTATGATGTTTATCGATGATATTCGGCTGTATGGACAGGCTCCGGAGCCGGAATAACATTAGGCTTGTAAAAAGGAGAAAAATCCTGTAACATCTTCGACGAAGATACGTATCATTGAGATAGATTGTATAAAGCACCGTGTAAGCGCGGTTAATGAAGTCGTTATAAGTTGAGGTGCAAGAATGCGAAATAATAAGTGCATTGCGGTTGCTGTTGGAATCGGCATCTTTGGAGTGTTCGCGATATTGATTGCCTGGTCGACGGGGACAGCGGACAATCCGGATATCACGCTGGATGAAAGCGTAAAGCTCGCCGCCGCGGCGGATACGGCTTACGGGACCATTCTTCTGCCGGAAGCGATTAGCCGGTTCGAAGCTGATGGTGCAAACGGCCTTGTCGCGATAGAGCCCGGCAAGCAGGCGGAACGAATGCCGGCAGGGCAGTACCGTATCCGTTTCTGGAAGACCGAACGCAAAGATGACGGCGGCAATACATGGGCATTGGCCGGGCATTATTTCGGTCAGGATAATCCATTCGAAATAAAAGATGGTGACGAGACCAGGCTGGATGTAGGCGAGCCGATCATTGCCACGGTAGAGGCACGCAATGTCGGTTCGAGTTATTCCTTTAACCAGGTAATCAAAGGCCGGCATGATGAGATCATTGAGCTGACACGCAACGGTTCTCGGCCGCAGCCCCCGAAACTTAATATCAAAAATAAGGACGGTTCGTACGCGCAAACTTTCAATTTCCAGTATGGGTGAGGCGGCACCTGTTCGCTCTCGTGGCGAGAGCCCGAAAACGTAGCCGGACCGTTCACCGCGACAATCGAAGTGGCAGGGCCGTTCAAAGTCGAAAGCAAGCCGTACGCAATCGGACAGTAAGCTGTAATTCGAATTTGTAATTGATAGCTTCGTGACGCGGTCGAATAACCGCAAGCGGTCGTGTCATACAGACCGCCTGTTCCGCGGCCGTCTCGATTCAATGTTCCAGCAAATGCTTCTCGAACCAGGCCACCATGGCTTCGGAGGCACGCTTGCCGTCTTCGCCCCGGAATCCGTGCCCGGCACCTTTAATCACCAGCAGTTCACTTGTCACTTTGTGTTTTTCGAATTCGGCAAGGATTTTCTCGCTGTGATCGATCGTCACAAGCTCGTCTTTGTCACCATGAATAAGCAGCGCAGGCGGGTCGTCTTCGGTGACATGCAGCAGTGGCGAGCAGTCCGCCGCCTTCTCCTCTTCGAAATTCAGTGCCGGGTAGTCGGGCGTCTTGTTGACCCACGTACGGAGATCGGTAGGCGGGAAATAAGCCACCACGGCGGCAACCCGGTCGGTAACCCGAAGAACTTCGTCCTTCGCATTGGGATCGCCCTTGTCGGAGGCGGTGCCCAGCATCAAAGACAGGTGCCCGCCGGCACTGGCGCCGGCAACACCCAACCGCTCGGGAGCGACGCCGAAATCGTTCGCCCGCAGGCGGATGAAACGCACGCTGCGGCGTACGTCCTCGATGATCTCCGGGATAGCGTACTTGGGACTGCTGCCGTGACGTACGGCAAACACGGTAAAGCCTTTGTCGAGCATCGGCTTGAACCATCCAATACTCTGCTCCGGCGGACGCCAGCGGGAATACCAGCCGCCGCTGACGATGAACAGAATGCCCGTTCCATTAGCTTGTTTGGGCTTGTACACGTCGAATGTCAGGGCCATCCCGTGCTTGTGCCCGTACACGACATCCGGGACTATTTCGATGCCTTCGACGCCAAAGGCCGGAGCGACACAAAGGGCGACGGTAATAATCAGCAAACTTCGGATCATCCACTTCATAGCTAACCTCCTGATTTCTGTTTCGCATCCCGGCCGCACTGTGCAGCCGATTGAATTTATAAGAAATCATTTTAGCCTATCACCATCTTTGCTCACAAGAGTATTCTCTGTTTTCTAAGCCGTTACCGCATGGATCGAGCCGAAATTGGCTTTGTTTTCATGTGCTGCCAAACCATGCTTATTTGCCTTAATCGCTTGTTATAACGGGCCTTATGCTCATTTTGGCCTTTCGGAAATTGGCTTTGTTTTTTCAAACGTACCTTGTCAAACGTGTCTTCGGATCTGTCATTTGGCTCCTATACCTTTTGTTTAGGATTTAGAGCTTAGTGCTTAGTATTTCCGGTCAAAGGCTGGCATATTGGCTTTGAATTGGCTTTGTTTTTTCGCTGTCTCAAAGCATGAAATTCTTCATAATCACCTTTCATATAGATACTTACGCTCATTCTGCCCATTCGGAAATTGGGTTTGTTTTTTCAAATTCCTTTTCTTCATCTTGACGCAGTACGCTGGACGCGGCCGGGTGGCAGCCTCAAAGCCGAAGGCTTTGGGGATGGCTTGGGCAGGTTCCGCCTCCCCAGCAAATTGGCTTTGTTTGGGTTTGTTTTCACCAAGTGTCCAATTCAATATATTTCTCGTATCCCCTTGTTATAATTGACTTTGCATTCATTTGTAGCCATGGCAAATTGGCTTTGTTTTTTCAAACTGTGCTCTGTCATTCAGTTCCCTTTATAATTGTTTAGGATTTAGAACTTAGTATTTCGGATTTCCGGCCAAAGGCCGGCTTTGGTTTTGTTTTTCAAATTAACCACGAATTAAAACCAAGAAATAGTCAATAACCGCGGATTTCGCGGATTACGCGGAAGAAAAGAATAAATCGTAAATCGTAAATCGCAAGTCGTAAATGGCAAAGCCTCCTGTATTCTATTTTGTTTACTATTATACAAACATACGACCATAAAGCAAGGAAGTTTTGGAGAATTAAAAAAATCTCCGTGAGAAGCATTTCTTAAATCTGCCACAGACGCTGTCCTGAGCGCAGTCGAAGGAGGCCACCGAGAACGCAGAGAAGGAATCAAATAATCAATAATCAATCACAAGCCCCCTCAAATCAACATAATTCTAAATTCTCAATTCTAAATTCGAAATTCCTTCATTTTCTTCCTTGCTCAGCAGGCAGACTGTATCTATAATCGAACATAGAGGATATGATAGCTCTGAAGCGGCAACGTCGTAGTTGAATGATATAATGTGAAACGGCAACCTTGACCGAGCTTTTCAACTGATTATGGCAGAAGACAGCAGATATGAGATATTGATTATTTCGTCGAAGGAAGGCTTTCGAAGATGAGAATTTTAATTAGACAGTGTTACTTAAATTTTAATAGGTGAATGTCAATAGTTTTGCCTCAATAAAACCATCACAGGACAAGACAGCCAATTCGGTCCTCCGTCCTCCAACACCTGATACTCTGGTCTCTGGTTCCCTGCCGCCTGATGCTCTGATTACCTAATCCTCTAATCCACTGATTCACTAATTCGCTGAATTTTTTCCTTGCCTATCCCGCTTCAATAGTGTAGATTTCTCATTAGCGACGAAGGAGAATATTTTTTATTTATGCTTGTTAATAATGGCTTTGGGACCGGACTCAGAAAACAGTGGCTGTTTTGGATAACTAAAGATTTGGGAGGCTGCTGGCAAGAATCGAGAGGTGATAGAGTATGAGCGACAAACGTAATTCTAAGATCAAAGTCAAGTGTCCTGGATGTGGTCGCGCTCTGAGAGGTGTTACAAATGAGATGCTTGGCGATGTTGGAGTCTGTCCAAAATGCAAGACTGAGTTCATTATTAGTGAATCGAAATTGGAGGTCATAAAAAAGCCTCATGTCAGCGGTGAACGGGTTGATTGGAAACCTCAGGATGTGCGTGAAGATCGCACTACTTATTGGATTCTGTTATTTACTCAGATTGCAATAGTATTAGGATTGGCAGCAGCGAGGATTAGGGGTCTTGAGTGGTACGACAATCTGTTTAGGTATGCTTCTTTGCTACACTTTGTGTTGGGCATAATTTTAATTTTCTTTTTCCTAAGAGTCGTTAGGTTAACACTTGGCTACTCAATACCCCATCTGATCCTATTGGCTATCGTGGTTGGATTTGTTCCTTTTGTTTCATTTGTGACACTATTATTATTGGACCGTTCTATTATTGAGGAGATAAAACAGAAAGAAGAGAATTGTCAAAAAGCAGATAAATAGGGCGAAGCTACTTTCACAATAACATGATCCAGTATTTCTGAGACATTGAGGCCCCAGGTCGTACCTGTAGTTACAGCGGCAGTGAGCTAATCTATAGTGGAAAGGATAAGAGACATGAACACGAGCAGTGTCGAAACGGCAACCCGTTTTCCTGTGGAATTTCTACCTTCTCCATCGCTGGCCCAAGACGCGCGGACCCCAAAATTCAGCGGACGCCATCTTTACACCGGCGAGTTCGAACTTTGTCCATCTTCGGTGAAGATATGGCAGGAGCATGATGGCTGGACGCATTACTTAGCGTATGGCTTGGGGCCATTGGGTTACTTCCTTGCTCCCGTTCTCGGTAGCCTGACATCCTATGTAGACGAGTGTGAAATCCCAAACAAGGCCATCATCAACTTTCGGATTGATTTCTCCGCCAAGGAAATCGAAGTTCTTGGAAATAACGATAGAGGAATCCTCTGGCAATGGAAGTTCTATTGCCAATACATCGGTGAGATTGTGAAGCATATCGGGGATTCCATCAAAGTTGAGCACGTAGAACCAGTTCATGCTCACTCAGAAGAGTCAGCGGATCAACCAAGGTCGCACCTGGAGGCTCCAACGAAGACTCTTGCGACAACGATTGGAATCGAGACATCGAGAGGAGCTCTGACACCATTGATTCAAAGGGGCGTTTCCCTACCATTTACACACAAGGAAGCTTTCTCGACGGCACATGACAACCAAGAGATAATCGACATGAACATTTACCAAGGCGAGTGCCGTTACGTCGCACAAGCAAGGAAGATAGGCACTTTTAGAATCTGCGGTGTCCGTCCAGCCCGGAGAGGGGAGCCTAGCATCGAAGTGGACTTCACTGTTCACGCTAACGGTTCTTTTTCGGTCCACGCTCGGGATACCACTACATCATCTGAACTGAAAGTTATCTGAGCATCCCAGACAAGCCTTGATTCATTTTCTTTAATGGATATATATGAAATATCATCTTGCATATGAAATTGACTGGGGAATATTAGGGATGTTTACCTATTTGGGATAGCGATATCTGGGGACACCATACATATTTATTATTGCATTTTCAGCGTCGAGTTGTTATTATTACGTTATGGCTCGTTTGGCAAGAGTTATAGTTCCTGGTGTTCCGCAGCACGTGGCCCAGCGTGGTAATCGTCGTCTGGCGACGTTTTTCAACGAGGCGGACTACGCCGCGTATCTGGAGTTGATGACGGAATGGTGCGGGCGTATTGCCTGATGCCCAACCACGTCCACCTGATCAAGCAAAAAACCGCCCGGCGGAAAGACCAAGAAGAAATAAGTATGATATTCCCAGATTATCGCTTTGAACGACTGAGAAACAGAATAAAACAGGGATATAAATCAATTAAGAAAAAATGTTGGATTTTGTTGTTGAAATTCTATAGAATTCATGGCATATGAAAGGGTGAAGTCAAGAAAAACGGCTGGTTTTTAAGAGTTGAGAGACAATGACGAAGAGATACTACAAGTATAGGGAAATTCATCGCACGGTTTTTGGCCGGAAGCAGAAATACTGCTCCAAGTGCAAAAAGTGGAAAGGGGAGAGTGAATTTGGCACAGACCGGGCCAAAAGGGACGGATTGAAGATGGCGTGCAGAGAATGCGATAGGGCATATGCACGAGCGCTTCTCAGGAAATTAAGAAATGGAAAGAAGGCAAGAATTTATCTGAGATTTGAGGAGCGTCATAAGATAGTCAGAGGTGTCAGGCAGAAGCTGTGCTGTAGGTGCAAACAGTGGAAGGATGAGAGTCTTTATTATAAAAATTGTGTGTTGAAAGATGGATTATCGTTAAGCTGCACAGATTGTGATAAGAAGAACGCCCGCAAGCGTTTCGAACACAAGGGCAAAGGTGTGAGAAGGTACCTGCGATATGAGCAGCGCCATCGGGTAGTCAATGGGATCAAGCAGAAGCTTTGCACCAAGTGTAGAAGGTGGAAAAAGGAAAGCGCATATTACAAAAACAGTTCTGAGAAAGATGACCTGTCGGCTTGTTGCATGAACTGTACATACAAAGTTGCCAACAAGTCTTACGAGCCAAAGAGGAAGAGAGTGAGAAGGAATCTCCGATATGAAGACCGTCATCGGGTTGTCAAGGGGGTCAGGCAGAAGTTTTGCCGAATGTGCAAAAGATGGAAAAGCGAGGATGAGTTTTACAAAAACAGGTTACGGAAAGGCGGCTTGGATAACCGGTGCAAGACATGTTCATACAAACCAGTCGAAAGGTCTCCTAAGAGAATGCCGCTGTGAAGAATTGGAAAATTATTTTCTTCTATAGATTTATCAGGCACATTTGCCGATTTCGTGTATTCAGTTCTTCTTCCGTCTCTGAACGGTTTTGGCGTTTCTTTGTTCTGTCAACGTTACAAATAGGCAAACGTCCATAATGTCCTACAGTGTCCTTCGCCTGCGCAGGTAGTTAATACAGCCTATACCGATGCTGCCGAGGATAACAGCGCCGGGGGCGGGGATCTTTCCGTTGCAGTGCTCCCCGTTATTGATAAACGACTCGCTGCCGACGTTAGCGAATCCCTGGACGTGGATGCCGATGCGAAGCGCACCGGTCGCCATGTCGGTTACTACGTCATCAAAACCGCGCCCTGCCTGCAGGTTAAATGTTATGCCAAGCCATTCGGCGGGATTGACACCTGAAGGTTGAACGGGTGGGTCGGAGTCGGCGGAGAAATCCGCCGTCGTCTCAAAAGACGGCGTCACATTATTTTTACCCGGCAGGTCCGGCGGGATTGCATTTTGAGAGAACTCTACGCCCGGAAGCGAGTCGTCGATCGAAGCGATGCCCAGCAGTGCGCCGTCGTCGAAGTATACGTCCGCAATGGACGAAGCCTCAGGGCCCGTATTTGTGAACATGAATGTTACCTGGCTGCTGCCCGGATCGAGCAGCTCTACAAATAATTGTGCCTCGCCAATTGCCGCATTGCCGGCGTTATTATTCGTGATATTGACGAAGCTGTAAGTCGGCGCAGCTTCCACATCCACACAAAACAGACCGAGGGCCAGCACAAACGCCGCTATGATTAAGTTCCTCATCTTCCTCTCCTCAAAAAAATGTATTTTAACCGCATCTAAGGGCGGACATTCCGCGGCAAATCCATACACCGTGTACAGACCGATAGCATCAACCTGCTGCCTGGGGCGTTATGCAGTCGCCGTCGCACAAAAGAGTTTGCACGCCGGGCGCAACGCTCGCCGAACGAACAGCAAGCTCCACGTGATAGAGGCTCCATCTCGCCTTAAACGTCTCCTCCGCATCCTGCTATGAACTTCCCTCCTTGCTCCTTCCCTTACCTGACAGCCTTTCAGGTATTTGCCTGGGAAGTCTCGATAACGCATATACCATGAGGCCAAAAACAATTGAAATCATCATAGTACAGAAAATCATTTATACCAAAAAACTATGTCACTGTCAAGCAAAATCAGGTGATAAATGGTACATTTTCACCATATTGCCCTTGTGGCCAATAATATGGATTAATGTCGCGCGGGACAGAGGATGCCCTAACAGAAAATAAAACCGATTTGCAAAAAAAAAGAGGCAGGTATCATCCCCGGCAGGAAAAGAAACACTCAATTGTCAAGGTCTCCGCATCTCCCGCCGCCGAGGATTTATCAGGCACGTTTACCGATTTCGTGTATTCAGTTCTTCTTCTGTCTCTGAACGGTTTTGGCGTTCCTTTGTTCTGTCAACGTTACAAATAGGTAAACGTCCATATTATCCTCCCATCTTTCAATTCAAAGCGCCGGAGAGATTTTTTTGCGATAGGAGAACATTATGCTTGCCACCGGAGTAGATAGCCATATAATAGCTGTTAGAAATATATTGAATTGTAATGATCGCGTAGCGAATGCCTTGAAGCAAGATCACTCTGTGTACCCCTTAATCCGCCTCAAGACCTACTTTCCGCATCGTTTCACTTGTTTTTCCTGTGCTCTTGAAAGAGCGGTTCATGCATGGCTGATTACGAATAATCTCTATGTTTGAATCAGTATGAATATAGTATTTTTTAGGATTATTTAATGTCATTTACAAATTTTGGTCTTTCAGACCCGCTGGTGCGCGGTATTCTCGCCACCGGCTACACCGCTCCAACAGAAATTCAATCCCAGGCGATTCCCACCGCGGTCAGCGGCCGGGACGTTATCGGCTGCGCACAGACGGGAACGGGCAAAACTGCCGCTTTTGTCCTGCCCATTTTAGATCGTCTCAGCCACGAACCGGCGGCGAAAAAGCGAGTTCCCAGGTCGCTCATCCTCACTCCGACGCGCGAGCTGGCGCTGCAGATTGAAAACGCAATACGGGGCTATGGGCGATTCGTGGATATTCGTACCCTGGCGGTTTACGGCGGCGTCAATATCAAGAGTCAGCTCAGTGCGCTCAAACGAGGCGTTGACATTGTTGTGGCCACGCCCGGACGATTGATGGATCACATGCAGCGGGGCACGATAGACCTCAAGCATATTGAAGTGCTCGTGCTTGACGAAGCCGACCGAATGCTGGATATGGGCTTCATCAACGACGTTAAAAGAATTGTGAGAGTCTTGCCCGGGAAACGCCAGACAATGCTCTTTTCAGCCACCATCTCGAAGGAGGTAAAATCGCTGGCCGCCGAGATGCAGAAGTCTCCGGAAATGATCCAGATCGGGCGGCCGCGCAACCCCATCGAGACGATTACACAACATATTTATCCGGTTCGGAAGGAACAGAAAATGGACCTTCTGATACACATGCTCGGCGACTCGCAGATGTACAGCGTACTGGTCTTCTCCCGGACCAAGCACGGAGCGGACAAGATCAACCGGCGACTCAAGCAGGCCGGCGTTGTATCGGTAGCGATCCACTCCGGCCGCACACAGGGACAGCGTCTGCTTGCAATGGATGGCTTTAAGAGCGGCAAGTTCCAGGTGATGGTCGCAACCGATATTGCCGCTCGCGGAATCAATATTGAGGGGATCTCGCATGTGATCAACTTTGATGTGCCCGCCTTTGCGGAAGACTACGTTCATCGCATCGGCCGAACGGGACGGGCCACGGCTTTGGGCGACGCAATCACATTTGTCTCGTACGATGAGCAGAAGTACCTTCGCAAGATCGAGAACTTCATAGGACGCGAACTTGAATCGGAAAAATATGAAGGCTTTACCTACACGAAATCTGATTCCTTACAGCCACAGCCCGCAGAGAAATCCAAATCAGCGCGGCATATGAGCCATCGCCCGACTGCGGGCAGGAAGCTGCGTGCTGCCCACAGGCCACGTCGGAAAGCTGCAAAGCGCCGCGTAACCTAACGAGTACTCGCATACTGATTGACAGATCATCAGAGAAGTCTTTTCTCTGTTATTACGGATGCCGTGTTCCGCAATGTCTGAATGTCCATCAAAAGGGAAATTGGGTACGGTACATTTTTGGGCACAAAGACTATATACAGCCACACATTGATAGTTACGTAAAAATTATTGACGTTTACTATTTCAGGCTTCGTCGATGAGTAAATTATGTGACCCGTGAGCCGGGCGAGATATTTTGCCTGCTCGGTGCGAATGGTGCCGGCAAGACAACCACACAGGAATTCCTGGCTCAACTGCAGCGGCTAAGGGAGCGAGGTAAGGCTATCTTAATGACTGAACTTTTGCAAAATTAGGGTAAATCCAGTTGAACCTTGATACGCTGAAAATCCCAGCCATCATCCTCGATCCGCTCGATCACCCAGGAGATTGTGTCACTGAGGGTTTGCCGCAGTACCAACA
>Ga0307379_10008903_pt1 | contig 13486 bp, 7 predicted proteins | sample UN2MG_FD_202237 | JGI IMG/M metagenome (GOLD analysis project Ga0307379, IMG submission 202237) | Soil microbial communities from Risofladan, Vaasa, Finland - UN-2 | ecosystem: Environmental > Terrestrial > Soil > Coastal area > Acid sulfate soil | place: Finland: Risofladan, Vaasa | collected...
CTGTCGACCTTCCTCCTCGGTAAGCGCATCCTCTGATTCCGAGAGATTCTTCTTGTTTTCGAGGTCTTCCATGGTCTTGACCTTCGAGAGGAACTCGTCAGCCTCGACTCCGGTGAAGATGATCTCACCGGTTTCTCTATCGATAACTTCGTGAGCCTCCCCTTTTCGCGCCATGAATGAGAGGCACTGTCGGCAGGTCCGCTGTGCTCGTGAGACTGCCTTGAATGACGTGAAGGTCTTCGCGGAGGACCATTCTCCCCAAAAGATGACTATGCGGCCCTTCGGGAGTCCTCCATACGTGATTGCATCGACCGCAAGAATTCCCGTCGGAATGCGCTCCATCTTAAACGCGCTCGTGTCACTCGCAAAGGCCATGTACTTGCCTTTGTACTTCTCATTGACCGTAGCCATAAGAGCATCAAACTTGCTCTTACGATGCGGGTCCGACTCCTGCGTATTTGAGCGTTTTTCCCGAATCGGCTGTGGAGACTTCTCCGCAACTTCATCAGAGGCGTCCTGGTCATTTTCGTCCGGCCGGTTGTCTAACTCTTCTGAGTCATTCTTGCGTTTCGCCATCGAGATCTCCCACCAAAATCCAATCGACTGGACTAGTTGCCTTCTCCCTGTGCTCGACGAACCGAGTTTCGTTCTGCCTCGATACGACGGTCTACCCACGTATTGATCTTCTCAAACATCGTATTGACCGCACCCTTCTCGGGCATGCACGGCATCGAGAGATGAACTGAGACCGACACGGATTCGAAGTTACCGATGTTGAGTGTCAGCTTCTTTCCAACTGACACGGTTGCGGGATTTTCCGGCAACACCTTTTGTGCTTCACTTGCATCAGCTTCTTGCTTCTCGATCTCGCCACTGTTTGTTTCGGCCATCTCGACGTCCTCCTTTTTGATCAGCGTCTCTTCTTTTCCACCCATCTGGCGGGCAACGTGAGTAACTGATATCTGGGCTTCTCCGTTAATGGTTCCTTCATTCATCGAGTCCTCCATTTCGCATTGACTCTTCCGTCTCTCGTATCGATTCGTAGCGACTAAGCACAAACTCTCCGAACTCGCCATTCGCGAAGCCTTTTGCAAGAGACTCAATGCGGCAATCTCGGACGAGACTCAAGTAGTCGATTGAAAATAGATGCTTCCCCGCAGTCGACGAGATTGTCGGAGGGGGAATCATATTTCCTCTGATCCAATTGCCGAGCGTCTCACGAGATACTCCCAGTGCCTCGGCAACGACAGATGCTGTGACGAAGTCTCCGACCGGCCAGTGCTTGAGTTTCTGCGCTCCAAGCGCCTCGAAATCTATGGAGTGATTCTTGAGATCGTCCGCTCGCTGTTGGGTATTTGATACCTGCTGTTTGCGGCGCTCTTCGGCCTTGAGCCGAGCGCGATCACGAGCCTTTTCCTGCATCTTCTCTCGATATTCTGGATCATTTCGATAGCGAAGCCTACGCTTCGCAAGGATTGACGGACGATGGTCCCTGTAGTATCGAGCAAAGTAGATAGATTTATCTGGTGCCACAGTAACTTCTCCCCAAGCACTATGTACAGCAAATGCAAGTTTGTGTCAATCTTGATTAGAAATCAACGGCCTCTGGACTCGACGTGTCCGCGAGAATTGGCGACGGCTCGAACACGAATTCGTCATCACAGGAACCGCAATATCTAAACGATCCGGGGATAAGCTTCGATTGTCGAAGATACCCGGTCGGATTTCCACAAATCATGCAGCGCCGCTCTGGATCATCGAAGAGAGCTTCTTCAACCTTCTTCTGATCCTGCTGTCCATCACACGTATTCGTCCACGCACAGCCCTCACACGGAGATTCGTCGTCACCGAGGATCTGATCTAGAGCGTTACGCTCTGACTCGGAGAGTTTGCACGTCTTTGGATACACCGCCGCCACAACTAGCCTCCAATGTAGCGAATCGGCCATCCTCTGCTCTGAAAGAAGCGTTCGCGCTTCTCGAATAGAGGGCGTCCGATATACTGCTCGTCGTCGAAGATGTCGACGAGAACAGGTTGCTTCTTCTCGTCCTGCAATCTACAGATTCGTCCTACGGCCTGTTCTACGTCGGCATGAGGAGTCGCAAGAATACCGGCATCGAGGGCGGGGATGTCCAACGCTTCAGATGCCATTTGAAACGTACCAAGAATGATTTGGCACTGCTCAGATAGCGCCCGAGCCTTTGGAGACATTCCTCCAACATATCTACCGACAGTTGCGGTCTTGTCTTCAGCGGTGATCATCTTCTTCAGCGTCTCGATGTGCTCTCGCCGGTCTGTTAGAACGAGATTCTTTCGGCCCTCTCGAAATGCTTTCATCAGAATCTGTACGAGCATCCGATTGCGAGCCGGATCTTCAGTAAGTAGCGTGATGAACTTTCCGAGGTAGATCTTCTTCACTCTGGTATAACCAATTGGATTTCCTTGTGCCCACGCGTAACGCGAAAGCGCGAATCTAGGGACGTATCGAACAACATACACCGTCGGCTGCATCGCCTCTCCGGAGTCTTTCGCGAGTATCTCGCCGAAGTTGTTTCGAACAACATCCCACATGCCGTCCTTGCGAGTCGGGGTAGCCGTAAGACCAAGACGATACTTAGATGTGAAGCGCATCGCCGCCTTGTGCCACAGATCGGCTCCATGCCGATGGACCTCGTCAGCGATCAGCAGACCCGGCCACGAATACAATTCCGGGTCGTAATCACGTTCGACGATAGACTGTAGCATTGCGACGACTATTCGTTTTCCGTGGTAGTCGCAGCGATTCTGTTGTACGATTCCAATCTCGTCCTGTGGCATCTTGAGCCACGTTGAGATTCGGTCTCGCCACTGGTCTACGAGGAATTCCTTGTGCGCAAGAATGAGCGTCGTCGTTCCGAGTTCCGACGCGACTTTGCAGCCCATCACCGTTTTACCGGTGTTATGGGTTAGGGTGAAGTCGGCCATCAAGTATCGATGATCCCCATTGACGACAAAGCCATAGTAGGTGTCCTCGGGAAGCAATGTCGTAGACTTGATTCCGACGCGGCGTGCATCTTTGTTGATCGGTCGCTTTGGGCACTTCTTCCGATGAATTCTCGTTGGGATCGTCGAACAGTGCCCACTGATCATCACTTTCCAGTAGATCTCTCCAACAACTCGTTTCTGCGTCTTATGCGCAGCAAGCCCTAGAGACCGAGACATGAAAGTGACGTCGTCAGCAAGCTGTTCAGACGCTGACGAGAATTCGAAGCAGCCACGCGTAAGTGATCCGTCCGTATCAATCAGCCCTGCGAGGACTTGTCGTCTAACCGCGGAAGATCCGTACTTGTACTGATCCGGAACGAATTTCGTTCGGGCCGATGTTCCCCACAGCCCAAGTTCCTTTAGCTTCGTAACCAATACGTTCTGATCGTGGTGGGCTCCCCCGCCGCGCTTTCCGCACGTGAAATAATACGTAGGGCAACGACCATCATGGGTGTCTTTGCGAACAATCAACCCAAACCATTTGGCCATGTGTTGGATCTCGGTGAGGATCTCGGCGTCCTTCGTGGTAATCGCCGGAGACCGCTTGATAGACCCGTCGCCCAGCAGTAGGCCAAGCCAGTAAGGATTGATCAGATCGTATACATTTACATCATTCCCATCGAATGATTCAACCTCGGGTCGGTACAGTACGGTATGCCGCTTGAAATTCTTCGACGATAGAATCCATTCACTGACAGGAATATCAATCAGTTCTCCATCTCGTCTCGCTCCATCAGACACGGACCACATTACAGTCAGAATGTGCCCAAGGTTAACGACAAACGACTCACCTTTGTTTGGAGTAATGCGCACCATCCGCTGTCGGCCACGATGAAGCTCCAGCACCCGTCTCGGACCATCAATTCCAATAAGAAGATCTCCCACTTCAACGTCTTCGACCTTTTTAGAGGTGCCATTTGCCATCAGCACACGCTCACCAGCAGCGTGGCATCCGCAGGGAGCGCATAGAATCCCGCCCGGAATCCCTCCTGTGAGTTTCCGAACGGTCGTTCCAACAAGACGATCCTGGATGCTCTTCATAAATGGCCGCTTCGATTGAAGCTCTTCGTCGAAGGTGAATTCGGCGGGCATTCCCGAAGACATAACGTCGATGGCGTCCATCCCAGCAACTCCACGAAGATCCCGAAGAAGACGCATTCCATATGCTCGTGGAACAGTCATCCACTCGCCAGAATCGTCGTACATCATCGTCGTATGAGCCTTCGCCCCGAAACCATATCTTCCTTCACCGCCAACGCGAAATGTCAGATCGCGGCGAATTCGTTCGATATCGTGCGAATCAAGAGCATCCTTTGGGATTCGGACAGATGCGCCAATAATGGGTGCTGTATCTGCCATAACGTACATGGCCCTTCCACTACGTATACGAGGCTCCGCAGGGCTAGGCCACATCCTCCGATTCATCATCGTCGTCAATATCGTCATCGACGTGCTTATTGTTCTTCGGGGCTTGTTTTGCGGATATCCAGTTTTGTCCGATACCCGCCTCGGCAGGGAAGTCGACCGGCTGTCCAACGACGGCTCTTCCCATTCGATACGATAGCCAGATCGCAATATCATTTGCCACGTCGGCTGGTGCTTCTACGACAAGTTCGTCGTGCACCTGAATCAAAGGCTTTACGCGCTTCCAGACATCAGCCGGAAATGAAAGTGTCTTCTGATCGTCGGTCTCGACGGGTCCACCATTACGCCCCACACAGATGTCAGAGAATACGTCGCGCATTGCGATCTGAATGAGATCCTGTGCAGAGTTATGCTGAGCAATGCCCGCTCCCACGTACGACTTGTTCTGCGCGAACGACTCAATATCCATCATGTCCATCTCGCCGAGCCGTCTCACGGACGTGAGTCTGACCCATCGACGAGAGCAGAGTTGTTGCAGTCGATCTCGTTCGGCGCTCTGCGGAAGCTTGGCCAACATTTCGAGGCACGATGCGCGTGACCCACTACCCGCTCGCAATTGGCGAAGCAGGTGGAATTCTCCATCGGTGTAGAGCAGACGCCGACGTACTATCGACGTTCTTTCCCACGCCTCGGAGCTTGTGTCCACGCGAACATCAATAAGCTGGCGCATCTCAGGCTGAGCCAGAATGAAGTCGCCTACCTCCGAAATCAGTGACGAAGGAAGATGCCCGCGAGAATCTGGAATCTCGTCAAGACGAGCAATCTTTCTTGGGTGACGAAATCCAACCACCCTCCTGTAGACAGACGTATAGGCAGTGTCAACGTAAACTCGCTGCTCTTGACGCCTCCCGCGATATTGAGCAGGAATTCCCAGAGACTCAAGCAACCGCCACACTCCGAGCGCCACGTTCTTGCTGATAGACGTAAAGACGATCCTGTTGGACGTAAATCCGCCATCGGTGTCCATCAGACCCTGCAAGAAGTTAACCCGAACAGTTATGGGGGCATCATACAGCCACTCCGGAATTGCTTTCCTTGAACCGGATACGCGTTCCAAGCCGAGGTCTAGCAATCTCTCGCGAACGTCCTTCCGATTGATGCACGTACGCTTCGTATTCCCACGAGATCCCGTACAGCTAGCCCACTTCGTCGAGCACGTCCACACCGAGGATAGCAGTTTGACCAGGAGGTCGATGTATTCTTGACAGTTCCCAGCCGCGTAAATAGACACGTGATTCTTTTTTGACGAGTAACTACCGTCCCCAATAAGCGCACCCAGCAAATACGCCTCATCCGGTCCGCACCGACGATTAGCCTCTCGTCCCTCGATGAGCACTGGCGTCGCACCAATCATCCATGTTCCAGCCGATAGGGTCTTAAGCGGAACGTAAGATTCTTCGCCAGACTCATAGACCCCGAATCGATGATCTCCCGAGAAGACCCCGGCACCGGCATCGGTCTCTATTGAGAATGCCTGCTTCTTCCCTACCTTACACACTCGGTAGTCGTAGATTGGTCCGTGCTCGGTAATGAGCACGTGCTTCCTTGAATCAAGGTCTCGAAGATGAACGTATCCGCTGTCCGTGAGAATGAGCCCGTCTGGATCTTGGCATCCCTGAACGGTCGAGTTCCACGCAACCCAACCCTCCCACCAGATGTCCTGCGGGTCACGACCATAGCAGTAGCGGAATCGCCGACGCCGCCCAGTGATCGTCTGTACGAGGCCATTCTCGACGAGTTCCTTGACACTGTGATCGTGCATCGCGGTGATTTCTGGATACAGCTTTACGAGGAACAATTCGCGGAGCATCATTGCTTCTTCGTAAGAGACCTCAGGATTGTCTTGCTCGAAAGCGTCAGCAGACCTTCCATAGAAGTACCCGAAGTTCGCGATCTTCGCGTTTCGTCTGGCTTCGTCGGCTCCGACGGTTGCTTCATTGAATCGGTCTATCCCGAGAGCGTCGTACGTCTGTCGAGTAGCCTCGTGAAGATCGAGACCTTGTCGGTACTTCTCTACGATGTTCGACTTCCCAAAGATTCGATGAGCAATACAGCCGCCCATCCGTAGCTCAAGCTGATTGTAGTCGGCAACGATCATTAGACAGCCGTCGGCAGGAATGAACGCCTCTCTAATTCCACCCTTAGTACTGATGTTCTGGAAGTTCGGATTGGACGACGAGAGCCGTCCCGTGTTGTGCGATACCACACCATTCCCAATGAAGCATTCACTTCCAGGAACCGTGAGATCCCACACGTCGGCAGTCGAGTCTTGGATGGATTCGACCCTCAACCAGACTACACCATCGTTTCGTTCGATATATCCGCGACAGGTTCGTTTTGGACGATCCTGCCCGAGATAGCTGAGAATGTCACTTCGGAGAGGAACGACGACACTTGCTAGTCTTCCAGCATTACGGCCCTTACACGTTACCGTGTACAGGGTCGTTTGATCGGCGTTGCCTACTATATGATGCGAAGTTCCAAGATCTTCGGCAACGCGGTAGCTGCCGACAATCCCCAAGTTCAAGAGCTGCGCGTGAACCCATCGAGAAACGTCGAGGCTAGTCGACTGAAAACGAATTCCGAACATATCAGGAAGCGCCGTGCTGTCTAGGTACACCCCACTCAGGAAAGCGAGTACGCAGTCCTTTGGCGCTCTTCGAATATAGTCCGGAACACACTTCAAATGCGCGCCGACCTTGAATTGAAGAATGTCCAGACAGAACCTCACCATCTCAGCCGAGACTACTTCAACTCCCCAATCAAACACTCCGGGGGTGATCCCAAACACGCGCTCAATCGACTCCGCAACTCTTGCCTTTGCGTGAAGATCGCTCCGGCTGATCCGAATACTTCCTCCGCCATTCGACGTGTGGATCGATCCCTCAGCGACGTACGCCCCGACGAACAATGCCAAGTCAGGAGTCAGGGCACGTGGAAAAGATACCCTCTTGGCGTTCGTTCTGTATACTGGAGTGAACTTTGGTAGGTCGGTTGAATCACCAAATATCTCCGTACCTCGACGAATCTGAACGTAGTCGCCTTCTCGAAGGTCACCAAGTTGCACCCACTCTCCTTGCGCAAGCACCTCATCTCGACGACTCTGCGTAATTGCGTCGATTCCATTGCGGAGATGCCGATTCGTCCATACTGGATGAATGGTTGTTCCCTCAAGCTCGAATCCGAGTCTCGTTCTTATCCGGCGTGTCGGTCGAACGCCATTGTGAACGATCTGCGACGTCACATCCGTCCCAGTTCTCGTTGCAACCCGGCACTCAAGCGGCGATACTGACTCACACGTAGGAAGAAGGGACGATATCTCGACAAGCCCTCGGTCAGTCGGGATCAGTGTATCGTGACGTACACACACTGTTCCGGTCTGACGGTAGCTACTCCTGACACGCCCGTCTTTCGACGCCAAGGCACGCTCCTGTAGCGGCGTCGCATACGTCGAGAGTAGCTTCTTAGATTTACGATATGCCGTAAGCTTCTCGAAGATTGGATGATCATTCTTGTAACGCCGAAGTGTGCGCTTGTCAGTTGACCACTGTTTCGATTTGACTTTCCACTCGTGCCCACGCTTCACCGGAATCTTAAGCACGCTCATTTGACCGAATAGAAGTGTCGCCAGCTGTTTCGATGATCCCGGATTGAACTTTGGATTTCCAGACATCGCCTGAAGCTCTAGGAGAACCTCATCATTCTGAACTATGAGATCCTTTTCGATCTTCTTAAGCTGTTCAACATCAATCGTGCATCCATTGAGTTCCATCTCCGAGAGGACTCGAAGAACTGGCATGCAGATACGTTCGAAGACCTTCGTGAGACCCTCCTCTTGAAGCTTCGGCCACACGTGGTCATGCCAGATGACGTAGGTATACTTTGCGTCATCACGAGCATACGCCAATGCCTGTTCGTCGACGATTCCTTCGAGCAATCGAGTATCTTCGAATTCTGACATATCGACGCCAAGCACGATCTTCGCCTGCTTCTTTAGACCTATCATCTTCGTCTTCGCGAGCATCTCATCCAACAACCAGACGCCGACCATCCCATCGGCATCTCGCGTCTTGAGATCGAATCCCCGATAAATGAGATGTTTGTCGTCAAACCCGCCATTCCATGAAATGGCGAGCTTCTGAGGATTACTGAACACATGCTGAATCCGCGTGAACATCTCTGGGTCTTGCCAACGAAGATGGGGCACAGGCCCCGCGAATGGGATAGCCCATGCCCCGTCTTCCGTTGCTAATGACAAGACCAAGAGGTCAGTGGTCAGCGGATCGAGACCCGTAGTTTCAATGTCGAATGCAAATGACTCGTGTCTATCAATGCTTCCGATAGCCTCGTCAAATAACGCAATGACAGAATCAGACATTCCGCACCTGCCTCTCGGGTGAAATTATCGTCCCGGGCAGCGTTGGTTAGAATTCGATGGCGTCGGCGGCAGTCTCGCCATCCGATGCGCCATCGGTTCCACCAACATCGCTCGCCGATGAACTGACCGTCGATTTTCCTCCGAACGCGTCGGGTTTCGCGGCAACGCCGCTCTTCTTGTCGCGAGGTGGTTGAACGCGGCCGGACCTGAGGAGCTTGTCGAGATCTGCTTTCGACTTCGGCTCGAACAGCTTCATGTAGTCGTATGGATCGACGGTGAGTGGTTCCTGTCCCTGCTGCGGAGCAGGAAGCAGCCCCTCGGCTTCTTCTCGACTGAGCGTACGGATGAATTCGAGATCATCGCCAGTAACGACGCTACGCTCGCCACTTCGTGATACGTGGAACATTCCGTACTGGAACTGGCCATCGGCGATTCGACCGTCCTTCTTGTACTGACCTTGCTTCATTCGAATGCGCTCGATTGCGTCGATCTTTGCGGCGAAGAGCCGCTTCGACCAGTGCGCAACGCCATCCTGATCCTGCCACTCGGCGAGAACCGTGTACATGCCGATGTAGTACTTGTAGTGTCCGTTAGAACAGATTGGACACGGGGGATCGATCTTGGCTAGACAGGTGAACCAGTTCTTCCAGTCACCGTCTATGGTCAGATTGTGCTCGTTGAAGCAGTTGTGCACGGCAATCCCATTGACCGTGTAGAAGTGTTCGCCATCGACGCCGAGATTGTATACGTCGGTGTCGACAACGTCGTAACTCTCTACCGAGAGGACCGGAACTGCCAGCATTCCATCAAGGAAAAACCCGTCGGTGAACTTCGAATTCATCGACCAGCTGATCCAGTACGACTCCTGCCGAGAGACACCATTGGAATCAATGCTCGCCGGGCGCACAGAGAAACTCGGCTTCTTCCCCAGCGCAATTGCAAGAGCCCTGACTTGATACGCCAACGTCTTCGAGACCGTCGCCGCCATCATGCGGCTTGTGCGATCCCGTCGGCCCTCGTAGTGATTCCCGTCTCCGGCCAAGTAGCCATCCAGTGCCGCAGCCTGAATTGGCCTCGGAGCTTCCATGACCCACTGCGGGAACCGCTTGTTGTTTGCGTGCTTTCCGCACTCATTCTCGAACCACTTGCCAACTTCCGTTGCGTAGAAGCAAACTTGGCGCTCCTGACTCGTCGGGTGGTCGACAATGTGGGCATCGAGACCAAAGATCGACTCCATCAGCTCGGAGATCGCCTCCTGGATATCGGTCTCCTCGCGATGCAGGGAGAACGTGGGGCCGTGATGATGGCAACCCTCTGCCACGTACATGCCGACAAGCCATGCCAGCTCTTCCGTGACCTTAGAGCTGTGGCTAACAACGTCCCGACCCATTCCAGCGGGATGTTCGATCGTCGCGGGAGCGGGACAGTTGTGTGCTCCCGGCATCAGAAGGAAATCGCCCTCAACAAGATCGCCGAGACGCTTTTCGACGACCGAATACTCGCGAGACGCCTTGCTGCAGGATACCTTGCACGACGGCGCGCAGTATTTCCTATTGCGAGACTTCGGAGACGTGTGGATGCAAGCCGACACTTCGACGACAGGGACGCGATGATCAGCAGTTCCCACAATCGGCTCCGAGCTTTTTGCTACCCGCGCCGACACCATTCGCCCGTCGTACTTTCGGTGGTGCAGCTGCGAGACCGTACCCCAAGTCCCGTCTTTCCGCATCACGCGCTGTCCCGCAATTACACTCTCAATGGAGAGCGCCCCGGCGTCCGTGAGAACCTGCGCACCTGCCGGGAAACAGAAGGGAACGACTGGCTGCTTGATGACTTCTCCCGAACCGGGGAGTTCGACTGCACGAACACGAGTGAAGTCATCGAGGAATACGATTCTCGTGCTCTGTCCGACCTTGAGGAAGAAGCGCCACGGAACATTCCGTTTCTTCTCGCGCTCGATCTTCTCTCGTTCAACGCCCTGCATACCCGTTTCGAACCATTGTGGCATGATTGATCTCCCTATCCTATGCCCTAAAATTTGCGATGTTGGGAAAGCTAGAGGGGTGGGGGTGCTCCTTTCTTATTCCCTATGCTAATATCGTATCGCATATCCCTTATCGCATTTGTCCGCGTATAATGGACTACCCATCCTACGTTGTCAAGATCTAAAGAACGAATTCAGCCGCCGAAATGATGGCGTCCATTTCCTCTTTTGTCTTAATTGATCCGGGGTCTTCTCCTTCGGGACACTTGATCGTGTATTGTGGCAGCTTCCCACGCATCAATCCAATACACTGTGACGTTCCTTCTCGTCCTGCGTCATTTCCATCGAGGAACCAATATACATCTAGTCCCCAACGCAGTAGGAGAGACGCGTGTCCAGAGGTAAGCCGAGATCCAAGAAGGGCGACTATGTTTCGATGACCAAACATCCACGGTCGCCACACGTCAGGCATTCCTTCAACAACAATCACGCGCTTAAGGGACAGATCGATCTTATGTTCACCATAGAGATACCGACCTTTTGAGAATCCCCAGTACGCGTACCACTTCGGCAGCTGATGCTTGTAGATCGATCTTCCCATCATACCGACAAGATCACTGTCGAGATTGCGGACCGGAACTACAAGCCGGTGCCGAAGATCGTCGTATCCAAGTTCCCATTCTTTGCACGTATCTATCGTCAACCCTCGACCATCTGGAATCGGGGCGACGGCGTACCGAGGGACGCGACGTGCAAACGGAGCTAGTTTGCTCTCGTCAAACAGGACTTCCTCTTCCGGAGCATCGTCGCTGAACACCGCGTCGAGACGAGCTTGGAGATCTGCGCACTCAAGCTTTTCCGCGAGTTCGACTGCCTCGTCGTGCTGCCCGCCAGAGAGGTGATTCACCATCTTTGAGAGCGACGTAATCGTTCCTCGGAATCCGCATGCTCCTGACCAGCACATGCAGGCAGAGTCTCCAATGGGATCGACCTTGATCGACATGCTCGGATTCTCGTCTCGCCCTTTTGGATGCTGCCACTTCGCGAGGGGGCAATTGTGTACCGCGACTGCTCCAACTGCGTATGTTTCCCCCACGCCGACCGTAAGATTGAATACGTCGCCAGAAAAATGCTTGACTGCCCTCTCTTTAACTGGATACGCCATCATCCCGCCAATGCGGCGGCCAGCGCATCGTGAGGGCTTCTTGGCCCACGCTACACACCACGAGTCACTATGATGCACTCCATTACGATCAGTCCTATCCATCTTTCTCGTTAATCGGCACGGTATCCCAAGTCTCGAAAGCAAAATAATGAGATGCGTGCTTAATCCAACTGAAATAGTCTCGACCGCTGTCCAGCTTCCTGCGCGAACTGATTTACCAGCGTACGTATAGCCATCACCCTCAACCAATCCATCAATAAATCCACGTATCACATCATTGCTTCCCTCAATAATGCACGCCGGAACTCGCTTGTTTGCCGCCCCGGACCCGAGCATGTCCTCGAACCATCGTGCCAACATGGCACTCCCAACGAACAAATTATGACAACTCCCGCGAGGAGTTCCAGCCGTGGTTAGGCCAAACTTATCCCGAACTAGCCGTCGGCACCGGCTTATCACAGATTCCCCGGTGCCAAAACTGAACAAAAGGGCATTCGGCGTATTTTTATAGTAACTGATGCTGCCCTCCGCTGCCCATAGCCCGAATAAGTATGCCAAGTCATAGTCTAGTACGTAGCTAGTCGGAACGGTAAGTCTAGTATGTCTAATTCCTCCGTGAGGCATCGCAGTTGGCCGATCGTACTTAGCTATATCGATTATTATTTCAGAGCAAGCCGCAGGAGTGTTTGGGACAACCACAAAATCACCGACTGATATATCTCTGATAGGGCGCAATTCTACGTCAACACCACTTAAAATTTCCCCTGCAGCACCCCGACTATTCTTTCCTAGCTTTCGTCGGAACTGGCGTATCTTACCGATCGCTGACTGTACTTTGTGACGAGGAACCATGAATGTCGGGTGCTCTGCGGTCGCTGTAACAGCCTGATTTAGTCCCCGTACTTTTAACGTAACCACTTGACCAGAATACTCACGAGAATGGACTGCCGTAACTGGCTTAAGCCCGCGATCAAACGTCACGACCCGTGACCCAATGGGCACCTGCTCAATTGCAGTTATCCCATATTCGGTGAGGATGGGAGTTCCAGCGGGAAAACAGGTTGAATAGACGTTCCGACTTCCGGAATTGTACTCAGCTACATTCAGCTTTCTCAGCACACGAATGATGTCAGTTGAGTTCATCGTATTCCTTATAGCTTAGAATTTGAATGTCGATGCCGACGACTTGCCCTTTTTCTGATCTTCCATAAGCTCTTCAAGCTGGACTTCCTGTACGAAGTCGAAGTTCATCTCTTCAAGATCCCATCGAGTGAGCCATGAGTAGTCTTCGCCTTCGCGATGTTCCATGATTGACCAAAGCATCCGATTTGATGCTCGCAGATCCTTGTCTCGATACATGGCCAGACAAACGTCACAGTTATGTGCGAGAAGACCGTCTACCCAAAACGCATGCTCCTTAGAGTTAGTGAGAACATCGTACATCGGCTCAATTTTTTCGCTCGGCCTTACCTCAGTGACAGTCGCAATTACGGAGCTTCGTGGTATCGCC
>Ga0307379_10008904_pt1 | contig 13486 bp, 14 predicted proteins | sample UN2MG_FD_202237 | JGI IMG/M metagenome (GOLD analysis project Ga0307379, IMG submission 202237) | Soil microbial communities from Risofladan, Vaasa, Finland - UN-2 | ecosystem: Environmental > Terrestrial > Soil > Coastal area > Acid sulfate soil | place: Finland: Risofladan, Vaasa | collected...
AACACCAGCCACTCAGACACCGAAGAAACAGTGATCGTCGATCACTGCACGCGACGACCCGGAATCACCGAAAGGTGGTACACATCAGGCGGCGGCCGGTGGTACACATGGGGCGGCTATTGACATCTAGCGCGCGCTGCAAGTCAACGTGCGCCTCGCGCTGTTCTGATGGGTCCATTCCTATACCCCGCAGGAAAAGCCCGACCGCCTCGTTCGGATGAAGCTGCGGTAAGTGGTTGGTATACCCTTCCATCAACCGAAAGCCACCCGTCGGCCCGGCAATAGCTTGGATGGGGATTCCTGCTTCGCACAGAGTCGCGAGGTCGCGATGGATCGTGCGCTCTGAAGTCTCGAGTGCCTCGGCCAGTTCCCGGGCCTTCAGCTGCCCGCGCGATTCCAGCAGCACGAGAACGGCCAGGAGACGATGGAGACGCATCGTAGGCTCCGAGAAAGAGTGTGGTTGCATTCTATAACCATGACAGGCTGTTGTCAAGGTTCGCCTGGTATGATATGGTCACCGAGCAATGAGGAGGGAGCGAGAATGGCCGATCAGTTCATGGCGCACTGTGGTATTGACTGCGAAGCCTGCACGTACCGAGAGTCGGCGGGCTGTGCCGGTTGTTTGGCAGCCAAAGGGAAGCCGTTCTGGGGTGAGTGCGCGCTGGCCGCGTGCTGCATCGGAAAGGGGCATGACCACTGCGGGGAGTGTCAGGAGTTCCCGTGCGCGACGCTGAATGAGTACGCGTACGATCCCCAGAACGGCGACAACGGCAAGCGCATCCTCAACCTGAGAGCCTGGAATGAAGTCGGGTACGATGTTTGACGACGCGAGCAGAAGAAGCAGTAAGGGCGTGCGGTGAGTCTCAGCAAGGAAGTGATCTTCGCTGAACGTCTTCGTCGGCAGCGGCTGCTGAAGCCGGTGAAGACACGCGCGGACTACCTGGCGCTGTTTTCGCTGCTGCAGCCCGTTTCCCCGCCGTACTTCTCCTATCCGGGAAGCCCTCCGAGCATGACGCATCGCGCTGTCTCTGACATGGAACTGGCAGAGCGTTTCCGCGAGCGTCGTGGATTGGTGAAAGGGCGCTTCCTTAACAAGACGATCGGCTACGTGTTAGCGGATGACCTGGAGCTGTACGCCAACGCGTTCTGCCGGCCGCTGGGCAAGATGACGACGATGCAACGACGGGTCTACGATGCGCTCGCGACTGCCGGCCCGCTAACCCCCCGCCAGATCAGCGAGGAAACCGACCTGCTGAATAAGGAAGTCATGCCTGGACTGCACCGGCTGCAAGAGGCATTCCTCGTTTACGAAGACCAGCTCACGACCGATTGGGAACGCGGGTGGTATCTCTTCGGTTCCGAGTGGCCGGAGATCACCATTGAGAAGGAGCGTTGGGAGCCGGCTGGCTCCGAGGTGCTGCTCCGCTTCCTCACGGGCCATGTCTTCGCTACCACGCGGCAGATCAAGGACTGGTCAGGCTGGGCGGTGAAGGACCTCAATCGTCTCCTTGCCGGGCTTGAGGCACGGGACGCCGTCGTTCCGATCACCATCAGAGCCCTTGGCGAAGGCTGGTTGCGGCCCGAGGATGCAAACCTGCCGGCTGATCCCGTGCCGCCGACAGTCTTCATGCTCCACAGAGCCGACCCGCTCGTGCGCTCTCATGTCACTGAGTTGAGAGAACGATACAGAGGCATCGAGGTGTTGCAGTACCTGCTCATCGACGGCGCCTTCCAAGGCGCAGTCTCCGGCCACTGGCGCATTGGGCCCCATGATGTTGAAGACATCATCGTTGATCTCAGCCGTGGTGAGCGCGCTGGCAGGAAGGCGGAGATCATGCAGGCAGTCGCTTGGAAGTACCACCTGCCATCCCATCGCATTCTTCGCTACGCGGGAGAGCCCCTGGCCGCTTGATGGAGTCCAGCCCGTCCCTTGGGCTGGAGAGGAACTCCGTCGCCTCTTGCTGAGAGATCCCCACTCGCGGAGAGCCCGAGCGACCAAAGGGCGGGCGTTGGCATGTAATGGCCTCCTTGTCGCCTGATTTCCCTCGCAGTTCGATTCGGACACGCTGACCACTCCGACACTTCGAACCTCCGTCCGGTAAGTATCTACTGGGCGAAGGCGGTCAGCAGACCCCCTCGCACCACCAGGTTTGGGTCGTGATGACTGGCGAGGAGAGGGAAGATGTCGAACCCATTGGACCCCGAGATGATGTGCCCGGCCGAGCGGCTTGAGGAGGCGGCCTCCCTGCTGGCCAGGGGCATCCTGCGGCGTCGTCTCAGGACGGCGGACGGGAGAGAGAAATCTCTTGATGTTCTTCGGGAAGCGAGCGATGAATGTGTCGAACCCCAGCTCGTGCTTCGTAGCGAAGAAGCCTCGCTACTTCGCAGAGTAGCATCGGACGGGAGAGATACATGAGTGACAGCACGCTGAGACAGATCGCTCAACTGAACAAGCTGAGCTTCATCTGGTCTGGGGGAAGCCTGGGGCCGGATCAGTTCCAGGTGGAAGTGGACGGCAGGCTGGTAGGACACACCCCCATTGAGCAGCTCAGCACGCCGCGCGACCCCCAACCCTTGACCCTCCACGAGCGGGGCTGATACACTGCCGCCGGGCACCGACATGGCATTCACCACACCGCTGATCGCCGTGACCGGTAAACGCGCCCCCGGCTCCGACGTCTGGACGCCGCGGTCGGCCTATCTGGGTGCGCTGGAAAGCGCCGGCGCGGCGCACCTGGCGATCCAGCGCCGTGAGGAGCTGGGGGTCGCCGCCGGCCTCCTGCTCACCGGCGGCGGCGACATTGCGCCGTGGCGCTACGGGCGCGCGGCCCAGCCCCGGCTGGGGCCGGTGGACGAGGAGCGGGACGAACTCGAGCTGGAGCTGGTCGCGGACGCCCAGGCGGGCGACTTGCCGGTGCTGGCGATTTGCCGCGGGATGCAGGTGCTGGTGGTCGCGCACGGGGGCAGGTTATGGCAGGACTTGCCCTCGGAGCTGCCGCACAGTCTCGACCACGGGCGCGGTGCGGGGCGCGGGGCAGGCGCGGAACGAGCATCACACCAGGTGCTGCTGGGCGCGGGCACCGTCGCAGCGGCCGCCGTCGGCGCTGTTCGAGCGGAGGTCAACAGCAGTCACCATCAAGCCGCCCAGACCGTCGGCGACCGCCTCGTGATCTCCGGCTGGGGGCCTGATGGCGTGATCGAAGCCGTGGAGATGCCCGGCGCGCGCTTTGTCCTCGCTGTGCAGTGGCATCCGGAAGACATCCTGGAGTGCGCGGGGCAGGCTGGGATCTTCGCCGCGTTCGTCGCTGCGGCGCGCCGCCGATAGGTCGAGCGCGCGCACGGCCGACCCCCGCCAATGCGGCGCGTTCCCGCGCAGTTTTCCGGTCAAGCACACGAGGCGCCGAGAGATCGCCGGGCGTACCCGAGCCAACGTGCTTCCGGTCCCTAGAGGAAGACGGCGATGGGCCGAGAATACTAACAGCTGTCCATTATCCAAGAAGGGTGGAACAGAAATGCTAGTGCCGAGCAAGACCATCATCGAAGAAGCAGTGAAGGGCAACTATGCGGTGGGCGCCTTCAACGCCGTCAACATGGAGAGCGCACAGGCGATCTTCGCCGCCGCCGAGCGCGAGCGCGCGCCCTTTATCATCCAAATCACGCAGACGACCCTGGCCTACACCGAGCCCGAGGAGCTATTCGCCGTCATCCGTGCCCTTGCCGACCGCGCAACGGTGCCCGTCGCCGCGCATCTCGACCACGGGCGCTCCTTCGACGTCGTGATGCGCTTCCTACGCCTGGGGATGACCTCGGTCATGATTGACGGTTCGCTGCAGGAGGATGGCAAGACGCCGCGCTCCGACCAGGAGAATATCGAGGTCACGTGCAAGGTGGTGGAGGCCGCCCACGCCCTCGGCGTCACCGTCGAGGGTGAGATCGGTCGCCTGGGCGTCATCGAGGCCGCGCATGAGGACCATCTGACCGTCCCCGCCGAAGCCAAGCGCTTCGTGGAGGACACCGGCGTGGATCTGCTCGCGGTAGGCATCGGCACCACCCATGGACTCTACAAGGGCACCCCCGTTATTGACCATGCTCGCCTGGCCGAGATTCATGCGGTCACGCCGGTTCCGCTGGTCATGCACGGCGGCACCGGCGTCCCCGACGACGCGGTGCGCAAGGCGGTGCCCCTGGGCATCCGCAAAGTCAACATAGACACCCAGATTCGCGTTGCGTTCTTCGACGCGATCGGGGTGCAAGTCCACAAGACGGAGAAGGAGCACGCCGAGGCCGAGGCCAAGGGCGGCGTGCGTAAGTACGACATCCGCAAGCTGCTCGGCCCCGCGCGCGACGCGATGATCGAGGCCATCGCCGACCGCATGCGGGTTTTCGGCGCCGCCGGCAAGGCGTGACGCGAGCCCGAGCGTGAGTTGCGCCCGGCTCACGCGGCGTCGTTCAACGGAAGCTGCGGCGTCCGCGGCAGCGGATCGAAGGCGGCCTGGGCGGCGAGGCGTGCGACCTCGGAGGTACTCGCGGCGCGCGCTCCCATTGTCTCCAGGCGCTCGACGCCGGCCGCAAATTCCGGTTCCTTCCACGTCACGGCGAGAACGGGACGCCCCGCCTGGAGTGCGCGCTTGGCGGTGGCGAAGCTGCCCCCGCCCCGCCTGCACTGCGCGACGATGACCGCCCTGGCAAGGCCGGCCTGGATGCGGTTGCGGGCGAGCAGGGTCTCTCGGCTCGCGAGCATGCCCGTCGGCACCTCCGATACCAGCGCACCCGCGCCCGCCACCTCTTCCGCCAGGCTGCGGTGCCGGCTTGGCGTCACCCGCTCGAGGCCGCTGCCCAGCACGGCGACGGTACGCCCGGCCGCCGCCAGGGCACCGCGGTGGGCAGCGCCATCAACGCCCAGGGCCAGGCCGCTGACCACGGTGACGCCGCGCCCGGCAAGCGATCGGGCGATGTCCGCGGCGACTGAGGCTCCATGCTGCGAGGGGCTGCGAGTGCCGACGATTGCCACCCCGGCGTCGTCCGCCGGCGCGAATGAGCCGCGCACGTACAGTAGGGGAGGAGCGTCGCGCAAGCTCCGCAGATTGGTTGGATAAGCCTGGTCATCCGCGGTCACCAGCCATATCCCGGCCTCCTGCAGCCGCTGCTCCAGCTTCTCCAGTCGCCCGCCGTCGGCGGCCAAGTGCCGCAGGGCGGTCGCCTGGGCGGGAGTGAGGGAGCCGACCGCGATGAGGTCCTCCGTGGTGGCTTCCAGCGCCGCTTCAGGAGATCCGAAACGCGACGCGAGCCGAAGCAGCGTGACCGCGCCAGCGCCGGGAATATGGTTCAGGGCAAGCCAGGCGAGCCTGCGGGGGATCATTCGGCGTCGCCGGTGGCCGCGCAGTTGCCGCATCGCCCGGCGCCCGGGGAGGGCGCCGGCGGCTCCTTCCAGGCCGCTATCATGTCGGCGAATACGCGCTTGACGACCGCCACCTGCCCGGCCATGTGTGACGATATCTGCCCATGTCGTAGCGGCTCCTGCGACATCCCTGCCGCGTAATTGGCGACGACCGCGAGGGCTGCGTAGCACAGGCCGGCTTCACGCGCGAGGGGGGCCTCAGGCACGCCCGTCATTCCCACCACGTCTCCGCCCAGGCGGCGAAACATCTCGATCTCGGCCGGCGTCTCGAAGCGCGGCCCCTGGGTGCACACGTACACCACCGACGGATGCAAGGCCTGCTCCAGAAAGCGCCCCGCGCGCTGCATCGCCTCGCGCAGGTCGGGGCAGTAGGGCTCGGTCATGTCCACATGCCGCACCGAGGGACTGTCCCCGAATGGGGACTGTCCCCTTGCACCCTCGAAAAACGTGCTCGTGCGGCCGTGGGTGAAATCAATAAACTGCGACGGGAGAGCGAGCTCCCCCGGCTGGATGGACGAGTTGAGGGAACCGACCGCCGCCGAAGCCAGGATGCGTTCGACGCCGAGCGCCCTCAGCGCCGCGATGTTTGCGCGGTGGTTTATCTGGTGCGGGGGCACCGCGTGCTCCCGCCCGTGGCGCGCGATGAAAGCGACCTCCTCGCCGCCAAAGGGGGTCAGGTCAACCAAGACCGTGCCGTAGGCCGTCTCGACGGATCGCGTCTCGACCGCCTCCCCGATCGCGTAGAAGCCCGTGCCGCCGATGATCCCGAATCGCATGTCATTGCCTCTCGCCGGACGCGCCGGAGGGACAGTCCCCGCCCGCCCATAACTTCCACGAACGCCGCGAACAACCTGCCCGCGACCCGCGCGGCGGTTCTTGCGTTACCGGAAGGATAGCACTTTCTTGATCCGATCTCCACTCTGCGCGAACATACCCACGGCTTCGGAGTCCTTGCTGAGCGCCCTTGATCGCGATATAATCTCGTGCGTGGCGGCGCTCTGCGCCGCTTTGGTTGACACTGGACCAGCGCCGGGCCGCGCGATCAGACCCGATACGGAGGTCATCCCTGCCCGCATCGCCCTGGAGAAGCTCGCAGGGAAGTAGCACGCGGCGTGCGCGATAAGCGCAGCGCCTGGAGAGGGGAGGAGGGTCATGTGCTGCGGCATGCGCATCCACAAGGCCATATTGGTCGCGGTGCTGTCGGTGGTTACCGTCGCCTTGCGGTCAGACGCATCGGTCGGTGCGACTTCCCTGGATGAGGCCCGTGCAATGGTCAAGGGCGCGTATGACGCGAACCGGCGCGGGGATCATGCGGAAGCGGTGCGGCTGGCGGGCATGGTGGTAAGTGAAAAGGGCGACCTGGCGGCGTACTGGGCAGGCCCCAACGCCAAGCACCCGGCGCCCGAGGCGGACATCCAGGACCCCGTAGCCTTCGTCCGCGCCCAACTCCAGGCCGCGCGCGACACCGGCGCGGAGCTCAACCTCGAGATCGCGGGCACGCGCGCCCGCGCTGAGTTGCTGCGCGGCTACGTCGGCATCGGCGACTGGTGGGCCGCGGCGCGCCTGGCCGAGGAGATCGTGCGCGAGAATCCGCGCGCCAACCTCACCTGGGGAGACCTGTGGGTCGCCCGCAAGCATCTAGCGGCGGGGAATCCGTCCTTCCCGTGGGTGTTGGTCCTCTCCGCGCCAGGCGGCCGCTATCTGTCTTCGCGCCGCCCGGTGGTGGAGAGCGATGTGGTGTGGACCGAGGTGCGCGCGCTGGCGGAGATGCCCGACAGCCGCGTTCAATGGGACGCCGGTCAGCGCTGCGCGACCGTTGCGGTGGGGGGACGGAGCTTCGGTTTCCGACCGGATTCGGTGGAGGTGGGAGTGGACGGGAAGACAATCGTGGCGCCCCAAGCGCCGCGGATGCAGGACGGGCGCACCTGGGTCTCGGTGGAGGCGCTCACCGCCGCGGGCTTCTGGAGCCAGAGCTACCCGGAGGCACGGATGGTGATCGTCGGCATCGGCCCCGGCGCAGCGACGATCCAAGGCGGCGGCGCTGGAATCGAGGGGCGATGAGCGGATCATTGTGTCTGAATGGCAGGTGGGGGCTAACCTACGCCGAGGGCGTGCCGCGGATGGATGCAGACAGCCTGACCGCCCCGGTGCTGCGGGGCCGACGCTTGCTGGAGGCGCGCGTGCCGGCGCCCATCCACCAGGTGCTGATGGAGGCGGGACTGCTCGATGATCCGAACGTCGGCTTGAACTCCCTGCGGGCGCGCTGGGTGGAGGAGCAGTTCTGGGTCTATCACCACACATTCGAGGCGCCGGCGGAAGCGGCCGAGCAAACCGCGTGGCTGGTGTTCGAGCGCCTGGAATGGGACGCCGTAGTGCTGCTCAACGGCGAGAAGATCGGCCGCCACGCCAACGCCCATCTCCCCGCACGCTTCAATGTCACCGGCAACCTGCGCGCGGGCGAGAACCTGGTGGTGGTGAAGACCGAGGCCGGATTGCACGCGGCCGCGGATCAGTCCGCAGCGGCGTACGCTCCCAGCGAGATAGACCGCCTGACCAAGCGCCAACTACAGCGCAAGCCCCAGTACCAGTGCGGATGGGATTGGAACCCCCGCCTGATGAACGTCGGCATCCTGGGCGACGTGCACCTGGAGTGGCGCGCGACCCCGCGCCTCGACCAGGTGACGGTCTTCGCGGTTCCCAGCGATGATCTCTCCACCGCGATGATGTACGTGCGCGCTACCGTGGAGGGCATCGAGGAAGAGCCGGTGGAGGCCACCCTGCGCGCGCGCATCGTGGACACCGGGCAGGAAGTCACGGCGCCGCTGACGATCACCCCCGGGGAGAGCCGCCACGAGGTGACGCTGATGATCTCCGCCCCCCGGTTGTGGTGGCCCGTCGGGCACGGCGAGCAGTTCCGCTACACCGTCGAGGTGGCGCTGGAGGCCGAGGGGGAGACCCAAACCGTCACCCGCCGAACGGGCGTCCGCCGCGTGGAGATGGATCAGTCGCCGCACCCGGTGGAGGGCCGTTACTGCGTGCTCAAACTTAACCATCGCCCCGTCTTCTGCAGAGGCGGCAACTGGGTGCCGCCGGACCTGCTGTACAGCGCGGTCACTGCCGAACGCTACCGCAAGCTGGTGGAGCTGGCAGTCGGGGCCAATTTCAACATGCTGCGGGTGTGGGGCGGCGGGACCTTCGCCGACCATGCGCTGCTGGACGCCTGTGACGAGGCAGGGGTGCTGATTTGGCACGATTTCCTGTTCGCTTGCGCGAAGTATCCGGGTGACGATCCCGCGTTCGCAGCGGAGGTGCGGCGCGAGGTCACCTGGGCGGTGCGCGAGCTGGCGCACCACCCGTCGCTGGTGGTGTGGTGCGGCAACAATGAGATCGAGTGGGGGGACTGGGACTGGGCCTACGACAGCCGCTACAAGACGCATCCGCACTACGCGATCTTCCACCACGACCTTCCGCGGATCGTGCGCGCCGAGGATCCCTCCAAGTCGCACTGGATTAGCTCGCCGTATTCTCCCGACTACAAGCATCCCAATGACCCGACAGTGGGTGACCAGCATCCGTGGGGCGTGTCAATCCTCACGCCGGGGGCCGCCGACTGGTGGGCATACCGCGGCTGCGTTGATCGCTTCCCCAACGAGGGCGGGGTGATCGGCGCGTCCTCGCCCGCGACCCTGTGCCAGTTCCTGCCGGAGAACGAGCGGTATCTCCTGTCGCCGAGCTGGGAGCACCACGATAATCCGCTGGCGTGCACCGACGCCGACCCGGACCAGATCGGCAGGGCCTACGCCACCGTCGAGCTGTGGCTCGGCCGCGACCCGCTGACGATGGAGTGGCAGGACTACGCGTTTGCCAGCGCCTTGCTGCAGGCCGAGGGCTTGCAGGAGTATATCGCCAACTACCGGCGACGCATGTTCAGCAGCGCGGCGGCGGTGTTCTGGAGCTACAACGACTCCTGGCCGGTGACCCACGGTTGGACGATTGTGGACTACTACCTGCGGCGCAAGCTCGCCTACCATCCAGTGCGCCGGGCGTTCCAGCCGGTGACGGTGGTGGCGGCGGAGGAGGACGGTGTGGTTACGATATGGGGCGTCAACGATACGCCGCAGGAGTGGTCGGGCGAGCTGCGGTACGGCATCTTCGCGCTGGCCGGCGGCTTGCCCCGTGACGAGACGCTGGCGGTGACCCTGGCCGCTAACGCCTCCTCTCCACTCGCCCGTTTCGAGCGCGCGGAATGGGACACCGCGGGCCTGACGAAGAACGGCGCGTTCGCGGTCCTACTCGCCGAGGGGCCGCCGATCGCCCAGCACCGGCTCTTCCTCGAGCGTTTCAAGGACCTCGCGTTCGCCGAACCCTGCATCACGACGACGGTCGCCGGCGACACGCTGACGTTGACCTCCGACGCCTTCGCCTGGGGCGTGTGCCTCGACGTGGAGGGGGAGGTCCCGCTGGCGGACAACTGCTTTGACCTCATACCGGGTGTGCCATACCTCATGCCCTGGCGTGCTGGTTCGGGGGAGCCGCGCGTCGTGCGCCTGGGCAACCGCGACGCGGTTGCGCCCTTGGCGCGCGGCTGAGCAGGGCGGGGGCGCGCCCGCGCCGAATAGAAGGCAAATCGCACCGCAAGGGAGGCGAATCGTGAGCATCAAGCTGTTGACAATGCTGTTGGTGCTTCTCATCTGTGTCGCCCAGGGGCTGGCGGCGGGCAACATCGTCACCATCGAGCGCGGGGGGCACCTGCTGCTCAACGGTAAGCGCTTCTTCCCGCTGGCCCTCTACACCAAGCCGCAAGGCCCGGAGCCTTTCCGCCAGATGGCGCAGGCGGGCTTCAACCTGGTGGGGGCGGGCTTCGACCGCGAGACGTTTGATGCCGCCGCCAAGGCCGGGGTCTATTGCTGGATACCCCTCGGCGGCACGATGGACCTGTCCCAGGACCGCCAGCAGCGCGAGGCAAAGATCCGCCAAACCGTAGCCGCGGCCAAGGATCATCCGGCGCTGCTGATGTATGAGAGCAGGGACGAGCCTGCCTGGACCTGGCAGGAGCCGGCCAAGGCCCCGGCCTCCGCCGAGGGCCTGGCGCTCGGCTACCGCCTGGTGAAAGAGCTCGACCCCCACCATCCGGTGACACTCAACCATGCTCCCCGCAACACCGTCGCCACCTTGCGCAAGTATAACGCCGCTACCGATGCGGTGTCGGTGGACATCTACCCCGTGGTGCCGCCGGACATCCTGCACATCTACGCCATCACCGCCGACGGCCGCCACGGCGACTTGCGCAACCAGACGCTGTCGTGCGTGGGTGAATACGCGGACAAGATGCGCGCGGTCGCGGGGTTAGAGCGCCCAGTATGGATGGTGCTGCAGGGGTTCGCCTGGGCGCAGCTCGACGACCAGGCAAAGATCATGTCATCCATCGTCTATCCCGGCTACGAGCAGACGCGCTACATGGCGTGGCAGTCCGTCATCCACGGCTGCAACGGCATCCTCTACTGGGGTACCCACACGGCGCCCCAGCCCGGTGACTGTTGGACCGGCATCCTCCGCGCCGTGCGCGAGCTGGCGGACCTGCACGACGCGCTGGTCGCGGACGAGGCGGCGGTGACGCTGGAGAAGGACTACGACGAACTGGGGTTCTCGATAGATGTCGGGGTCGAGACTTCGGTGCGCGATGTCGGCGACTACCGCTATGTCCTGGCCGCCAACTCCAGCATTGACCCGGCGGCGGTCACCTTCCGCGGCCTGGGGGTCCCGGACGGCGAACTGGAGGTGCTGGGCGAACAGCGGACGGTGGCGGTCAGCAACGGCGCCTTCCGCGATGAATACGTCGGCCTCGGCGTGCACCTCTACCGCGCGCGCAAGGGCAAGTAGAGCGCCGGGCAGGCATACTGCGCGAGGAGACGGAGGGGATGCTCAAGGCCGAGGTCGGGGTGGTGCTGAGCATCGAGGCGTCGCGGGCAGGCGCGCAGGAGGCCGTCATCGAGGTGGCCGGCAAGCGCGCGCGCGCTCTCAACTATCCGCGGCTCACCGGGCCGATAGCGGGCGGAGAACGCGTGCTGCTCAATACCACGGCGGTGCGTCTCGGCCTCGGCACCGGTGGGCTGCACTTCGTGATGAAACGCCTGGACGACCGCGATAACGCCACGCCGCCGGCCACGCCCGACGAACCCGGCCATGTCATCAAGCTGCGCTACACCCCCCTGCAGTTCTCGTGCCTAAGCGCCGAGGAGGCGGACAGCCCGCATCACGAGGCCCTGCGCACGGCCTCCAGCCTGAATGGCGCGCCGGTTGTCGCCTGCTCTTTGCACAGCATGATCGCCCCCGCGGCGGCCGGCGTCAAGGCGCTGCTGCCCGCCGCGCGCGTGGTCTACGTCATGACCGACGCCGCCGCGCTCCCGATTGCGGTCAGCCGCCTCGTCGCCCAGCTCCAGGAGGCCGGCCTGCTCGACACGACGGTCACCTGCGGCCAGGCGTTCGGCGGGGCGTACGAGGCGGTCAACCTCTTCTCCGGGCTGTTGACCGCGCGCCTGGTCGGCGAGGCCGACGTTATCATCGCCGGCCAAGGGCCGGGCAACGTCGGTACGGGGACGCTCTACGGCTTCGGCGGCATCGAGCAGGGCGAGATCATCAACGCCACGGCAGTGCTGGGCGGGCGTCCGGTGGCGGCGGTGCGCATCAGCTTCGCCGACCCGCGCGAGCGCCACCGCGTGGTGAGCCACCATTCCCTGGTGGCGTTGGGGCGGGTCGCGCTGGCGCGGGCGGCCGTCGTCCTGCCGCAGATAAGCGACGACCGCGCGCGGCAGGTGGGCGAGAAGCTGGCCGCAGCGGACATTCCCGACCGCCATGACATCGTCACCGCGAGCGGCGAAGCAGGATTGGCGGAGCTCGCCCGGCGCGGCGTGGCGGTGAAGTCCATGGGGCGGGCGGTGGATGACGACCCCGAGTTCTTCCTGGCGGCGGCGGCGGCGGGCGAGTACGCTGCCAGCCGGTGCGCCGGCAGCGAGCCTGCTGAGGGCTGAAGATGGCTGATTGCCCGGGCGACGAGGTCCTGCGCGAGGAGACCGTAGCCTCCACTCGCGCCTTCAAGGGCTCGCTCATCAACGTGCGGGTGGATCGGGTGCGCCTGGCCGATGGCACCGAGACGCGGCGCGAGGTCGTCGAGCACCCGGGGGCGGTGGCGGTGCTGCCTTTCCTTGACGAGCGCCACGTCGTGCTCGAGCGTCAATTTCGCCAGCCTACGGGCGAGGTTCTATGGGAGATACCCGCGGGCACGCTGCACCCCGGCGAAGACCCGGAGCGGTGCGCGGGCCGGGAGCTGGAGGAGGAAACCGGCTATTCCGCCGACAAGCTGGAGCTGCTGGCGAGCCCATACCTGGCGCCGGGCTATAGCAGCGAGGTGATCCACATCTTCGTCGCCACCGGGCTGCGCAAGACCGAACGCAACACCGACCACGACGAGCGCGTGCACCCGGTGGTGGTCGAGTTCACTCGCGCGCTGGAGATGGTGCGCCGCGGCGAGATCAAGGACGCCAAGACCCTGTGCGCGGTGCTCATGGCGCAGACGAGCGCCACACGGTAGAATTGGCTATATTGCGCCGCCGTCCAAGCATTGCCGGTCACGGAGCACCAAGTCGGTGCTGATCGCTTGTCGCCGCCGAGGGAGATCAGGAGGAAGTCGCATGAGGGAGCAAGGCAAGCGCGCTATCCGCTTCACAAACGTACATGTCGAGAACTGGCGCAACTTCTCCCAGGTATCCGTGGATCTTCAGCGACGCGTCTTCCTGGTCGGGCCTAACGCGTCCGGGAAGTCCAACTTCCTCGACCTGTTCCGCTTCCTGCGCGATATCGTGGCCGTGGGCGGTGGGCTCAGGGAGGCGGTGCGAAGGCGCGGGGGAGTGCGTTCGCTCCGGTGTTTGGCAGCTCGGCGTTACTCGGACATTGTTATACGTGTGAGCATCGGCGGAGAGGACTCCGAGCCGCTGTGGACGTACAGCCTCGCCTTCAGCCAGGACAACAGGCAGCGCCCGACGATCAGGGAGGAGAGGATCGCCAAACTGGGAAGCGACCTGCGAGCGCGGC
>Ga0307379_10008909_pt1 | contig 13485 bp, 12 predicted proteins | sample UN2MG_FD_202237 | JGI IMG/M metagenome (GOLD analysis project Ga0307379, IMG submission 202237) | Soil microbial communities from Risofladan, Vaasa, Finland - UN-2 | ecosystem: Environmental > Terrestrial > Soil > Coastal area > Acid sulfate soil | place: Finland: Risofladan, Vaasa | collected...
GGCCGAGCATCCGCAGACATGTGTTGTAGAGGGCGCAGGCCGAGCACTGGAGGATCCGGACAGATTCTCCGACGCCTTCGTTCCGCTGTGAGAGGGAGATAGCGTGGTCGCGCGACTGCACAGCCAGAGAAGCCGAAATCTGCTCTTCCTCGTCGGGCTGACCGTTCTCGTCGTGGGGCTCGACCTGTGGCAGAGCGCGGCTCAGCGCGGGGGGGAGAGCAGTTGGTTCGACGGCACCGTCTGCGCCCTGTCGCGTCCCCTTCAGAACACGCTGTTGAGTACCGCGCAGTTCATCGACAGAGAGTGGATGGCGACGGTCCACGCGCGCGATCTCATCGACGAGAACGCACACCTGGCAGCGAGGGTTGCCGCCCTGGAAAGCCTCCTGTCCGGCGTGGAGGAGCAGCGGACCGCGGCGGAGCGGGCCGCCGCCCTCCGGTCGACCTACCCGGGCAGCGACCCGGGGTTGGGGCGCGCGCGCGTGATCGGTCTGGGGGAGGGAGGCTGGTCCAACTACTTCACTGTCGACCGCGGCAGCGCCGACGGGGTGCGAGCGATGGATGTGGCGGTGTCGGCGGAAGGGGTGGTGGGGCAGGTCTACGGGGTGACGGCGCACACGGCCCGGGTGATACCGATTACCGAGCCCTCCAGCGCGGTGGCGGCGCGGCTCCAGCGGTCGCGCGATACCGCCATCCTGAAGGGGCTGGGAGACTGGTGCTGTGAGATGCACTATCTCGACCCCGAGGCGGATGTGCGCGCCGGCGATCGCGTCATCACCTCGGGCCTCGGCGGCATCTTCCCCAGCGGCTTGCGGATCGGGACGGTGGTCTCAGTGAGAGCCGACACCTATACGCCGGGGAAGGTAGCGGAGATAGAGCCCGCGGCGGACCTCCGAAAGGTCGAGCATGTCTTGCTGCTGCGAGGTCGCTCGAAGGAGGCGCCGCTCGGGCTTAGGGACCGGTGATGATGACGTAGCCGCTTTCCTCGCTCCCGGAGTCCCTGACGATAAACTCCCCGGGGGTGGGACGGCCGCTCCGACGCCACACCTCGTAGCCGACGCGAAGATCGATGGAGTCCGGCAGCTCCGCCGCCTCCGCGACGGTCACCTTGGTTACGGGATCGCTCTGGAATCTCTCCGCCAGGTAGAGGGCGGCCTGCTTCCGCGAGCCATACCTGTCTACGAGGGCCGGGTAGAAAACGGTGGCGCCGTCGTAGTGCTCCTGTGCAATCGCCTCCCAGAAGCCCCGGACGGCTCCTTCGGGCGTCACGGCCGGCGGTGGAAGGGGCTCCGGCCGGAGAAAGAAGACAGCTGCTGCGATGATGACGACCAGCACGACGCCGAGTGCAATCCATCGCGCCGGCCCGGCCGCCTCCCGACGCACCGCCTTCTCAGCGGCATGCCGATCGCGAATCGCCTCGACCGCGCCCTGGATCTCCTGGCGCGAGCGTTTGTGCTCGGTCTCCCGCTCTCTCCGGGCGCGGCGTCTGGCGGCCTCGACGTCCGGAGGCGGCCCCTGCTGGGGCTCTTTGGGCTCGGCCCTCTTCTGCTGCTGCTGCTCCAGTTGCCGCAGGGCTTCTGCGAGATCGTCTTGGGAATCGTCGCCGCCCACGTCTATGCGTGCCATTGGTGGCCCTAGCGTTCGCTCTGTGGCCGAATTCGTCGCGTCGGCCTCGGCTCCTGCCTTGCTTGACGCATGCCCTCTGTATTGTTAGACTCAGGTTGCCGGCCGATAGTTCGATACGCCCCCGTAGCTCAGGTGGATAGAGCAGGGCTCTCCTAAGGCCCGAGTCGCGCGTTCGAGTCGCGCCGGGGGCTCCAGTTCCGTGCTGACGGGCATCGCAGAGGTGTTATTCCCCTCCCTGCCGAATCCAGCGCACGCCATGAAGATCATCGTTGGGCTGGGTAATCCCGGGGTTTCCTATCGCAGGACTCGCCACAACTTCGGCTTCATGGCGCTGCGCGCGTTGGCCGAGCGGCGGGGGATGCGCTTCCGCCGGGCTCGGCACCGCTCCACCCAGGCCGAGGGGCGTATCGGCAAGGAAAAAGTGCTGCTCGTGCGGCCGATGACCTTCATGAACCTGAGCGGAGAGGCGGTGTCGGGGGTGGTGAGGTACTTCGACTGCGCCCGCGACGACTTGCTGGTGGTATGCGACGACGTCAGCCTCGACCTGGGGCGCATTCGGCTCCGGCGCGCCGGCAGCGCGGGGGGACACAAAGGCCTCACCTCCATCATCCACCACCTTCACAGCCAGGAGTTCCCGCGACTGCGCCTCGGGATAGGGGCGCCGCCGGAGGGCGTAGACATGATGAGCTATGTGCTCGGCGTCTTCCGCCGCGGGGACTGGCCCGTTATGCGTGAGGTCATCGACCGGGCGGTGCAGGCGATGGAGACATGGGCGTATCACGGCATCGACGAGGCCATGAATCGGTTCAACTAGCCGGGGACGGCGAACGTTGACAAGCCGCGACCGGTTCGGCCATAATGACACTTCGAGATGGGAGATACCCCCCGATAAGGAGGCGCGACCCTTGGACGAGAAGCAGCTGCTGATGATCCCTGGACCCACCGCGGTGCCCCAGTCGATTCTCCTGGCCGGGGCCGGGCCCATGATCAACCACCGCGGCCCGGAGTTCAAGGCGGCCCTGGACGAGTGTACCGAGGGGCTGAAGCGGGTCTTCCAGACCTCTCATGAGACCTATATCCTCACCGCCTCGGGCACGGGCGGCCTGGAGGCCGCGGTAGTCAACATGCTCTCGCCGGGCGATCACGTGCTATCGGTCAGCATAGGGGTGTTCGGCGATCGGTTTGCCGATATCGCCGAGACCTACGGCGCCAAGGTCGAGAAGATGGACTTCGAGATGGGCCTGGCGGCCGACCCGGAGATGATCCGGAAGCGCCTTGCCGAGGACGCGGGCAAGGAGATCAAGGCCGTCCTCGTCACGCAGAACGAAACCTCCACCGGGGTGACGAACGACATGGCCGCCATCGGCCCCATCGTGCGGGAGCACGGGGCGCTGCTGCTCGTCGACGGGATCAGCTCTCTGGTGGCCATGGACTGCCAGATGGACGCATGGAACATCGACGTGCTCGTTGCGGGCTCGCAGAAGGCCTTCATGATCCCGCCCGGGCTGTGCTTCATAGCCGTCAACGAGCGAGCGCAGGCGGCCGTGAAGAAGGCGAGAATGCCGCGGTTCTACTTCGACCTCACTAAGGCGAAGAGCTACCTGGAGCAGGGGCAGACCCCGTGGACCCCGGCCGTGCCGCAGGTGTTCCAACTGCGGGCGGCGCTGAAACTGCTGGAGAAGGAAGGGCTTCAGGCCTGCTTCGCGCGACACGCTCGGCTGGCACAGGCGATCCGCGAGGGCGTGAAGGCTCTTGGCTTGAAGCTGCTGGCCGACGAGTCGTGCGCGAGCAATGCCGTCACCTCGGTGCGCAAGCCCGAGGGCGTCTCAGTGGCGGACCTCCGCAAGCACATGCTCCAGAAGTACGGCGTGGTCCTCGCCGGCGGCCAGCGAAGCCTGAAGGATGCGATCTTCCGGATCGGTCACCTCGGGTATGTCGGGGAGGCCGACATCATCGCGACGCTCGGGCTGCTTGGGCTGGGCCTGAAAGACCTGGGTGTGAAGGTCGACCCAACGGCCGGCGTGGGGGCGGCCGTGAGTTCGCTGGGAGACTGACGCGTGGGCGCGCAGCAAGCGAAGTGGCGGGTGCTGGTAAGCGACAAGCTATCCGAAGAGGGGCTTGCAGTCCTCCGCGATCACCCGTCCGTGGAGCTGGTCGTCAAGACCGGGCTCGATCCGGAGGAGCTGAAGCGGGAGATCCGCGAGGCGGACGCGCTGCTGGTTCGCAGCGCCACGAAGGTCACCGCCGAGATCATCGACGCCGCGCCCAAGCTGGTCGCGATCGGCCGCGCGGGCGTCGGCGTGGACAACATCGACGTCGAGGCCGCCACTCAGCGAGGGGTCGTCGTCTGCAACTCGCCCGAGGGCAATACGGTGGCGGCCGCCGAGCACACGCTCGCACTGCTGCTGGCGGTCGCCCGCAATATCGCGGCGGCCAACGCCTCGGTGGCGGCGGGAGAGTGGAAGCGCAGCGCCTTCCTCGGCGTGGAGCTGCTGAACAAGACGCTGGGGGTTATCGGGCTCGGCAAGATCGGCAGCGAGGTGGCGGCTCGGGCGGCGGCCTTCGGCATGAAGGTCATCGGCCAGGACCCGTTCATCGCCGCCGAACGAGCGGAGCGCCTGGGGATCGAGGTCGTCGACCTGCCGGAGCTGTTCGCGCGCTCGGACTTCATCACCGTCCACGTCCCTCTTACTAAGGACACGCAGCACCTCATCGGGAAGGAGAACCTGGCCAGGGTGAAGCCGGGGGTCAGGATCATCAACTGCTCTCGAGGGGCGGTGGTGGACGAGGCGGCGCTCGCCGAGGCGATCAAAGAAGGGCGTGTCGCGGGTGCGGGCCTGGATGTCTTCGAGAAGGAGCCGCCGAGCGAGAGCGCGCTTCTCGGGCTGGACAAGGTGGTGCTGACGCCTCATCTGGGCGCCTCCACCGCGGAGGCGCAGGTCAAGGTGGCGGTGGACGTGGCGCAGCAGGTGCTGGACGTGCTACAGGGCCGGCCGGCGCGGAGCGCCGTCAACGTGATTTCGGTCAGCCCGGAGGTGCTGCGCGCGATCGAGGCGTACCTGCCCTTGGCGGAGAAGATGGGGAGCCTCCAGGGGCAGCTTGCCGAGAGGCCGCTGAGCTCTGTCGAGCTGATCTACGCGGGCCAGCTCGCGGACGAGGACTCGCGGCTGCTGACGCGTGCGTTCCTGAAGGGGCTGCTGTCGCCGATCATCGACGAGCCGGTCAACCTCGTGAACGCTTCGGTGGTGGCGCAGGCCAGAGGCCTGCGGGTGATCGAGTCCCGCAGCCGGGAGCCGGAGGACTACGTGAGCCTCATCACCTCGCGGGTCACATGCAATGGGACCGAACGAAGCATCGCCGGGACGCTCTTCGGCCGAAGCGAGCCGCGCATCGTTCGCATCGACGAGTACCGGGTGGACTTCACTCCGTTCGGGCACATGCTCGTCTCGATGCACATGGACCGACCGGGCATGATCGGCCGCGTGGGGACGATCCTCGGCGAGCACGACATCAATATCGCGGGCATGCACGTGGGACGCACGCAGCCGGGCCCCGGCGGGCTGTCGGTCATGGTGCTCGCCCTCGACGGTGCGGTCCCGTCGGACGTGCTCGAGTTGCTGCGCCAGCTCGATGGGATAGAGACGGCGCAGGTTGTGGAGCTGTGAGCACCGCTGAATGAGGATCTTGGTCACCAACGATGACGGCATCCGCGCCGCCGGTCTGACCGCGCTCTACTCCACGCTTCGCCAGCTCGGCGAGGTGATCGTCATCGCCCCCGAGATGCCCCGCAGCGCGTGCGGGCACGCCATTACCCTGCACAAGCCGCTGCGGCTGCGCGCCGTCGAGATGCTCGAGGGGGTGACCGGCTACGCGAGCAACGGGACTCCGGCGGACTGCGTCGCTCTCGGCGTGAGCGATCACGTGGGCGGCGTGCCGGACCTGGTCGTGTCCGGGATCAACCGCGGGCCCAATCTCGGGGTCGACATGACCTACTCGGGGACGGTGGCGGCGGCGATGGAGGCGGCGATCTGCGGCCTCCCGAGCTTCGCCATCAGCGTCGCCTCGTACGAGAAGGCCGAGTTCGCTCCGGCCGCCGAATTCGCCCGCTACCTGGCGGAGGCGATCCACGAGCATGGACTTCGCGAGGGCACCTTCCTGAACGTGAACGTTCCGGCCATTGCGCGGGAGAAGATCGAAGGTGTCAGCATCACGCGCCAGGGCCGGCTGAGGTACAGCAATCGGATCGAGCGGCGGACCGACCCGAGGGGAGGGCTGTACTACTGGCTCACCGGCGAGAGAGTGGATCAGTCCAGCCACCCGGGCGGCGATGCCGACGCCGTCTCGCACAACCGTATCTCGGTCACGCCCGTCCGCCTCGATCTCACGCACGAAGATCTCCTGGATGAAATGTCCGGCTGGGGATTGGATTGGCCGGAGTAACTTCGTCCGCGGCCGGGCGCGCGGTGGATCCGCTCCCTCGCGCGCGAGACGGCAATGGGTCATTGGTGGGCATGACACGGGAAGACTTCATTCCGGCGTACGCCCGGATTGGGTCGGATGAACTCGCGGCGCGGGCCGCCGCCCTGCGAGACCTCATGCGGTCTTGCCGGCTCTGCCCGCGCCGATGTGCGGCCGACCGCCTGGCCGGGGAGCTGGGCGTCTGCCGCACGGGAGCGGCCCCCATTGTCTCGAGCCACGGACCCCACTTCGGGGAGGAGGCACCTCTGGTCGGCCGCCACGGCTCCGGCACGATCTTCCTCACCAACTGCAACCTGCGCTGCATCTTCTGTCAGAATTACGACATCTCGCAGCTCGGGCAGGGGCGCGAAGTCACCCTGAATCAGCTCGCCCGGATGATGGTAGACCTGCAGGAGCGCGGGTGCCATAACATCAACTGGGTGACGCCGACCCACCAGGCGCCCATGCTGGTGGAGGCGATCCGGCTCGCGCGGGAGGAGGGGCTGCACCTCCCCATCGTCTACAACTGCGGCGGTTACGAGTCGCTGGAGGCGCTTCGGCTGCTGGACGGCATCGTCGATATCTACATGCCGGACGCCAAGTACGGAGACAACGAGGCCGGCGAGCGACTTTCGGGTGCGCCGGACTACTGGGACCGCTGCCGGGAGGCGCTGGCGGAGATGCACCGGCAGGTGGGCGACCTGCAGATCGATGATCGCGGAGTCGCCGCGCGCGGCCTCCTGGTGCGACACCTGGTGCTGCCCGAGAACATGGCGAAGACGGCCGCGGTCATGCAGTACCTTGCCTCCCTCAGCCGCGATACCTATGTCAACGTGATGGCGCAGTATCATCCGCAGCACGCGGCCCGCGACGTGCGCGCCATCGCTCGGCCCCTCACCCGCGAGGAGTTCCGGCGGGCCGTGCGGGAGGCGCTCGACGCCGGGCTGCACCGGCTGGACGAGCGGCGGCTGGCGTTATGACCCGGTCGTGCGCGCCCCGTCCCATCCCGACGCGCCGAGAGGTGCTCCTCGCGCTCCTCCTCGCGCTCTGGCTCGAAGTCGGATATGCCCTGGCTCTCAAGCTCGTCGCCGGCCTCGCCTGGGTGATCGCCCTCTGGCAGGCGGCGGCCTGCGTGGTCGCCAGCGGCCCCCTGCTGCTTGCCGTTATCATCGTTCTAAGCGTTCCGAAGAAGCTGGCACGACTGTCCCGTACCGCCTACGTTGCCACCTGGCCCTTCATGAGCCTGGCCCAGTACGGCCTGCCGTGGCTCGGCTGGTCCGCGCTCGTCTGGTGGTTGAATGGGGGAGGCGTCTCGACTTCGGAGACCCTCCGGTCAGGTGCCGCGATCGCCGTGTTCTCGTATCTCAGCGGTTTCGTCGCGATGCTTCGGCTGCGACCGCGGCCCGAGGATGTCGAGGTGACTCGCACGGACGTGTCTGTGGAGCGGCTGCCGCCTAGCTTCGACGGGTATCAGATCCTCCACCTCTCCGACCTCCACAACGGCTCGCCGCTCGCGCGCGCATCGCTTTCGGAGAGACTCGCCGCCGCCGACGGGCTGGCGCCCGACCTGGTGCTGTTCACCGGAGATCTTGCGGCGCGCGCGGAGGCGCTTGAGGAGGCCGCTTCCGCACTCGGACGGCTGAAAGCGCGCGACGGGATCATTGCGGTGCTGGGAAACCACGACCATTGGCTGGGGAAACAGCCGGTGTCGGAGGCGCTTGCAGCGGCCGGCGTGCGAGTGCTCGGCAACGAGCACATGGCGCTGGAGCGCACAGGGAGCGCACTCTACCTCGTCGGCGTTGAAGACTGCTGCTATATCGGCCGCGACGACCTGCCGGGCGCCCTCCGCGGCGTTCCCGACGGCGCGCCGGTCATTATCGCGACGCATTCGCCGGATATCGTGTTCGAGCCGCTCGCCGCGCGCGCCTCCTTGATCCTATCGGGTCACACGCACGGCGGGCAGGTCGTCTTTCCCTGGATCGGTCCTCTCTACGTCCCCACCAGGCTCGGGCGGCGGCGCATGCAGGGGCTTCTCTCGGTCGCGGGCCGTCTCCTCTACATCAACCGCGGGCTCGGCGAGATCTTCCCGCCGATGCGGCTCCACTGCCCGCCCGAGATCGCCCTGGTCACGCTGCGCTCGAAGCCCGACTCTGTTTGACACCGCGTCGGCCACCTCCTATACTCACAAATGGAGAGATGGCCGAGTTGGTCGATGGCGCACGACTCGAAATCGTGTAGGCGCGTGAGCGTCTCGTGGGTTCGAATCCCACTCTCTCCGCTGCCTGTAGAAGCGAGCTGAGGGGGCTCAGAAGGCATCGCTGCTACACGAGCCGGAATCGTGTGACGTAACCGCAAGCCCACTACCACACACGATTCGCCTTCCTGAACAGACACAGGGAGGTCGGCTATGCCACGCGGAGCTAGGCTCAAGGTTCTCGAAGTACCCCCACCCGAAGATGCCATGCAGGAGGCTATCGAGTCCTTCCTGCGGCGCGGGCAGGCGCGCAATCTCTCTCACCACACACTGCGGTACTACCGGGTGCGGTTGGAGGCGTTCTCCCGATACCTGGAGGAGAAGAAGCTGCACGTCTCGCCCGCGGAGGTGACACCGGCGCTGGTGCGGGACTTCCTGGCCGCCGAGGCGGAGCGAGTCAGCGCGCTGACAGCGAGTCACAGCTTCATCACCCTTCGCGCTCTCTTCCGCTTTCTCGTTCGGGAGGAGTTTATAGAGGCGAACCCGATGGAGCGGGTGGAGAAGGTGCGGGTGCCGCGGAAGGTGGTGCAGACGTTTTCGCCGGCGCAGGTGGAGGCGATGCTCGCGGCGTGCAAGGCGAGGAGCTTCAACGGGGCGCGGCTGCGGGCCATCATCCTGACGCTGCTGGACTGCGGCCTGCGGGTGTCGGAGCTCTGCGGCCTGACCCTCGAAGGCGTGTCCTGGGATGAGGGAACCTTGCGGGTCATGGGCAAGGGTAGCAAGGAGCGAGTGGTTCCCTTCGGGGATGCTGCCAGGCAGGCGCTCATGGCCTACGTGAGCAAGCGGGGGAACATCCCGGGGCAGGGCGCTCTATTCGTCACCTGCTACGGGGACCCACTGAACCGGCACGAGGCATACCGGCTCCTCAGCGAGTGTGGCAAACGGGTCGGGGTGTCGGGGGTGCGGTGCTCACCTCACACGTTCAGGCACACCTTCGCTGTCATGTACCTGCGCAACGGCGGGGACGCGTTCACCTTGCAGAAGCTCTTGGGGCATTCCGACTTGGCCATGACCCGCCGATACTGCGAGCTGTCGCAGACGGACGCGGTGGCAAAGCACCGGCAGTGCTCACCGGGGGATAGGTTCCTGGGAGCGATAAAGGGTGCAGGAGGGAGACGCAGACTGCGCTAACACCTTCGCTACTCAGAGCCTGCTGAACGGGGCGCCGCTGCCGGCGGTCATGCGTCTGGGCGGGTGGCGGAAGCTCTCGAGAGTCCAACGTTACACCTACATGAAGGACGCGGTGGCCGCGGAGGTGCACAGCCGGACGAGTCCTTTGGCGCGGATGTAGACTTTCTGCTTACCAAGGACGGCGCGACTTCGATATTTGGGTGGCAGCCCTGGTCAGCGGGTGGTCTTGGGTGCGCCAAGGCGCATGGCTGCCGACCAGAGCAACGACAGGAAGAGTGCCCCAAAGACGCCACCCAGAAAGGGCGAGTGCCAGTCGAGAATGGCGACATCCATGACGAGTCGTCCGATGGCGGCACCTGCCATGCCGACCGCTGCTGCCGCCCACCAAACTCCCTTGCCGCCGCCAATACAAAGGCAGGCACGAGTTGCCAGACCGAGCGCGATACCTGCAACCAGCGTTGCCGCCCACATAGCAGAAGCCTCCTATCGCTTCTTATTCCGCGCAACGGCTGATTCCACTTTCAGGAGGTTCTTCCTGTCACGTCAGACATACGCGGCCGCTGCGGAGGTGCACTCAAGGACGAGTCCGTTGGCGGGGATGTGAACACAGACCGGGCAATAAGTCCTGGGCTTCGCCAGCAGATATGGAACCTGCTTAGTGGCCCACTTCCTTGACGGGCATGGACCTCCGCCTGCCGAGCACCTCTCACCTGTGCCGGGCGGGGGTCCGCTGTTGGCCGTGAGAAAAGGAGAGAGCCGGACTCCCGCCGTCTTCGCTCCGCTAGTGTGTAGGGGCAGTGAGCCCGGCCCACAACAGGTCCAGAAGGAGTGTCTCTGCGCCCTCTGCAGAGGCTCTCCCATCCCCTTGTTCCACAGCGCAGTGAGAACGGCGCGAAGTAAGGAGTAGTTGAGGAGGGTCACTTGCCAGGCATGAGCCAGCGCGGCAGCATCTTGGCGAGTCCACTCTACGTGGTCTTAGGCCCGCTGCTGGTCACCCCCACTCGACCGCGGCGGGTCCTCCTTTTGTCATGGCTGGACCAGTCACACGCGAGTCCGGCCCCGAAGCTCAATCAGCGTAGGAGTTCCCACTCAGCACGATTTCGCGGGGCCGGACTCGACTGCCTATTCAACTGTCGCTTAGAGTCTGCCCGGCGCCCGGAGAGTGCAAACCGGTTGTGAGGGCCGCGTGGCGCGCTCAAGGTACATGAATCAGCCAGTAGCCGCATAGACCCTCAGGCGTCGTTCACCGGAGCGCTCTCACCTCGTTGGCTTCCTGTCAGCACAGGACGCAGGTTCGGGTAGGCGCCTGGTTGGGAAACAGAGAGGTAGTCGCGTGTCACGCGGCGAGCGGCCCCGGAGAGGCCTTCCGTTACGGCGGGAGCGGGGCCGCTTTCTACTGTGTCGGCACCCTTGGCCCGAGCGTTACCTACATGAACGACGCGGTGGCTGCGGAGGTGCACTCAAGGACGAGTCCGTTGGCGGGGGTGTCACACAGGACGGCAACGCGGTGACGCGACAGGCTGAAGGTGAGGGCGCCGCGCTACAGATTCAACCACTCATAGCGGGGAACGCGAGAACACTGCTTGTCTTTGCCTGCCCAGCTGAGCAAGCTGGTCACGTCCGTCATCAGAGGGAAAAACGTCGAGGAAGTGTTGCAGAACACGCTCCATGCACGTCGTCACGTCGAGAAGAACGCGTACAGTGCGTGTCTCCTTAGCCTGCGGGCCAATGTCCAGCTGCCTGGGCCGGGTCTCACGTACATACAAACGAAGGCAGTCCGGTCCGCTGTGCACGAGGGCGGAATCAATGCCGTACATCGCGTTCCAGAGGTCGCCGAGGTCTACCTCGCGGGCGAGGTCACGCGGGCGCTCTCTGTGCCATTTGTGGCGTGTGCCCCCTTTCCTCGTAGTGTACGTCTCCCTGTGCTGCTCGTAGTTCGCCTTCAGCCGCCCCGCTTGGCGGGGGTCCTCCTCGAACAGAGCTTTCCGCAATGCCACATCCGTTGCAGCCCTCTCCCACTGCTCGTATCTGGCTATGTGCAGGAAGTTCAGGTAGAGCGGCGCGCGCTCCTTCGGCCTGCGCCCGATGGCTAGAGCAATAACGGTGAGCTCGACGAGAACGCGAAGTAGGACCTGAGCCTCCCCAACAAAGTCTTGGTCAAGGAGCAGCAGAATCGCCCGTGTTGTGCAGCGTGCCTTGGCGACGAGTCCGATAGTCGAGAGCTGAAGAGCATGCTCCCAGCCGCCGCGCGACGTGAATCCATCCATGCTCTCAAGCATTGTCTCGCTCAGCTCGCCATAGGCATGTGCGAGCCGCCTCAACTGCTCCTGTATGCCTATCTGACCGGACACCGCGCGCCTCCTTAAGCGACCCTCGGGCCTTGTTGCCCCAACGCGTCAACTTGTGGCGGCGTTCTGAGATACCCCGCGGCAGTGAAGGGCGCTCGTGGGCACCTAACCTGGATAGGCCATGCCGCGCATTGTGCCTCACTGAATCACTTCAGGCGCTCTGTGCCCTCCACCGCGGGTCGTTGAGCGCTGCTTCCATCTCCGACGGCAGGTTGACGCGTGCTTGGCGCTCGGCTGTCGAAAGCCCGTCTACATAGCGGTCGGCGTCCCGGACATCCTCGGCCTCCCAATACGGCGGGCCACCGAGCGCGCGAACCGCTTGGTGATACCTACCGTCAGGCCGGTCTTCGCGCTTGAGTTGCTCGCGGAGGAGCCTCCTCAAATCTCCCGGTCCAGCGCAGCGGAGCGTCCGGGCCAGCTCTCTCCGAAGGCGTTTCCGGGTGTGCTTGTTACGCGGCGATGGAACCGCCCTGAGCAGCGTTTCCAGTTCGTCCGGAGCCGCGCCGACGGCGGCTACTGCCAAGATAGCCGAGGCAAGAATTCCACAGATGCACACCTGCACTACGCCCGCGGGTATTCGGCCCGGAATCTCGTCCTCTCCAGCCCCGCGCTTCGCCCCGTCTGAGCCGTCAAGGCCGGTCTCATCGCCGCGTAACAAGCACACCAGGCGGCGTGAGGACGTGTTCGAGCCCCACGAGCACCGCCGCGCCCACCACCTCGAACCGACCCCGAACCACGTTCGCCTTCTCCTCCATCCCGCGGCTGTCCGGCTGCCCGCCGCCCACGGCCACCACGAACTCTCCCGGCTCTATCACGCAGTCGCCGTTGGCCTTGTGCAGCCCCATCTGCTCCGGCTTCACCTCGAACTCCACTGCCTGCTTCTCCCCCGGCGCCAGGTGGATACGCCTGAAGCCCTGGAGCGAGCGGATCGGCACCGACGACGATGACTTCACATCGGTCAGATAGAGCTGAACCACCTCCTCCCCGGCACGCCCCCCGGCGTTCTCCACCTCGACGCTCACCCGAACTGCGCTGCCCGCCTCCGGCCGAGACGGCGTAATGCTCAGGTTCGAATACCGGAAGCGCGTGTAGCTCAGCCCATACCCGAACGGGTAGAGCGGCTCCCCTGTGAAGTACCGATACGTCCGGCTCACCAGGCTGTAGTTCGTGAACTCCGGAAGCTGCTCCACCGACTTGTAGAACGTCACGGGCAGCCTGCCGGCCGGGTTGTACCTGCCGAGCAGAACGTCCGCGACGGCGTGGCCGCCCTCCTCGCCCGGATACCACGCGTTCAAGATGGCGGGGACATGCTCGTCCGCCCAGTTCACGGAGAGCGCGCTCCCCGTCAGCAGCACGGCCACCACCGGCGTCCCCGTGGCATGGACGGCCTTCAGCAGCTCCTCCTGGCTCCGCGGCAGGTCGAGGTCGGCCCGATCGTCGCCGATCTCCGACTCCCAAGCCTGATTCTCCTCGCTCTCCAGAGCCACGGAAAGCCCCAGCACCACCACCGCCACATCCGCTTTCCGCACCGCGGCGACGGCCTCCTCAAGGCCGCCTTCCAGCGGAGAGTTGATTTCACACCCCTTCGCATACAGCACGCGGACACCATCGCCGAACCTGTCCCTGATCCCCTCCAGGACCGTAACCGCCTTCGATGGCGTGCCCGCGT
>Ga0307379_10008910_pt1 | contig 13485 bp, 4 predicted proteins | sample UN2MG_FD_202237 | JGI IMG/M metagenome (GOLD analysis project Ga0307379, IMG submission 202237) | Soil microbial communities from Risofladan, Vaasa, Finland - UN-2 | ecosystem: Environmental > Terrestrial > Soil > Coastal area > Acid sulfate soil | place: Finland: Risofladan, Vaasa | collected...
GAGAACTTCAGAACGCTTATTCTACGTTTTTTGCTCAGCCAGGTTATGACAAAGAGCCATCACTTATGGGTAATATTAATCCATTAGTCTTGCAGTTTAATACTGCTTCTGTTAAAAGTAATCTTGCAGGATGGAATGATAATAACACTGGTTATTTTCCTGATGGAGTAATTTCTTCTGCTAGTGTTCACACTAATGCTTTTTTGGGAAGTGGCACACCAGTCACGTGGGAAGATATGATTGGAACCACTGCAAATCCAGGCACCGTTAGAGATTCAAATAATCAATTTACTCTCTCTGCTTGGGTGAAGGTAACTTCAAGTTTAGCGACACAACCCAATAAACAAACCATTCTGGAATTTGGTAATGGAGATTTTGCTTTTTATCTAACAACCGGTTCCGGCGGAGCGACTGCTCAAGAAAATTTGAAAACTCGCGGGTTAGCGTTCTCAGCCAGTTTTATCGGTAATACAGATAACGAATATGTAACACGCACGTCTCCAATGAGCCAGAATACTTGGTATCATGTTGCTGCTACTATTGATAAAAGAGAATTAGAAGATGATTGGGTGACATTATACATCGATGGATCCGCACAAACAAAATGGAGTTTAGGTAAAACTGGTATTGGAACTCAAGATGCTATTACTCCAAATATTTGTCAGATTGGAACTAGTTCTGTTCATCCACCAACACCATTTATGGGACAAATGAGTGACGTGGCTATTTTTTCTGGTTCTCTTAGCGCAGCCCAAATTGTAGAAATTTATAATAATGGTGCGCCACGTTCGTTGTACCAACACAGCCAGATTTCAAAATTATTGGCTTGGTGGAGACTGGGCGGCGGCGCAGGAATGTTTACAGGTTCTGCTGTGAAACCGTATGGTGATGAGATTGCATGTAGTATTGGTGGCTCTGGAGTTGGACATCTTGGAGCACCAAAAATTGGTAACGATTCAGTTTCGTGGTATATCAAAGAATCTGATAGTGTTAAAAATAGAATTTATGATATGGCTGGTGTTCATGATGCTATCCCACAATTTGGAATTAATGCAACTCAAGCCCCATTATCCACCACTACAGCTACTTCTCAAAGTCTTGTTGCCAATCACGGACTACCTGGACACGCCCAGGTTCGCGAGGCTGGTTGGGCTGACCAATTTAAAGTTGGAGCACAATATCATAGAAGAACTTTAGAATTCGTTGCTGAACCTTGGTTTAGAAAAGAGATTACTTCCTTAGTTGGTGTTCGTTCTATTCGAGTTACTGGCTCTAGAGTTTATGGAGGAGACACAAAATGGACAGCTGGAGAACAAAGTGGTTTATCTCCTTCTACAGAAACTTATGAAGAATACGCGAAAGACATTAGAGTAGTCGGAAAGAATTATTCTATTCTTCCAGAATTTAGAATTAGTGAATTAATGACAGAATATGTCAAGAACAACGGATTAAATTTTTCAATTGAAAAAGACAATTTTCTTTCTATTACTGGCTCTTCTACAGTCTCTAGTAGTGCTCAAGACAATTTTTACAAGACTTATTCTCATACTGATTTTATGAAATATTTTGAGGTTATTGATACTGATCATTCTGCTGTTGCTGAACCTTCTGCTTTTACATTAAAGTGCCGAGCATTATTGAAGTTTCTTCCATATGAAGGTTTTTACCCGCAGGACCGCACTCTTCAGTTAGCTGCGTTGTTTTCTGGATCGTATGGATCTTATGTAAAGCCTTATGGATATTCTTCTGGACTTCCAGGTTCTGGAAAAGAAAATTCAGAATCAACAGCAAGTTGGAGAGCATTTTTTAATCCGCTATTTGGACCAGGCTTGCTATACAATTCTATTAAATCAGGAATGGCTACGGACTTTCCAATATACAACACTTCTCCAAATACAATTGAAGATTTTGTTGCTGGTATTGGTAACTATTCTTTCACTTCTGGAGGTCTTGCTTCTCCTCACCATGAAAATCCGTGGTGGAATTATTTATGGCAGTTAGTTGGTGGTCAGCCTTCCATTACTACTCGTGGTATATTTACATTCCCCTTGTCAGCCTCTTCAGATCAGTGGATTATTGATTGCAATGGAAATGCATATCCAAGCAATGACGCAACTTGGGGAACAATTACATCGCCAGTAGATGTGTCACCAGAAGCAAATGATACGCAAGCTCGCTGGTATACAGTATTGAAAGATAACTTCAGCAAGCGTATTCCTTTTGAGGCACTTGTATCGCCAGAAAATTATTTGTCAAAGATGCCAATTTATGATATGGAACCAGAAGCATCTGCGAGTTTGCGAACTGACTTGTCAGACCCTACCACTAATCAAGCTGCTGTTTGGGGAGGCGAAGGTGACTCAAATTACAAGATGGCTATGCATAATTTCTTGGCAGAAGTGCCAAACTTTTTCCTGGAGGGACAGAAATTAACTTCCTTCTCTTCTAAACCTATTCCTCCTGAAGGAATTACTATTGGAAAAGATGATGCGAAGAAATATTTTGGAATGGACGTAGTTATTAATAACAGCCGTTGTAAGAGTCTTTCTGATTTTACTCAGCGTAAATCTCTTCCAGAGTATAGAGAAATATCTGATATCTTCGGAAAGATTACAAAAACGCAAATGGAAACAATCAAGGGCATGCATACTCAAATGTATTCTCGCGATTCTGCTTTCGGTCCACCTTGGATTCTCAACGACAGTCATTTTACTGCGTCTGATACAGCGTTTTCTTATCACCATTCGTATGAACCATTTACTCCAGCTTACTTTAACGGTTATGGCGCAGCAAGAATGCTATTTTATCCATACAAGGGAGCAGGTAATTATACACTTGACGAAATCCAGAATCATTTGACGACTTCTTACTTGAGATTTCCAACGGATAGACTTGAGATTGCTGGCACCTATTTGACAACACAAATGATGGAATGGACCACTCTGGCTTCTCTAGATGAGAACGTTCATCTATTTGGTTCCGGTGATGGTATTAATCATATCTATAATAGAATGTCTGCCCTGATCACCGCTTCGCAGCAATGGCAGCAAATTACTTCATCTCTCAACTTGTTTGGACGCAAGAAAGCAAAGAAGGTTACTTACGAGCGTGGACTAGTCAAAGACTTTGTTCCTGTATCTGCGGAAGATTCTGAGCTAGATGTTTCATCCGTCTGGACTATACAACCCAAGTGGGAAACACCAATTCTGAACTTCTTTGCTGCTTCTGCTTCTCATCCTGGATATACAGAAAATCCAATTTTGTCTGCCACTGGCTCTGTAGCAAAAGGTATGTGGCACCAGTATGGAGCAGAGATGACAGGTTCTGAGGGTATTTGGTTTTCAATAAATGACCTTCCAGACATGCCTGTATACACAACTGGCTGCGTGGATACTAGCGTCGGCGGCGGCTGTATGTGGATTAACCGTCCAGAGAATGTTGTCGAGACAAAAAAGAGCAACGCATTTGTAACTCTTTATATTAGAGACGAAGCCGAGATGTCAAGAAGGACTTTTGAATTAGACGGAACTATTTTATATCCAACTGATATTCCAGCCGAAGCCCCAGCGGCAACTAACGGATACGTAAGATTTGGAACTAGTCCGTTTGAAGCAGCTAAAAACATTGCTGATAAAATCAACACCACAACACTCGCGGGAGGCTCTCCGTCAATCAAGTTAAAGAACCGTTTTACTGCTTCTGCATATCTTCCAGACAAGCATCCGTGGATCGATAACGGCGCAATTGATCAATATCCAGTAGCGGCAGTTAGAATTTCTATACGTAATGTAGCTACCACTGCTGTTAATTATCCAAATTATTATGCAGCTGGTGCTCTTGGCAATTCTAAAATTGCTAGGTTGATTGAAGGTTCAAGTTCTGTAGTTTGGGCTCTTGAGGGAGAGGATTTTGCAAAAAGGAATTTGGTTTATTCCGATGAAGTGTATTTCCACAGCGGCCAGAGCCCAAGATACAAAGTTGAGTCTCTTGCTGATAAATTAGGATTTCAGAAAACGCAAGAACGTTTGGGCAGAGTTGCTTCTGAAAAAATAATTAAGGAAGCTGTTGTTGCAGTTCCATTCATAGAAGAGGGTGGCGTCAAGAAGTTTTTCAATATTCAGCGTCGTCTTTTCGAAATAGCCTTGGGAGAAAGAAAAAAATCAGATACAGAATCAGGACCAGGTAAATCAATAATAAGCTTGGCAAATACTATGGGTGATTATGTCTTCCCGCCAAGAATGGATTTTTACAATAACAAGAAAATAAATCCATTTGTAATGTATGTTTTTGAGTTTGAGCATAAACTTACAAAGAGAGATTTGTCTAATATTTGGCAGAACTTGCCTCCAGAGATTGGGACTCGTTTTGAGAAGAAGGAAGCGACAATCAGCCATGATTTACTCAACAATGAGTTCTTGCGAGGTAAAATAGATGGAAACCTTCGCTGGATGGTATTTAAAGTAAAGCAGAAGGCAGCAACAAACTACTATGACATAACGTCTGATGAGTCTGACGATGCCAAATTTGCTCAAGGATTTCGTGGAAACAAGCCGCCAGCGTATTCTTACAACTATCCGTATGACTTCTTTAGTCTGGTAGAACTGGCAGAACTAGAAACGGAAGTCAAGTTTTCTCCCAAGTCTACAATCATCAAAGACTCTGGGTTTGCTTTATTGAAAGAGAAAAAGTAAATGGCATTTTTAGACGAAAAAGAAGACGTTATAAAAATAGAGCTTACCTCTTATGGAAAAAAGCTTTTATCCAGGGGAAAACTGAAGCCTGTTTATTATTCGTTTCACGATGAAGCAATTATGTATGATGCTGCCTATGCTGGGATTATAGAGCATCACAATAGCTCATCTGCCAGAATTCAAAGCTCCCCACAAATGACTCCGCAGGCTAGTTTTTTTGGTGTCAGCGAAAAGATTCGTCAGCGAAATTGGGTCCAACCATCAAATGAACGCGATTTTATTTTGCCGTTCAAATTGGGAGACTCCAGTTTGTCGTCGGATAAATATCCAGCCTGGAAACTTAAAGCACTTCACGGAGAGATTACTGGCTCTGTTGCTTTCTCTACTGGTTCACACCAACAACTCAGGATTCCCCAGCTTACTACAATTATTGAGTATGAGACTTCTATAGGATATACATTTCCAGATAAGATTACCGAATCAGAGTCAGAAGAATTAACTCCAATGCCACTAGATGATGTTCAAGACCGCATTTACGAAGATGGAAGTTTTATTGATGTAAAGGAAGATTATCTTCTCTTTGAGATAGAAGAAAAAAATGCTAAGTTTATAAATGAGAATTTCGAGATTGAGGTATTTAAAGTAGAAACAAAACCAAATCCAAATATCACCGGAAGTTTTAGAGAAGAACTTATTCCTCTAAAATTTGTCAAGCGAGAATCATCAATACAAAATGAGTTGTTGATTGATTTGAAAGAAGAACCATTAGCACCTGATTTAGATACTACCTATGTAGAATATTTTCTAGACATATTTATTGATAGTGAGATTGATAAGTCTGTCTTCTGCGAAAACAAAGCGATAGACAAAAAGAAAAACATCTTCGCAGATAGTAAGATAGTATGCGATGATGAGAAAACGTCAAAGAAAGATATCTATAGAGAACCAGATGATGATATCGAGGACCCCTGTTAAATGGCTCTTGTAAACCAAAGTTCAGTTTTAGGCGACTTAATCCCTAATGTGTATATCAAAAAGATTACACTAGAAACTTCTGGTGACGATAACTTTGATAGAAATCCTCATATCGACCACGAGAGAGAACCTGGTAAGGTTAGAAATCCGGAGACTGGAAAAGTTGAAAGCGTAGTTTTGATGCCAGATTATTACAAAAAATCAGCAGAAGCAGAAGCATTAGTTGTTAACATAGATTTTGTGATTAAAGAGAAACTCAATAATAGTCTTGTTTCATCTTGGTTCTCAGAGCAAGATTTCATTGAATATTTCAAAGTAAAAATACTACAGATAGAAACAGCTGGTCGTCTCAAACGTCTATTACTTGGTTCTTTTAAAGTTGAGGATGCTAAGAGATATAAGATTATCTCTGTTAAAGACGAAATTGGAAAAACAGCTTTAAACCAGCTTGTTTTCTCAATAGACAATGATGGAAACAAAGTGTATGATATTTCTTTCCGTACCAAGTTTGTTGTAGAAAATTCTAATCCAAAATTCCTTGCGTATGTAGCAGTAGCTTATCTTGACTTAGCATCCCTGGCAGCCAAATATAAATTGGATTTGAAAAAAGGTGACGAAGAAGAATTTCAGTCTAGACCAGCCGCAGAGTTAGTTATTGAAGACTACGATGTAGCTGGGAAGAGCTATCAGTTTTTAGACGACACAGGAACAATTTGGACGGGACCAGTGTATCAAACTGATGCTGGTGCTTGGTTTGCAGGATTCGACGATCAAGGATCTGCTTTAGAAATAAGAGAAGTAATAAATTCTAAGATTCAAGATTTTCGCAATGTCAAAGAATTAGAGAGATTACAACTTGATTTTTCTATAATAGAAAATCGTCTCTTTTCTCCAGGACGAAATATTAAATTACTGACTAACGATATACTCGGAGTGGAGTGTCCTCGAAAGAGTATAGGACCATTTTCTCTTTCAAGAGACAATGATGGAAACTGCCGATTTTTATTTGGAGTAGATTTCTTATCTCTTGTCCGTGATAATGTAGTTCTTGGTCCCATGTTGCGTGATGATAATAAAGAGATACTAGATTTTGTGAAAATAAGACAAATCACAGTAAGCAGAATTAGAATTGCTAACGAGAATAAAGGTATCCCAGATGAAAACGGTCTCACGACATTTAGCAAAGAAGAATTTCCAGAGCCAATAATTTCAACCGGAGAACAGGAGCCGGGGAAATTTGTAGCATCCTCCACTGAAACTGGAGCTTTGAGAGAAATAAAGTTGTTTCAGGATAGTGATTCTGGAATGAGATTTTTTACTGGTATTGACAAAACCATGAAAGATGTAACCTATGGTGCTTATAAGTACGAAGCGAAGTTTGAGATAGAAGATAGGACAAGAGAATTTTTTACAGATGAACTTGACGAATTAGTTTTAGCTACCAATGATTTGAACCAGTTTCTTCAGACTGCCAGTATGCTTGATAATTTTGATCCTACGCTTAACCGCTTCAAAGATTCTTTTATCACTGAACAAGAAAAAATGTATGCCAAAAGACCTAAGAAAGCTCCCTGGTCCACAGCTGTTAACACTTACGCAAAAATTATGTCAGTGATGTATGAAAATTTTGATGAGCAGATTATTGATTTTCTTTATACCATCATTCATCCACGCACTAGCAATGTAAATGGAATTAGAACGATGGTCCAGCTAATTGAAAAGTTGTCGTTAGAACTTGCTTCTCTTCTGAAGACTACCATCAGTGGAAAGGCAGGCAAGTGGGTACCAGGACAGACGCAACAGTCGCGGGATTATGTTGCTACACGTGGTAAAGTAGCTGTGAAATCTTTTGCAGTATCAGGTTACTCACAAGATTTTTTCGATAGTGATATTCCAAAGGCAGTCGGCTACGACTTTTTATCCATTAAGGAAATAGATACAGAGAATAATGATGATGGATTAGCAGTAGTATCTAACTTAGATTTTGAGACGAGAGTAGAAAAAGAAACACTTAAATATTTTAAGAGTCTTACTCCAGACATCAACTTGGCGACAGATGTAACGACATACACTCAAGACGATAAGATTGAAAATTCTAAGTATTCATATCTTACACCATCTAAAATTTCTCTTGGAGCAGAAAAAAAGATGAGCTTGCTAGATCAGGGAAAGAAACTTTTTGAGCCAGGAGCATATGAAAAACTTGTTCCAGACATAATGGCATTTAAGGCTCTCAAAAATTCTCCTCAAATTCCTTTGGGAGGATTTAACATTTCTGAAGTTTCAAAGTTAACAACTGGCGAACAATCAGCAGTTCATGCATTGACTAACCTTTTTTCAGAGAGTGGTCTTATAGTCGAAACTGAGGTAGATACAAAAAAACAAGCAAAAGAAAATTCTCTTGGGTCAACCTCAACACCTCGCACAACTGATTCACAAGATGTGCTAGGTAAGGATTCAAAGTTTTTGACAGAAGACACATTAGAGGAAAACAAAGCAAATCTCAACCCAGAAGAGAGTGTGCGGCAATACCCACCAAAGGATGCTGCTGCTGTGCTTAAGTCTCTTTCAATCTCTATCCTAGACAACGGGTCTAATGAGCCGCTTATTCGAACAAAAGCGATTCAAGAAAAAAAGACTAAGTTTAATACACTGGCATCTTTGGACCTAAAGAATCCTGCTAATGTGCTGGATAAAGCTGGGCATAATCCGATTTTGAAAGGCGAGGTTGAATCTGGAAAAGTATCCAAGGCTGAAAACGGAAAACATGTTTATGTTAAAACTCTTCCAAATCAAATTAAGTCAGTTTTGCTAGCCAGCATAAGTTCAGCGGAGACTACTAAAAACTGGTATGATGAAGAGTTATGTGCTCATACAGTCTGCGGCGACGAGCCCCTCAATATTCCAGACAACAATTTCATGTTTAAGCTTAATTACAATGTGATTAACCGGATAGAAATGCTAGTAGGATTTGAAAGAAACGAAACCGGCTTGCTTTTGATAAACAAGCCAAGGTGGAAGCGTTTGACAGAATCTCTGTTTGATGAAGTGGCTAAAGGGACTAATGCTTTATGCAGATTAGTCCCATATACGAACAGAGAAATGGGAATTGTTATTCCAACCTCATTAGACTTGAATGTTTATAATCAATATTTTATTTTGAGTCCAGAAAAGAAAATATTGGATTTAATAATTCCCGTTATTTCAGTAACGAAGCTCGGAGCCATTAAAGATAAAATTGAAAAAAAGGAGAAGGAAGGAACAAACGAAGTAGAATATCTTTCAAGTCTTCCCCTGACAACTAGCCAAAGAGCCCCTACTCTTTTGACTTCAGATTATGTTCCAGAGGCTGGTGAGCTTGGGTTAAAGACGACAACGGAAAAGGTAGAGCGTGAGGAAAAAGTTGTAGCAGCTAACCAATTAGAACTGGAGAAGAAGCTTAACGCCCAAACTCCAACTAAAAAACGAGGTAGTTTTTAATGGCATGTAAAGACAAAAAGGGTACCGACACATCAACTCCAAGTGGCGGTCAAGCCATAGCAACTTTATCTAACACTAAATCTTTTAAAGAAATTCAAGTTGAGATTAATAGTGGCGGCACCACTGCTGCTGCCGCAGCGGCTGATCATGCAGACAGTATTACAAAATTAAATCCATTAAAAAAAGAGGTGACACTTCCTAAGACTTCTCTTACTGTTTCCGCTCAATCTCTTGCGATAAGCAAAAGAAAAATCATTGTAGACCAAGATACTTTTGGACCTACTGTGGAACAACGTGCAGCAGGAATTGAAATTACGACTGGCACTACCGCTATGAGAGACTATTTTCGTCTTTATTCTGGATGCTATTGGACCCTAAACGAAAACGAAAAGCAGTTAATTTGGCTAGGGGACCAAGGAAAAAAAGCTCCATTTTCCATCGGTGATCTTGGGACAAAAGGAGAAAACGTAACTCTTTCAGATATCAAAGAGACTGACGGATCAACTACTTTTGGAACTAAACAAATAATAGTAATTCAGCCTCATACAAATCGGTTTATGCGGAAAAAAAATATCCCGGCAGCAACATCAGGCGATAACAGTTTAAACTCTTCTTTGCAAAATCCAACGAATAATTCCACACAAGCAGCAGCAACGTTGCAGCAGACAAATTTGGCAGAATATGAATACTCTCCAGAGTCTTGGAAAGTGTTTGTAGAAGGCGGAACTACAGACAAGAAAGTAGTCATTCCAGCTGCCATTAAAGAGGCGACTGTTTTTCACGATTATACTTTTGAAATTCCAACTCCATTTGATAAAGACGAGATTGCTAAATTTACAGGTTTTAACAAACCTCTTTGGGCTGACGCTAGATCAGAATATAATTTTCTTGTCAAGCCATATGAGCACAATATTTCAAGTACACCAGAAATAGTTCTTCCAGGAATGTATTATCTTGATGTGTTTTTCAATTCGTCAGATATTAGCCCTGAGTTATTAAAGCTGGTAACATTAGATGGTGCTTTGACAGAAAAAGATATCACGGTCAACTCTTCTAGAAGAAAGACGGAAGACAAAGGAAAAAAGATTGCCGGGCAGTACTTTGATAAGTATGGTAGGACAATGATAAAGTTTGGGAAGAAGTCTCAAAAATTAGCAGAGCAATTGTTTGATCGTTTCCAACATGTTATTGTTCCATGGTATAACGTAAAAGCACTTGCTTCGTTAGAAAAGAAGAAGTATTTATTTCCAATGTATATTGACATTGACTTTTCCACAGATACTTCAGTTCAAATTGCTGAGGTTCTCAACGAATCTAAAATAACAACCACCATTGCGAAGATGCTTTCTACTAGCATTATTACTGGAAAGGGATATCAAAGTGAAGAGATGGTGGAAGTTTCGGAACTGCTTTCTATCGAAAAGGACGAGCTTGGGTATGAGTCGCGAAAGAAGTTTCAGTCGTTCGATACAGCCAAACGCAGAATGTGGGATTTGACTGACCTGATAGACAAAACAAAAGAATTTAAGGATATAGAAAATCCTCCGTTTATTCTTGGAGAAGATGGTGCGGCAGTAGACAACAAGAGCAAGTTTGTCAGATCGCTTATGCGAATAATTGCTACTGGAAAACTTCGTAAGACAGTGAAACAATATTTTAGAACATACGAACAAATGCTTGCTGGTCGCCCTGCTTACTCTGAAACAATAATGTATCGTATTGAAAAATTTAAAGCTAATGCAAAAGGTGAAGTTGTAGGTAAATCCCTACAGAGTTTTTTCTTACCAAATTCTAACAAGATTGACGTATTGAGTTTTGTAGATACACAAGTCAAGTATCAGCAGAACTATAAGTATGTAGTCCATGCGTATCAGGCTGTTGTTGGAACAAAGTATCAGTACGACAATTTGAAAGTAGACGATAAAAAGGGAGCATGGGCACTCTTCCAAGTAGCACAAGAACCATCTGTGATGCTATTTGAAATTCCATATTATGAAACTACGGCTGCCGTTTTTGATACTCCTCCAGTTTTTCCAGATGTCAACATCATTCCATATAGAGCAATAAAAGATGAACTTCTGTTTTTGATGAATGGAAATTCTGGAGATTATTTATTAGATCCAATCATCATTTCTCCGGAAGAGCAAACAGAAATAGACGGGCTCAAACAAATTCAAAAACTTCCAGTAGACAAAGTTAGATATAAAACAGATGATCCAGTGGGAGTGTTTCAGGTATATCGTGTGGACGATCCACCAGAAGATTATCTTGATTTTGATGGAAATATGATTGCTGCTGTAGAATCTGATGTTTCGAAGACAACAGAGCAAGCCGCGTCAGCGGCAGCATTTGTAGATAAAATTGAACCCAATAAAAAGTACTGGTATTGCTTCCGAGCTATTGATTATCACGGACATTTCAGCAATCCAACTGAAGTTTATCAGGTAGAATTAAAAGAAGATAGCGGACTGGTGTTTCCAGAGATTAACGTGTATGAATTTCAAAAGGAAGTGCCACAGATGCCGGTGAGAACAATGAGAAAATATCTTCAAATCGCACCAGCATTTCCACAGACACTTATCAACGAAGAGAAATCTGGCATTACAGATGCTACTTCAGTTAAGGATGCAGATAAGGTACAGCTAGGAGTAGCAGCAGAGAGTGCATGGGGACAGACCTTCAAAGTAAGAGTGAAAAGTAGGAACACAGGAAAGGTGATAGATATTAATGTTTACCTTACAAACAAGAATGTAAAGCTCCAGAAAAAGACAGACTAACAGACTATTTATAATAGCAAAAACTAAAGGAGAAGGAAACATGGCATTTTTAGATAACGCGGGGTCAATCATACTTGACGCAGTGCTCACTGACACGGGACGTGCTCGCATGGCCAAGGGTGACGGGACATTCAAAATTGTTAAATTTGCTCTTGGCGATGACGAAATTAACTATACTGAATTCAACAAATCCCACGCCAGCGGGTCAGCCTATTTCGACCTTGCCATTCTTCAAACTCCAATCTTCGAAGCGTTCACAAATAACACCAGCGTTTTGAAATCAAAACTCATCTCTATTCCACGCACCAACCTTCTTTATCTTCCAGTTATTCAAATCAATGACATCAACGCAACATCAAATAACATGCATTCAATCGGTGCTTTTGCTGTTGCAGTAGACAAAGATACAGAAGGTGACTTCAAAAACATAGGTGGGGTTATGACTGGAGAATCACTTTCTGGTGGAACGATTATTAGACTAGACCAAGGACTTGATACAACAGAAATCCCACCAAACTTTACGATTGATTCTGATCTGGTAGAAACACAGTATATCATTGAGATTGATAATCGTTTTGCAAAGGTAGTGAGTCCCACTGGCGTCTTAGCAAAGGTGTCATTTATTGATGACGACAACATCGCTTCTTACTATCTATCTCTTGGAACAGATTCTGGATTCATTTCTGAAAATACTGAGAGACAAGACGTAAGTACTAGACAGGTAATCCAGGGTCCAAGAGGCACTATCCTTCAGTTCAAACTGCAATCAAGCCTGGAACTAAACACCAGCACTTACTTATTCAATCAACTTGGAAGTACTGTAACCATGAATAGCAATGCAGGCACACTTTTCATCGATAGCCTCGTAAGAGTAACCGGTGTGACAACTGGTTATAGTGTTGACATTCCAGTGCGGTTCATCAAATCACCATAAACTAGGAGATAAATAATGGCAAGTACATTTAAAACTTTCACGAGTAACGACATAGCAAGTACGAGGACATTGCTTCACGAGTCCATCCCTCTTACCGGAGCAATCTGTTCTGGTACTTATGGAACAGAAGCAGCAGGAACCTTTCCAAACGGCGAGAACATCAAAAACTATGCTCATGGGCAGTTTCAGGCAGTTTATGATTATCCTTATCTTTCGTCTTCGGCAAACCATGTCTATGATCTTACAGTAGGATTTTCTAACGGAAGTGAATATTCTGCTTCTACTCCAAATGTTCACCAAGAGAAGAAAATCAACATGTATAATACCATGGCTCAAGTTCTCATGGGCTACGACCATACTGGCTCTATCCAAAAATTTGACCAGGACGGAAACATTCTTGCTGGTGGCACCAAGCACGATTCTTGCTTTTTCCTTAACTTCTCTCGCCTACTTTATAAGGACGAGATAAAGAAAGGAAGTTTTTCAATGACGCTTGGTATTGGTGGAACTTGGGCAAAAGCAAACAACACTCGGCTTGTTATTACCGACGCAGGAGCACAGAGCGACTATCGGGTCAACTCTCCAGCCGGTGAGTATGGCATCCTTTCAGCCTCTTCCGGGCAAACAA
>Ga0307379_10008911_pt1 | contig 13483 bp, 11 predicted proteins | sample UN2MG_FD_202237 | JGI IMG/M metagenome (GOLD analysis project Ga0307379, IMG submission 202237) | Soil microbial communities from Risofladan, Vaasa, Finland - UN-2 | ecosystem: Environmental > Terrestrial > Soil > Coastal area > Acid sulfate soil | place: Finland: Risofladan, Vaasa | collected...
TTTCATATCACCATGGTTATTAATATTTGGCCAATACAGCTACTAGATAAAGACCTCCTGGACATTAAATCTTTTCTTCGAAAATTTAGATACCGTGCTTTCATTTCCTTATGCCCGATCGCTGCCGTGCGGCTCGACAGTCCGGCATCTACCCACATCCTCTTGCCTCTTTGCAGGAGCTCTCCAGATCCTGCTCCCGCACACTCGCGGCGGGGCCTGGCCCTCGGGCCGTCTCCGGACCGGAGGCGAATTCCCCCAGACAAGGGCCCGACCGAGCCGCTCTCCTGCCCCCAATCCCTCAATTTCATGCAGGTGACCGCACCGCCATCCACCAGGCACGCGCCCGCCCCCGTGCCCGTACGCACGCTCCCGCGATGTGCGGAGGCCGACGGGGCAAGAAACGAAGTTTCTGCTATATCCTGATTTTTAAAATTTTAAAAATATGTGGAAAGTTGTCAAATTCATTCTCTCATCTCGAAGGGGTATGGGAAGATTTCAGACACCATTTTAGTCGTATAATTTCCTTCCTCTCCCAGGATTACCAGAATGCCCCTGCCTTGCTCGAAGAGGATCTGACGTTCGTCTCCTGTAGGCGCAGCAGCCCTTCCGTCCGGGAGGTAATTGGCCACTGCCCGAATGTTGCCGTCGCCCTCGGATATCGCCTTGAAGACCGCAACCTTCAGAGCGCTGGTGGAGAGGCCGTAGAGGGCATTCTCGACGTTGCAGCCGGAGTAGATCTTTTCCGAGGAGGTGAGCACTGCCGCACCCACCGAGTAGCGGGAGTAAGGGGCATAGGCGTTGAAGCTAGCCTGGCGGGAGGCATTCATCAGGCCCTGAATCTCTGCCTCATCAAGTTCTTGCACGAACCATCTGCGGTAGAGCTGGTCGTACCTCCCATCTTTAATTAGTTTCTCCAGACCACGGTCAAGGGACTGCAGGAGCTTTGGATCTCGGACCCCAAAGTAGAGAGAGTGCATCTCCCAGGGCATGGCCAGAGCCCTGATGCCAGAGATGTTCTGCTGCTTTATCCCAAACCACGTGGTGGAACCTCCCCCCACATAGGCATCTGCTTTTCCCTGGAGGAGGGCCTGCAAGCCATCGCCCTCGGAATCGTAGGCCAGTGCCTGGACACCAGTCAGATTCTTGAGGAGGTCTAGAGAAATGCTTCCACTCTGCACTGCTACTTTTCTGCCTCGCAGCATGCCCGTCGATCTAATGTCGCTATCATCCCGAACGAAGGTCAATATGTCAAAGGTTCCGTGAGGGTGGACGGTGAAGTTATACTGCTTCAGCCTCTCCTCGGTCTTGACCAATCCACCGATCACATCCGCATCTCCTTTCTGGAAGGATAGCTGGGCCTGCGTCCAAACCATTGGATCAGGAATGAGCCGAAAACCTTCCTCTTCGCCCAGCAGCCGGAGCAGGTCCAATTCGAAGCCATAGATAGAGCCGTTCTCCTCATAGGTGAAGGGCGCGAAATCCCGGTCGAATACGAAAACTATTGAAGTTCCATTGTCCGCTTGTTCGGGCGTGCCTGCCGGCGTACTGGCGGCGGTCGATCCAGTAGCAACGACAATGAGAGCAATTATGTCGAGAAATATCCAGATGAGTCTCATGGATTGTAATCAGAACTGTCAGAATAAATTCTTTATGCATCTGGAAACGCGGTAATACATTAATCGCTGCCATATGACTGTGCCGCCATCCTTCAGGCACGCGCCAGCCGGGATAGGCAAAACTCTCCCTGGCATTAGTGAAAATGACCGGAGTTTATCGGATCCAACTCAAATTTCATCTGATGTTTCGTATTCCAAGATAACTTTAACCCGATACCGTAGCAATTCCTGTTAAAGCTTCAGATGTTAATGTCCTCTTGATCTAAAGCGCAGCATATCAATAGCCTCAGGAATGCAGCTAGGAGTTGAGGATAAGACGCAGCTGGTTGGCAAAAAAAACGTGGGCGGACGTACGACCCACCGATTAAATTTTGCTCGTGTGGCCCGCATCCACCCTCTGATCAAATTTTATTTCTTAAATTTTCGCTGAAAGGCGAAATGTTAACCTGTCGTCAGATAGTAAATGGCTTCTGGTACTCGAATCTGTAGTTCCGTAAACCGGTGGGATAATAGTTGGGTGTTTGTTCCATGGGCATGCGCCTCACTATATCCCTATGAATCTTTCTGTAGTTACCTGAAAATTTCCCATCTTTCCAAACAGCCAAGAGATTTGATGTGAACAATCCGTTTCTTTCGCCATCATAAGAAGACTGATTGTCCTGGCATCCAGATATCAATAATGTGGACGCCTTAATGTCCTCCTCCTTCACAGATGGTTTTTTCAATATTTTGTCGTAGAACGCCTGATTATCTCTATAGACAGCCCCTAGGTATTCTCTAGGCATGCTTTTTTTGCGAAGCGGTTCACCTGATGGAGACCTTAAGGGGGGTCTACCGTAGTCATCCATGCCCCTGGTGGCCGTGCCACTGTGACAACTGTCAGAAAAGACCAGGATGCGAACGCCATCAGAGAACTCTGCAAACATCGAGTTTAACTCATCATCAACTAGCTGGCCATCAAAAAGACACCATGTCTCATCACGTTCATCGAGCTCCTCATGGTTCAGATCAGGAAGCTGGCCGCCATGACCAGAATAGGTTAACAAGAAAATGTCACCGGACTTCAGATCCTTAGCGACCTTTGACACCTTCTCCATGACCTTGGCCCTGGTTGCCTCTTTTGTGAGGAGTGTTTCTACCTGGAACTTCTTAAACGTAGCGATTTTCGCCATATCTTTTGCGTCTGCTTCACAAGCCGCCAGCACTCCCGACCATCCTGCATAGTGTTTCGGATCAACTGCGTTGAGCCCAATCGTCAGAGCTATTCCATTTGCCATGCTCAAACCTCTTTTAGCTTTTTTGTTAATACTTAGTAGTGATTGTATAAATTTTTTCCCGTATATTAAAAAATATATTAATAATGTACGAATATATATGGCTTATGAAAGCGAAAAAGCAGCTGTGACGCGCGCTTCAAGTTAACGAGAGTGCATGCTATGGTGGCAATCATGATCCTAACTTCCGAGAAAATCCTGGATATCCATAAGCTGATAATCAGTAATTTAGGAGGAAGAGACGGAGTTCTTTGCTAGGGTACGATCGATTACATGGTCGATCAGATCAATGCTAAGTCAATGCTAAGTCTGATCTTTTCCGCAAAGCGGCTATCGCTCTGCATATCGTAGCTAATAGCCACCCGTTCCTGGATGGAAACAAGAGATCCGCCTTTCAAATTGCCGAATTAGTCCTGTGCAGTGAAGAGTACGCCTTCACCGCAAAAGAAGAGCGAATAATCCGAATGCTACTAAGAATCGCGAGTTACCATGCCAGGCCGATGAAGTCAAAATATGGCTTGAGAAAAGCACCTATAGACTCTGAGCGCTCACATTTCGGCTAAACGCTTCATAAGTTTTTCATTGCGCCGCATGCGTTCTTCAAGGCGCTGTCTCTCGTCAGGAGTAAGGCCCTCAAATGCATTTGCAGATGTATCTTTCCACACCTTTGACCTTGGGACAGCTTGCTCGGACATGAAACGCCTTTAGCCTTAGTCTTTTAGTTTGATTGATAATAATTGCGGTTGATTCCAAGAAGATTCATCCTACAAATCCAGTGACTTCACGATCTTTGCGGTCAATCAATTTCTCAAGCAGCCTTGATCGCAGCCTGCACATTCCCCTCGATCCGCGCTGCTGCAGCCATCTGGTTCCTCTAGCAGTACCGGGGGAGACACATGGCCACCTGCTATCTGGGCGAGCATTCCGACTCAAATCCTGGTGCACAGGTAGAGAGAGAAAAAGCCATGGCTATGCTCCGCCCTTTCTATCTCAAAGCCGGCCCTCTCGATCATGCCCTGCATGACCCAGTCCATGGTGGAGTACTCGTTCTTCACGTGCTCGGAAATGTGCCGGGCAAACTGGGGGCCTGCTCTCTCCGCTGCCTTCGATACAAATTCATCCAGGAATTTCTCATGGACCCGGGGATCAAAGGAGTAAACCACATCCCGCAGACAGAGCTTTCCGCCCTTCTGAAGCATGCCCGCCATGCGCTGCAAAGCGATCTGCTTCCAAAAGTCGGGCAGATGGTGCAGAACGATCTGGCTTACGACGCCGTCCAGTTGCTCGCCCTGGTGACGGTAGGTGAGAAAGCCGCCCTGTAGAAATTCGACGTTAGCCAAGCCCCGCGCCCGGGCCTTCTTTTCTGCATAGCGCAGCATGCCCTCTGCAAGGTCCACGGCGTAGACCTTGCGGCAGCGGCGGGCTGCGGCCAGGGCAAACTCGCCCGTACCCGTGCCCATCTCCAGGATGGATTGATCGGGCTGCAGGTCGAGGAAGTCCAGGATCTCTTCAATCTCACCCTGGATATCTCGAAACTTTTGCATATTACGGTCGTAGCTCTCGGCCAGAGCGTCGAAGTCGGCGCCGGGGTGGTCGGGCTCGTGGTACTGCCAGACGGGGATAGGGGGCATTTTTAATATCTCCATTGCTTTTTTTTTATTAGGACTGTTGTGAATGGCATCAGGTCAGTCAATTATTGAACTTGAATTTCCGCACTCCACTGATTTAAATCATTAGATTGCTACAGTATTCTTGCAAAGGCATGTTCAAAGTGGACCCTGTGACGGAATTGGACAATCTGGAATGTTTCAGCTTGTTGCTTGTGCTCTTAAATTTAGCTCCTGAGCCGATTCATCCCTTGGTCATCTCTCTTATCCACTCTTCAGTCTCTATCACCCTGGCAAAGCGCATCGCCTGCGTCACCATCACCGCCCGGTGCAGATCCGGGGCCGAGATGGCTCCTGCGCTGTTCTGCACGGCCAGAGTTCCTATCGCATCGGAGAGAAAGTCAACCTGAAATTCCAAATGAAAAGCCTGGCACGCCGTCGTGTCGCAGCACATTTGCGCCATATATCCGCAGATAGCAACGCGTCCCACACCCGCGTCCCGCAGCCACTTTTCCAGCCCGGTTCCCGTGAAGCTGCCGGGCAAGCTCTTTTCTATCAGAATATCGCGCTTCCTAAGCTCAATTTCCGGATGCAGTTTCCATTCCTCGCTGCCTTTCCGGAAGGTCGGAGAGTCCTTTGCAGCTGCGCTATGCTGGATGGTGGCCACGGGCATGCCCACGCTGGCGGCATAGTCCATCGCCCTCAAAATATTGTTCAGGCTGCCTTCCGGAAAGGTCACGGGCAGATGGCCTGTGAAGTACTCGTTCTGCACATCGATGACCAGCAATGCCACATCAACTTTAGTCGTTGTCATGCCCTCATCCGTCCTTTGAAATTCGCTCTTTCCAATTCGATCTCTTGGAAATCTACCACAATCCCGTTAACCTCTTTGCAGTACTCCCCAATATCCTAAGATTCTCTGAAACCCAAGCGCAAAAGGCTCAGATTGGACTTGTGCAGGAAGACTGGCTGGACGCAAAGAAAAATACAATCCCAAGGAGTTGCAGAAAGAATCCCTGGATTAGTGGGACGATTAAACTCGTTTCTCCGTCATCGCCCTCTCCATCTCCCTGGCCACCATCGCTTTTGCCATCCTCTTCTGCACCGTGACCGCCAGCGCCGTGGCCGCCCTGCGGCGCGAGTACTCGTCCACCTGCCAGTCCAGCCCCTCGTAGCCCACGTCCATGAGCATCAGCCCCTCCGCCGGGGCGGTAGGCGCGCCGTGGTTTAGCTCCGGCCGGAGCAGATCGGAGAACCAGCTCATGTCCTTCTGGCCCGCCCCCACCTTTTCCAGGGCGCCCACGATCTTTCTCACCATATTCCAGAGAAAGCCGTTCGCCCGAATGTCGAGGACAAAGAGCCCGTTCTCCTCGGAAATCTCCAATTTTTGCACCGTCTTCACAGTATCAACTTTGGCCGAGGAGAAGTTTCTAAAGTCGTGCTCGCCCAAAAGCTGCTCTGCTGCGGAGCGCATCATCTCCATGTCCAGGCCCGGATGCCAGAGAAGATAGCGATACTCCCGCCACTGGGCATTCCAGCGGGCGCTAAAGCCTATGGGCGCCACGGCCCAGGCCCAGGTCCAGATATCGCGCGGCAGCCGCCCATTTACACACCGCGGGCGGGTCAATTTGGCCTTGTCCTCATCGATCCAAAAGTCGATCACCTGGCCCAAGGCGGATACGCCCCGGTCCGTTCTGCCCGCGTAGCAGAAGTCGCCGTGTATGACGCCTATTTGTGCCAGAGCTTTGCGAACCTCGGAATCGACCGTGACCAGGTCTGGCTGACGCTGAAAGCCGTAGTAGTTGTCGCCTAGGTAAGCGAGCTTGAGTGCGATCTTCATCTAGACTTCTCTGGGATCGGTGATGTACCCGGTGATGGCGCTCGCTCCAGCCGTGGCGGGCGAGCAAAGGTAGACGAAAGCCTGGGGGCTTCCCTGCCTGCCCACGAAGTTGCGGTTGGAAGTGGAGAGGCCGCGCTCACCCGCACCGAGCAGGCCGAAGCTTCCACCCATGCACGGCCCGCAGCAGGCCGACTCAAACATGGCCCCTGCTTCCATGAACTTCTCGATGAGGCCAGCGTGCAGACATTTCATGTACTCCTCTCGACTGGCTGGCACGACTATCATGCGCACACCCTTGGCCACGGGCTCACCCTTCATCATCTGCGAGGCAAGCAGGAGATCCTCGAAGCGGCCGTTGGTGCATGAGCCCAGGAATACCTGATCAAGCTTTGTCTCCGGCACCTCGCTTATCGGCAAAACATTGTCCACGTTGTGAGGCAGGGCGATCTGAGGCTCAAGATCGCTGACATTCCAGCTCTTCATAGAGACTGTCGCATCCTCATCAGTTCGCACGATGCCCTCTCTAATGGCTGCTTTGTCCTTAACCCGGCCTTCCAGATACTTCATGGTGGTCTCATCCGTCTCGAAGATGCCGGCCTTGGCCCCCATCTCAATGGCCATGTTGGACACCGTCATCCTCTCCGGGATGCTCATCCGGCTTGCGGCCTCGCCTTTAAACTCGCAGGCCAGGTAGTTCGCCCCGTCCGCCCCAATATCGCCAATGATCCTCAGCACTGCGTCCTTGGAGGTGACCCTGGCAGGCAGCCTCCCTTCGATCATGAGCTGCAGAGTTTTGGGCACCATGAACCAGAGCTGGCCCGTGGCAAAGACGGATGCCATGTCCGTAGATCCGACGCCGGTTGCAAAGGCCCCGAAGGCTCCATAGGTACAGGTATGCGAATCCGTGCCCACTATGATGTTGCCGGGCAGCACATGCCCCTTCTCCGGCATGACCTGATGGCATACGCCGCAGAATATGTCGTAGTTTAAGATGTCCTGCTCCTGCGCGAATTTGCGCAGCATGATGTGATTCTCCGCCGCCTTCAGGCTGTCCGCAGGAACCTGATGATCGAAGAGCAGGACGATCTTGGCAGAGTCCCAGACTTTAGCATCCCTGCCCGCGATCTCATAAAATCCCTTGACCGCCAGCGGGCCGGTGATGTCGTGGATCATGGCGCCGTCTATGTCGGCCATGACAAACTCGCCAGCACTAACCTCTTTATTGGAGGCTTTTGAAAATATCTTCTCAGACAGGGTTTGGCCACTCATGGCAAGGGCCATCTCATCCATGATAAATAAATCTTAACCTTGGTCGCCCAAAATATCAGGCAAAAACCCTGCAAAGATATCAGGCAAAAACTCTTCAGACCTTTTCAAAGCCTTTAAATAAATCCGATAATAACAACGATGTACACAAGATTACATTGTAGTTTAAACATGGAGTGTCCCAGATGAAGATCAAGTATTTGCTCGACGAGGAAGAGATCCCCAAGAAGTGGTACAACGTAGCCGCCGATATGCCCACGCCCCTGGACCCGCCTCTGCATCCCGGGACGCTGAAGCCCCTCTGCGCCGCGGACATGGAGATGATCTTTCCAAAAGCTCTCATCCAGCAGGAGATGAGCACCGAACGCTGGATAGACATCCCAGAAGAGGTACGCGACATTTACAGGCTCTGGAGGCCTACGCCTCTTTACCGGGCCGCCGCCCTGGAGAAGGCTCTGCAGACCCCTGCCAAGATCTACTACAAATATGAAGGTGTGAGCCCGGCAGGCAGCCACAAGCCCAATACTGCCGTACCCCAGGCTTACTACAATATGAAAGAGGGCATTGAAAGACTGGCTACAGAGACTGGCGCCGGGCAGTGGGGCTCAGCTCTCGCTTTAGCTACCTGCCTCTTTGGCCTGAAATGCACCGTTTACATGGTCCGATCGAGCTTTGACAGCAAGCCCTACCGCAAGAGCGCCATGCGCGTCTGGGGCGCAGATTGCTTTGCCAGCCCGTCCGATAAAACCAATTTTGGCAGAAAGATCCTGGCCGAGATGCCTGACACGCCCGGATCGCTAGGAATCGCCATCTCCGAGGCTGTAGAAGACGCGGCCAGCCACGGTGATACCAATTATGCCCTGGGCTCGGTGCTCAACCACGTCCTTATACATCAGTCCGTGGAGGGCCTGGAGCTGAAAAAGCAGTTCGATCTGGCCGATGACTATCCTGACGTTATGTTCGGCTGCTGCGGCGGAGGAAGCAACTTCCCGGGCATGATCTTCCCCTTCATTCCCGACAAGATGAAAGACAAGAAGGATCTGCGCATGGTGGCCTGCGAGCCGACTGCCTGCCCCACACTCACCAAGGGGCTTTTCGCCTACGACTTCGGCGACACAGCTGGCATGGCACCGGTGATCAAGATGTATACCCTGGGACATGACTTCATTCCGCCCGGCATCCATGCTGGAGGCCTGCGTTACCACGGAGATGCCCCGCTGCTCTGCAATCTGGTGCATGACGGCCTGATAGAGGCGACAGCTCTGCAGCAGACCGAAGTCTTCGAAGCAGCCACCCTCTTCGCCCGCAGCGAAGGCATAATTCCGGCCCCGGAAGCGGCTCACGCCATCAAGCCCGCCATTGACGAGGCGCGAAGGTGCAAGAAGACGGGCGAGGCCAAGACCATCTTCATCTCTCTGTCCGGCCACGGCCACTTCGATCTGGCGGCCTATGATGCCTACAACGACGGCAAGCTGGTTGATTACGAGTATCCCGCAGACCTGGTCAAGCAGTCTCTTGCCAAGCTTCCCAAGGTTTGATGGCTGCAAGAGTCGGAAAGATCGGATTTCTGATCAATCCAATCGCAGGCATGGGCGGGGCAGTGGGCCTGAAGGGGACTGACGGCCTGGCCGGTCAGGCGCTGGCCAGAGGCGCAAAGCCTCAGGCCCCCGAACGTGCCATGGTATGCCTGCATCTGCTTTCCCGAGAGGCAGATGGCTTTGTCTTTTTTACCGCCAGCGGCGAGATGGGTGGAAGGGCCCTGTCAGAATGCGGCCTGCATTACCAGGTAGTTTACGAGGCCCCGCAAGGCTCCGGATCCCAGGACACCAAGGCAGCATGCCGAGCATTTCTGGAAAACGGTGTTGACCTAATTTTATTTTGCGGAGGCGACGGAACTGCGCGAGATGTGGCGAGCATCGCCGGTCAGGCGCCCATCCTGGGCATTCCGGCAGGAGTGAAAATGCATTCCGGTGTCTTTGCCATCAGCCCTCAGGCGGCAGCCGAGCTGGCTCTTGGTTTTGCCCGGGGCGATCTTAAGGCCAGAGAGACAGAGATAGTGGATGTGGATGAGGAGCTCTACCGGGCAGGAGAGCTGCAAACTAAGCTTTATGCCGTAGCCCGCACGCCTTACCAGCCGGTTTTAGTGCAGGAACGAAAGAGAATCTATGTTTCCGGTAATGAAGAGGAGTTCAAGGATCAGATCGCACTCTTTGCTTCCGAATTCATGAGAGACGGCTCTGCTTACATTTTGGGAGCGGGAACTACCACCGCCAGGATTGCCGAGCTACTACAGGTGGAGAAGACCCTGCTTGGCGTGGATGTTGTGCAAAATGGGAAGCTTATCCAAAAGGATGCCTCGGAGAGAGATCTCCTGGCCTTGCTGGATAGAGAAAAGAGCGTCAAGATCATTGTCAGCCCCATCGGAGCCCAGGGCTTCATACTGGGGCGGGGCAGCCAGCAGATCAGCGCCGCCGTCCTGAGAAGCGTGGGTGAGGAGAATTTGATAATAGTATCCACGCCCCATAAACTGGCGGAGCTGCCGCAACTATTGGTGGACACAGGCGATGAACAGATGGACAGAATCATGGCCGGAAAGAGACTGGTTGTCACTGGATACCGCATAGCGCAGAGGAAAGAAACCGTTGCGGCATCAGCGCTACATGACATTTAATCGATATTGATAATTCGGAATAAGAAAATTAGCCAGAGATGCATGCTACAATCTTCACTCAAATACGATCCTCAAATCAGCTATGCATATATAATCTTAGACGCTTTCTTGCCTCGCGTTGAGACAATTATCGACCCGTCCAGAAGATGCTGGAATTTATGGAAAAGCCCATAGCCAAAAAGAAACGGAAAAGATGGGCAAAGATGGACTGAACACATCACCAGCAGCATCAGAGCCAATCGATTCATCAGAGCCACACGTCGCCGGCAGAAATATCTTGGCCTTTATCATCTTGCTGGGCATTTTTATGTTCGTCATCGACGGCTCAGTGGTTTCCATTGCTCTTCCCACCATCACCCGTTATTTTCAAGCCGATGTAGCCCAGTCTCAATGGGTGATAACCTCCTACCTGGTCACTGTGACCAGCTTGCTCTTGATCTTCGGCAAGATTGCGGAGCGAACCGGAAAGGTCAGGCTCTTCTTAGCGGGATTTGTCATCTTCACTGTGGCATCTGTCGCCTGCGGTCTTTCTACAAGCCTTGACATGCTCATATTCTTTCGAGCGGTTCAGGCAGCAGGAGCAGCCATGTCATTTTCCATCAGCACGGCTATAATCTTCCAGATTTATCATCATGGGGAGCAGGGCAGAGCCATGGGTTACATCGGCACCACAGTCTCATTGGCCAGCATCGCCGGACCTATGCTGGGCGGCTATTTGGTGGACTATATGGGATGGAAATACATCTTTCTCATCAATCTGCCCATCGGCATTGTGCTCCTGGCTCTTGCCGCTAAATACATGAGAATAGATGAGACGAGATCGAGCAAACTGAACCTGGACTGGCTGGGTGCAGCCGTACTTATTATCTTCATAGTATCTCTGATGCTATTTCTGGGCGATTTGAGCGGCAGCACTGGTTTTTCAATTGCACATAGCCAATTCCTACTGCTGGCACTTTTATCGCTGCCTGCATTTGTCTGGATCGAATCGCATCAAAAGTCCCCGCTTTTAGACCTTTCCATCTTCCGGATAAAAAAGTTCGTCCTGCCCATAATCGCCATAATCTTATTCATTATTTCCAGCTTCTCAGTGTTCATTCTGGGTCCCTTTTACTTTCAGGGCGTCATGGGCTACTCACCTTCTCAAGTGGGCCGTGTATTTCTCATTGTGCCGGCCATAATGGTCTTAGGCTCACCGCTAGGCGGCTGGATATATGATCGATATCATTTCCGCTATAACTCTGCCCTGGGCATTATAATCGTGGCAATATCTCTTCTTTTTATGGGAAGCGGCATTAGCAGAGATGATCTGTCCTCGATTCACCTCTCCTTTGTGATCATGGGACTGGGAAGTATGCTGTTTCAAAGCCCCATCAACACCGAGATCATGACCGCACTGCCAAAAGAGATGCTTGGCACTGCTTCCAGCCTCTCCTCGGCGGTAAGAAATATGGGCATGTCCCTGGGAGTCTCGATTTCTACCCTTCTCTTATCGCTGCAATTAAACATTGCCGGCTATCATGGCGCAGTCTTGGATGCGAAGCCGGAGCTTCTCAGCCTCGCCATAAGCAATGTGATGATCATTGCGGCAGCATTATGCATACTGGGAGCTGCAGCAGCCCTTCTTCGCAATAGGGATGGAGGCTAAACAATAGTCTCTCATCGAATAGATTTATATTGTCGGCATTACACCATGACTCTTTATGAATGCGCTTGCACTCATCCCCGTCATTTTGCTGCTACAGGCATCATACTTCGATATGCAGGGCACAGTAGTAAATGTGATTTCTCCATCCAGCCTTCTGATCGGAAATAATACCGTAACCCTGGTGGATGTGGATGCTTCCGGGCTTAACCAGAGGCAATATGCTTATCTGATGGATGATCTTAAGAGCAGACTGCAAGGCAAGGATGTCTTCGTCAAAGGTGGCTATGTTTATTTTGATTTAACAGGAAGCTACAATTCATACAGCATCAACGAGATGATTCAGAAGGAGATCTCAGATATAAAGGAGATGCGTAGGTTCTATTGTGATGGATTCTGCTATTATCCATATGATAGCACGGAAATAAGTAGCTACTCATAGCTATGTAGAGAGCGAATACATCAGAATTGACTAATAAAAAATTTGCCTAATACGCCCGTGCACGCCGGAATATTCTGCAAAGGGAAGTGCTGGCTTTAGAATGTCCGGAACGGTTCCCCGAATTGGCAGCGTGGATGTTCTTGCTGATGGGATACGACGATCGTGAGAACATGATCAGTATATGGCAGATGATGATGCCTGCATCTGCCTTTGCCGGAGTAAAAGAACTCATCAAGAAGGCCATCGGCAGCGACTGGGCAAAACTCACGCGCCGCATTCTAAATTATAGTGCCCAATGCAATTCGATTAGCCAACAAGAAAAATGAAATACCGCACCACTTCTTGCGACGCCAGATGAGCGTGCCTATGCAAGGTAGGGACCGAGGCAGAGGCCGCGGTCAAATCTCACCCAGTCCCCATTTCTTCCGGAACTGGAGCTTTTGTTGGCTATTCATCCAGTGGCTGCCGTCACAGTAGGGCTTGTTCTCTGACTTTCCACAGCGGCAGAGGGTTACTCTGTTGCGGGATTCATACATACTGCCATCTGCTGATTCAATAGGAACACCGCCACGAACCCAGATGGGGCCTTCACAGCCCTTTTGTTTATCGTGTACCAGCACCAGAGATGGTTCAAATTCTTTCTCAAAGGATTTGCCTGTTTTCTTATCCCACAGCACCAGCCGTCCCGAGGGGCAGATCGTGGCCTCTTCAATAGCGGATTGTCTGGCTTCTGGATCGTCTGATTTTTGTATGAGATCTCTTATCCCACCAGCCCTGAGACAGAAACGGGAGTGATCGCAGAATTCATGGGCATCGGTTAGTTTTAGTTCAGGACCAACAAATATTTCCGCTTTTTCCAGGTAGGGTTTTCTGCTGGCGGTTTCACTACCATCGAAACCGACCTCCCGGTGGGACCCATCACAAAAAGGCTTCTTTTTAGATGCACCGCAACGGCACAGCATATAGGTCTCCTGCGAAGGGTATTCTTTTTTATCAATAGGACTTACGCACTTGCCATAATCTTCATATATGGCTTGGTCTATATTAAGTATAACGAATAAAATGGATTGGACTGAACTTGAATCCTGCCAAGTGCGATGATCTTGATTATATTCACTTTCT
>Ga0307379_10008913_pt1 | contig 13479 bp, 23 predicted proteins | sample UN2MG_FD_202237 | JGI IMG/M metagenome (GOLD analysis project Ga0307379, IMG submission 202237) | Soil microbial communities from Risofladan, Vaasa, Finland - UN-2 | ecosystem: Environmental > Terrestrial > Soil > Coastal area > Acid sulfate soil | place: Finland: Risofladan, Vaasa | collected...
GCGATAAGATAGGTCGCTTCTTCCTTTACAAGTAACTTCTTGATTGTTACATCCCCATTAATTCTAAACGCTCCAATTTGTCCTGAAGATACTTTTGTTTGAGGTGAAATAATTATGATCTCGCCGTCATCAATTTTTGGGTACATACTTTTACCAGTTACAATGAGAGCAAATGCTTTGGAGTCTTTTAGCTCCATTGGTATTAGAACCCAGTCTATTATGAAATCGTCAATTGGTGTTTCTGGAAAGCCTGCAGGAACGGTATTCAGAATAGGAACTGGGCGCACTGCTATTTTACCAGATATTGTTTCCTGGGTTTTTAATCTTATTTTCGATTCAGCGATTACTGAAGCATTCCTTTTTCCTCCCTTTGCCAATTTGTTCAACGCTCTCAATTTCTGTTGCATTGTGAAAGGACTCGTTTCCTTATATATATTTCCTTCTCCTGTGAGTAACCAATGTAGGTCACATGTCGTATTTTCTGAAACTGATAATAAGAATTCAAGAGATGGTTTTGTTCTTCCTCTTTCAATGTCTGATAAATAAGTATTTGAACATCTTAAAATCTTTGCAAAGCTTATCTGACTGGGGTTTACAGAGTCTCTCAATTGTCTTATACGTTTTCCTATATCCGGTGAGATTTTTGGCAAATTAACCTTTTTTCGCATTCTATGTATTTTTTACTTGACAAACTTCCGTATTTACTGTATATTATATATCGTTAAAACATTAACGGGAGGAGTGTAATGAAAGAAAAGAAAAATGTCAAGAGAAAAATAACCAGCCGCGAAATTGAATTGCGCATATTAATTTTACAAGTTGGTATAAGTCTGACCAATATTGCAAAAGAGATGGGGCTTTCTGTAGCAATGATAACTTATTACTTGCAGGGAAAAAGGAACTCAAAAAAACTCGATAAGTATTTTGAAAAGTTGAAAATGGAATATGAAGATTTCATGAATAGATTCCGTATGCAGGTACGCCATGTGGAAGAAAATCAAAGAAAAATATTATAGATTCAAATTAAGACGGTTTATCAAAACGATAAACAAGGGTTACTCGACCTTGCATTTGCTGCTTAAAAGAAGCGGGTATTTTCGTACTCAAAGAAGAAAGATAGTCAAGCGGATTATAAAGAATAGAGATTTACTCGATACATTTTTCGGGAGCATACAATGAAAGGCGCTATTATGGTCATTCTTGTTTGGGCAGCTGATTGTTTGGGGGACAATTTTTGGGGTAATTTCGGCATAAAATATGGGGAGAAACATCGTCGAAAGCGTAGAAGGGGACCTCGTTTGATTGGGCATAAGAGCCAACCTATCCCCCAAAGGGTGTTTCATAGAACTTGTAATAAATAATATAAGGAGGCGATTTATGGATGTTGAAAGACATATTAAGGATTGGACGATAAGAAATGTATTATTTAATGGGGAAAGGTTTTGCATCGATTTGGACTTATGGAGACTAAATAAACCAGACGTCAATTTATTTACTCTTGAATTAGGGAAATACCATGAGGAGATCATAGAGATTCAAATGCAGAGAGGAAATTACTATCGAATCATTAAGCCTTCTATGTTCGCATTTATACAATTCGTGAAAATAGATACTGTGAAAGGAGATTTCAATGTCAAAGAAAGATAACAAAATAAAACCACCCCCTAAACCTAAAATTTCTCCGCCACGAATAATCAGAGAGGACGGACCCGGTTGTTTTCCAATTGCGATTGTAGTTTGGGGATTAATTGCGTTTATTATGTTTCTATTTATTTGGAATTCTTAAAAACATGGGAGGAAATTGATGGAGAAGAAAAGAGTTGGAGCTAAATTTTTACTGGAATCAGGGTTATTATTTCAAATTAATCGTACATTCTTACATCCATTGGGTTTGGCTCTCGAAGTTGAAATTGATAAAAAAACTGATGAAGTAAAATTTGGGGGGATATGGGATTGTAGAGATGAACCAAAAGGGATTCTATTTTCAGAAAATGCATTTAAGGAAGGTTATCGAAAATGGAAGAAATTTTCAAGACAAGAAGGTGAGAAAAAAATAACTGAACGATTAAAACAATTAGGATTTATAATCCAGTCTAATAAAAAGTAAATTAAATAAGGAGAAGATTAATGGAGAAGAAGAAGAAACAGGAAGTGGTAGTTATTAAGAATGAGGATACTGGGGAAGTAACGATAACGACACCTGAATTAAAACGGGGTGCGATTGAAAATAGTGAGCAGACCAGGCAGGCTATGCGAAAGGCTACAGAGGGGCATATTGAGCTTGGCATTCTGCTGAAAAAGAACAGAGACGAGAAACTTTGGAGGCATCTTGGCTATGATTCCTTCCAGCAATATGTGGAGCTTGAACATGATATAGGGAGACAATATGCTTATAAACATATTGAGATTGTTGAAAAACTCCCCCCTCAATTTGTCGCATATATGCGACAATCTCACGTTGCTATATATAGACTTACGCAATTAGTTGCTCTTCCACAGGACACTTTGAAGGCTGCTGATGAGAAGCAAATGAAGGAATGGGCTGAGATGCCCATGCAGGATTTTAACGATGAAATACGTCAGACGAAAGCACGATATGCAAAAATGCGTCGTGATAAAATCCGCACAGATGAAAAGAATCTTACACTTAAAGCTGAGAAGGAAGACCTTTTGAAGCAGGTAGAGGCATTTAAAGAGGAAATTTCACTCCTTAAAACAGATGAGAAAAGCTCTAAGATTCTCAAATTGCTGCAAAGCAGGGACAATTTGCTCGAGAAAATCAAGCAAATTGAGCTGGAAAAAAATGAGATGCAGAGTCAAGAGTTGAAAATCGAATTAGCAATTGCAGCGATTGATAAGGCACAAAACAGTGTAACCACTGCCTTCCTTGATTTACGGCGAATAGAGGTATGCCCTGCCATAGTGCCAAAACTTTACAGCTTTTATAGATGGTGCAGGAGCATCCTGGATACTCAAATCACGGTGCTAATGGAGAGATTCGAGCCGGAGATAGGGCCTACTGACCTTGAGGGCTGGGTTAAGGAAATCGAAAGGGCGCGTAGAATAGAGATAGAGGGCGAAGAAAAATCGATTCCAGAGCCAGCAAAAGAGCCAGAAAAAGAAACGACATAAATGCTACCTGAAAAAGTTTTCCTTAGCATAGAAGAGGAACTTGCTCATTTTCCTAAAAAGGACGTTCTCGCTATGTGGTCCGAAAAACTGCAGATATCGAAGCAGACGCTTTATCGGGAGTTTAAACAAAGACATTCCAAATTTTCCGAATCAGTAGATAAGGAAACAATCGGAAAGATAGCAGCTGCAAAATTCGAAACACTTGATAAGAAAAATGATAGATTATCGACACGTGATACCATAAACGAGTTAAAGCGAATAGGTGCCGTTCCCTTTGGTTTCAAGGCTGATAGGTCTACAGTGGACAGGTTAATGAGGAAATACGGATTGGATATACCATCTTTGACAAAGAAGTCTCCATCAAGGCATCTCAGGAGTTTCTTTCCAAATCAAGTGCACGAAGTAGATGCAACCGTATCACCAACAACATATATGGATAACTTTGGCAAAGTAGCGTGGGACCCGTTTGCAAAGGCAAGAAAAAAAATACCAAAAGAGAGACAGAAACTCATCCTATATTCTGGCTGGGACCATTTCAGCGGTTGTCTATATGCCAGATATTACATTGCAAAAGGGGAGAATTCCGTCGACCTCTTTCATTTTCTATATGAGTATTGGAGTCCCAAAAAGGACAATGGTCTGCCCTTCTATGGTTTTCCTTTTCAGTTATTATATACCGACCAGGGCGGAATCTGGAAAAGCAAATCAACGAAGTCCCTAATGGAGAAGTTAGAAAAGATTGTTGGTTTTCAGCATAAGCGGCACATGCCGGGACAGGCAAGGGCAACTGGTGGTGTCGAAGCCTCAATGAAAACCCTGAAGAAATTTGAAAAGCGATTAAGGTTCAGGATAAAAAAGGGAATGCATCCCAATCTTGCAAATCTTAACGAATGGCTCTATGAATTCCTCGTTGATATCAATAATGACAAGGAATCTGGGAAATTTGGATTGTCTCGCAATGAGGTCTGGACACAGAAGGTGGAGAAATCTCTGCTTAAGTCACCGCCACCGTTTTTCGATTTCCTTAAAATGGCATTCAGTAAAGATAAGCCCCGTCAGATTAATAGTTTCTGTGAAATATCGTATAAAGGTAAAACCTATTATCTCAAAAATCTTGAAGACTTCATTGGTAGAAAAGTTCAGGTGTGGCATGGATTCAAGGAAGAAGCAATCTACATCGAATATCAGGATGAAATCTATGGACCATTTTTCCCTGGTCGCAATGAAGTCTCTATCGGGGAATATCATTCAAGCCCATTAACCAGATATGAAAGAACCAAAAGGGAACTAAAAGAGGTTGCTGAAAAGTTACTGGGAGTTACCGAAGACTACGGTTTTGAAGACCCGACTTATGTTAGGCAGGACAATTACCCAAATCCACACATTTCAGGGGAAAAGATAGAAGCTGAAGGTGGTGTAACAAATGCAAGACAGCCTTTACAGCAGGAATTCAATCTCGATGAGGCAATTCTTTACATTGCAATGACAGTAGGTTTTTACTGGGAGGATATCCCTGCTGAAATCAAGAATTTCGTAACAAATCAACTCAACGAAACATACAATACGAATGGCTATATAAGCAGAGAAACACTTGACGAGTTTTGTGAAAAGTTCGAGCCTGTGATGGAGGAGCACGGGCTTATTCAAAACCTATAACAAGGAGGTTTTATGAGTTCCCTAAAAGAGGAACCTGGAGAGTACAAACTGCATCTAATTCCCAAAGGGAATACTGACCTTTTGGCACTTACCAAACACATCAAAAAAGAAAGAACAATTGGCATATACATCGAAGTAACCATTGCAAAACTACTCGATTATATACACGGGGAAAAAGACTATATTGCAGAAATCCTAATAACGAAAGGAGAATAGAAATGTTCAGAGTTAATCTACCGGCAAAAATATTTGAATCGAAGGCAGTTAAGGAAGTCCGCCGCAGGGTTCACGATGCAATTGCTGAGCCTGGTGGAATTCTTGCAGTTATTGGCGAGGTAGGCATTGGAAAAACAATAGCGGTGCTCAGTGTGCTGGGTGCACTTGAGGAATATGGTGAACATATCATCTGGTGTCAGCAGCCAGAGAAAGAGCGGCTGCGCATTGGTGGTATAATGAATACTCTCGTCCGCCATTTTGGTGAAAATCCGAGGAGGGATATGGATGCAAGAACAGAGCAATTGCGTCGTCTCCTTGGGCAGGCAGTATCTTCAGGGAAAAAGGTAGTGCTTGTTATAGATGAGGCACATGCCTTGCATAGACAAACAATGCGAGCATTGAAGCGAATCCTCGAACTCAATTTTGCCAGACGAATGGGGCTTCTCTCGATTATTCTCATCGCCCAACCTGAGATATACGAAAAACTCAACAGGATTGAGGAGGTATCTCTCAGAACGGATATCCTACAGATGAAGCCACTTACCCGCAACGAGGCAATAGAGTTCATGCAGTTCATTGCACAATGGAGCAAGCTTAAAGTCAAGGATGATGTTTTTGGATACCTTGCGACTCGATGTGACATACCGCTCAGACTCGTTGTCACCCTTGACCGTCTCAATGAAATCAGCAGAACTATAGACAAGCCCATAACGAGGGATATTGTCAATCAATACTTTGTCTATCCGACGAAGAAAAGGCTTGAGGAAAGTGGGCTTTCTTTAAGGCAGGCAGCAGAGAAAGCGGGGATTTCCCCTGCTGCAGCATCTCTTGCCCTTCAGGGGAAATACAAAGGAGATGTTCAGGGGGTAATTTCTGACCTTGAAAATGCAATAAAAGGCGTGTCACCCGTCAGGGTGTTAAAATAAGGAGGGTGCAATGATTAAGAAAGCAAGGGAAAAGTTACGCAAAGCTCTCGACATAATGCCCATAACTTCAGTAGTAGGAGAGCAAATTGCCGAAGCGATAGAAATGCTTGATGATTATATGAATGCAGATAACGTCATCGCGTTCGTGATGGAGCACTACACCACGGAGCAAATTGTGAAGCGATGCAGGAACGCTATCATAGAGAAATTTGGTGATGACTACAGGGAATTTATAATAAGATTGGAGAACAGATGAAAGCAATGATAAAAATAATTTTCCTTGTGCTAAGACATTCGCTATTTTGCCACAAAAGATTCTATGTGCCAATGAAAATAATAGGCGATACAAAATGGGATAAGGATAAAAGAATGATTTCGATTCATTGCAATAAGTGTGAGAGTACGCTGACAACCGGATACAGGAGGTGATAATAATGGTCGAAGAAAACAGGCTTGAGCAGAACGAACTGCTCATCTGGATGATATTGAAGGTCTGCAGGGGAAGGCACCGTGCTCTAACTGCAAAAAAGATTCAACATATAATAGGTGGAAGATACTCAATTAGGCAGATTCGCTCAATCATCCAGGGACTCGTTGACGATTTTGGTTATCCCATCGCCGCAACGGTGAACCCGCCTTACGGGTATTTCATTGCTATAACTGAGGATGAAAAGTTGGAGTACGTTCGGAATCTAACAGCTCGAATTAAGAGCATCGCACAGCGTCTCAGGGCATTCGAGAAAAACACAGCAGATAATATCATACAACAACTGGAGATGTTTAGGTGAATAGAGACAGCCGTTACTTGAACGGGAATCAATATTCTAAAGGGAATAAACCTAATAGAACCTCATTTGTTAAAGGTCATATTCCCTGGAATAAAGGAATGAGGGGGATTCATCTTTCACTGGAGACTGAATTCAAAAAAGGCGGAAAGCCTCCGACCTGGTGTCATGTTGGAACAATCCGAAAAAGAAAGCACCATCGAGACAAATTACCACGGTATTGGATTAAGATTGCTGAGCCACATAAGTGGATGCTTTTATCTCATTACAGGTGGATACAAAGATATACTTTTTTAATTAAAGGTGATATTATACATCACAGAAATGGACATTCTTTTGATGACAGAATTGACAATCTCATTGCATTGCCAAGAGAAGGCAAAGGAATCTATTTTTTTCTCAATATTATGATTTTACAACGCAGTAAATGGGAAAGGCTGGGGATTCATCGAAGTCATCTCAATGGCATCAGGCGATGGCTTGCGTCAAAGGGTGGAAGGGAAAGATTCGAGAGCAAGAGGGATAAAGAATTAATGAGATTAAAACCATTAACCAGGAGGAATTGTGAGCAAAAATAAGAGAGTAAAACCAGAGGTCAATATGCAGAAAATGAAAGACCTCAATGATGTTAATCTCGCAATGCGCCGCATCCGCGACTTGAAAGCGAAGATGACTAAGATGGACATCGAAGCACAGGAGAAAATCAACAAAGTAAGAGCAGAGGTTGAGGCAAAGGCAAAACCAATGCTGCAAGAAATTGAACCTCTGCAAAACGGTATCCTTGCTTTTGCAGAATACAACAAGAATGAGCTTTTCAAGACTAAAAAAACCATAGACCTCAACTTCGGGCAGATTGGATTCAGAAAAAGCACGAAGATATCTATCAAGAATAGCACATTAGGATTACTGCAACACTTCCATTTCACCAAGGCAATCAACATCAAGAAATCCGTTGATAAGGAAGCACTCTCCAAATGGACTGATACAAAGCTCGATAAAGTTAATGCGAAAAGAATCACCGAAGATTCTTTTTGGTATGAGGTGAAGGAAGAAGAAGTTACAAAGAACATCAAGAATGAAAAGAAATAATAGCGCACTGGACTTATTTTGCGGTGCAGGTGGGGCGAGTGTTGGATTATTTCGTGCTGGGTTCAATGAAATAATAGGGATAGACATTTTGCCGCAGCCAGAGTACCCTTTTGATTTCATGGAAGCAGATATAATGAATTTTCAAGGTAATTTCTATGAAAAAATCATCAGAGGTATAGAAGGACTTTGTCATGGTTTTGATTTTATCTGGGCAAGTCCTCCATGTCAAGAGTATTCAATTGCTTCTCTGAAACATAGAAATAACGGGAAGACCTATCCTGATTTAATTTCAGCAACAAGACAATTACTGCAAAGAATTGGGAAACCTTTCGTGATTGAAAATGTTCCCCCTGCTCCAATGCGCAAAGATTTATTGCTTTGCGGCGAAATGTTTGGTCTAAGAGTAATAAGGCATAGAATATTTGAAGTTAGCGGTTTCCGCGTTAAACAACTGAAGCACAAGAAACACAAAGGGACTGTTGCAAATGGACATTATGTAACGGTTGCTGGAAATGGAGGCAATAGTAATGGGCATAACTATTGCAAATTAAGAGGATTAGAAAAATTGTCAAAACTTAGGATTTGGCAGCATGCAATGGGTATTAATTGGATTACTGACTTAAAAATGCTTGCGCAAGCGGTTCCACCTGCATACTCAAAGCACATTGCTCAGCAGTTCTTTCAAAATAAGGAGGTATAATGTGGGTTGAGATATGTCTCATATCAATTATTGGTCTTATTTACGGCGTTTGCTGCTTTCTTTGGGGAATGATTTCTGGGAAAAGCGTGGACATCAGAATTACAAATAAGAAAATCCGCACAGTCAAGAAGGAGCAGTAAAGAAAGATGCTACTTCCCAAAACCGTTTCGCAGCTCCGATGTATCTGGGGACTTGCGAAAAAATTAGATATGACACCTGAAAAACTGAGGGCACTTGTGAAACAAATATGTCCAGGAACGGGTGGGCATCTTTCAACCCTGCATTCAACTGAGGCAACGGAAATTATCAGACTGCTCAAGAAACGAGCAAGGCAACCATACGAAAAGTATTGGCAGAAGGAGAGGCAAAAGAAGTATGAGCCTCCGAAGCCGATGGACCCCTCTCAGCGCGACAAAGCATTCCTTCTCGCAAGAGAAATTAAAAGGGCACAGCATAGAGGGCAAAGAGAAGGTGCGGAAAATGAAGAGGCATGGGACCTGCTTCATAAACTTGCTCGACATATGGATGTTCAATGGTTTCATCGTTGCAATGCAAAACAGGCAGCTGCAATCATCGAGGCACTCAAGGATATTAAAAAAAGAACTTGACAAACTAACGAATATTCGGTATAGTATTAATACATTAAGCAGAGGCTCTTAGAGAGCCCGGAAGAGTTTTCTCTTTCGGGCTTTTTTGTTAAACTTAAATGGGAGGAAAAGTGCCAAATCACCAAAACATTCTACTCGATAAAGCAAAGAATATTAAGAATCTCGTGACTCTTGTGGACGTAGAACTCGACGAATTAATCAGTCTCTTGAACGACCCGACAATACTGCAGAAGGAGTTATCGGGGCGCAGGAAAGAGATTGAAGAAAAGCTGCAAAGTGTAGTTGAGACTATGATTGAGGTGAAGAAGTTATCGAGGAAATAATGTGGACATCACAAAGGTATTTCAATATTTCAATAACATCGCTCTTCCAATTGCGATTCTCATTATTTTTGTTGCCATTGTCTACAATCTTCTAAAGTCTGAAAAGAAAGAACACCATAAAACTCGCACACAATTAGATAGTATTCAATCACGACTTGAAGAAAGATTATATCACGAGCTTGACGAATTAGAGAAATTGCTCCGGGAGGAAAGGGTAAAATGAAAATCTTTGAAATCTTCAAAAATCCTTTAGGGAAATTTTCGATTGGCAGAATAGCATTCGCCATATTTTTCCTGAGTTTCCTTCCTATATATTTATATCGCTGGGTCCATTTTGGTGAAAGTGCAATCCATCCTTCAGTCATATCTCTTTTCGGTCTTTTGCTTGGTTATAATGTAGGTGCAAAAGCCCTTTACAATCAAGGAAATAAAATTCAGGAACTTTTAAAATACAAGGACAAAGATGAAGTATAACTGGGAATATATTATCATCCATCACACTGCATCCACAGACGACAATAACTTGCAATTTGACAATGAGCGTGACTTTCATGAACTCATCAGGGGCTGGCAGGATATAGGTTATCATTTTGTCAATGAAGCGGTAGAAGATAATGCAATAAATGTAGTGGCAAGACCGCTTACAATGATGGGTGCACACTGCAAGGGAATGAATGAAAAAGCAATAGGTTTCGCCTTTATTGGCAATTTCGACAAAGAGCGTGGTCCATCCGACAGAAGAATCATAGAAGCAGTCCGACGGGTAATCATTCCATTGCTCAAATATTTTGACATCCCAATTGAGAATATAAAAGCACACAGGGATTTCAATGCAACGGATTGTCCTGGTAAACTTTTCAGGTGGGCAAAACTCATCGGGGAAATCAGAAATGGCTCATAGCATAGATATCAAAGAGAAAGCTTTTCAGCTTTTCTGTCAGGGATATTCATTCCAGAAAATTTCGGATTTACTTGCAGAGGATAAAACCAGAGTAACACGCCGCACTTTAATGACATGGGAGAAGCAATACGGATGGAGAGTCCGCAAGGAAAAGATTCAACAGGTAACAAGAAAAAAAATAGATGAATCACTTTCCAATGAGCTGTCGGAACTCGATTCCCGGCTGAGTAGCCTTCAGGATGACCTTCTCTGTGAGCTCAAGGAAGTACGTGTTAGAACGAAGGAGGGTGGCGTTGCCGCACTCAAACAATTAATGGAACTCAGGAAAAACCTGCGAGGCGAGAAGGCAATAGAGGAAAACATAGATGAAGTAATCGGGCTCATCTTCGAAATCTTTGCCGACGATGAAGTGCTCGGGCCAAAGCTCAAGGAACGACAGGATATCATTGTCAAGAAACTTGAAATTGCAATAAAGAAAAAATATGGTTTTAAATAAGCGCAAAATACTTCTCAGTGAAAAGATACGCAGCGCGGCGATTTTAGGCATAAAGAAATCGACCTCGAAGGGTCTTGAATTTCTTCCCTGGATATATGACGCCAAAATAACACTGCGGGGAGTTCCTTTCTCATTTGAAAATCACGAGTTTCTACGGGAGCCATACCAGGAGCATCATGACGATGAAGTATTTATGAAAGCTGCTCAGGTGGGGATATCGACCTATCACCTTCTCAAATCGTTCTATGTCTGTGATACTCTTCATGCCAAGGTGATTTATTTTTTTCCAACCGATACGGATGTTTCGGATTTTTCGAATGACCGTGCACGCACCATGATAGAAGAGAATGAATATCTAAAATCAAGAGTTAGTGGAATAGATAATGTTGGGCTCAAACATATAGGGGATTCCTCTGTTTTTTTCAGGGGAATGTTCAGCAAAAGAAGGGTTAAATCCGTCGACGCCGACTACATCATCCTCGATGAACTCGATGAAGCCGACCCTGAAAACAAAGAATATGCAAAGGACAGGATCCTTCATTCGCAATTACGATGGCAGAGTCAACTTTCACAGCCATCCATTCCTGATTTTGGAATACATCAGGAATTTGAGGAGAGCGACCAGCGAGTTTGGGCAATGCAATGCGGACACTGCAACCATTGGAATTTCTTCAATCCGAGCGAGCCGAACGAAGCTTTCGAATTTGCAAACAAGTTTCTCTACAAGGGTGAATGGACCTGCACCAAATGCGGAAAACCACTTGATGCAAAGAGAAGCGAATGGATTGCACTCTACCCTTCCAGAAAAGATAAAAGAGGATATCATCTCACACAACTATACTCGAAAATCATTCCCATCAAAAAGATAGCAAAGGAAATAGAGCATGCCAGGGCTAAAAGAGTCTTAAGAATGCGGCTTTACAATTCTATTTTCGGCATTCCGTACACAGATGAAATAAGGCAGCCTGTTACCGATGACATTATCAAAGCCTGTGAAGGAGAATTTGGTTTCCTTCCCGATTCCCAGATGTCATATATGGGTATTGATGTCGGAGATATTTTGCATATCACAATAGGTAGGGATATCGGAGAAAACATCCAGGTCATACATCAGGAATACACAGAAGACTGGGGCAGATTAAAAACCTTAATGCTGAAATTCGGAGTGTGGCTTTGTGTCATAGATGCGATGCCCTATAAAAATTCCGCAAAGCAATTCGCAAAAGAATTTCCGCAGCGGGTTGTCCTTCAATATTTCAAGGACACCAGGAGAGAAGCTGGTGACCTGATGGAACCGAAAGAGGAAGATAACCTTCCTGTCATTCGTGTTGGAAGAACGGAAAGTCTTGATGAGACGACCGACCAGATCAGGAACCGAAACTTTATTTTTCCCAATCCGGAAAAACTCACATTCGAGCAGCTCCAAACTTACGAAGTTTTCAAAACGCATCTCAGAAAACTCATTAAGGACCTAAAAGAAGATGAGAAAGGGCATCGTTGGTTCGAATACAAACACAACGTATCGAACCATTTCGGGATGGCACTTAATTCATTGAGACTTGCAATAAGATATAATCAAAAATACGGTAGAAAATTCTACGGTGCCGGTGTAGCTTATGGGAGGTTAAAACCATGAGTCTTTTTGACGCTTTTAGAAAAAAGAAAAAAGAAGAAAAGCCAAGAACACCTGTAGAACCAGGACGTATATCCAGAGAAACAACATACCAGGCACTGCAAAAGTTTCAGGGCGAATGGACTTTTTTAGACCCCGAAATTCCAGCAGAAATCCTTGAGGCAATCGAGCGATTCACCATTATCATACCGGACTTTTCCCAGAACGCAAAGAATATTGTCAACCTGGGGAACACGGGACATACCCTTGAGGTGGAGGCAGCAACCGACCGCATTGTCCAGCAGGCTGAAGAGCGTCTCAATATGCTTGCAAGAGATATCTTTCCTTATGGCGGTATGGATGGGCTCGTCAATAAAATGCTCTGGGATATAGCGGTTTTTGGTTCACCCTCGATTGAGGCAGTCATTCGAAATGACCTGCAGGGAGTTAAAAAAGTCGTTACGGTTCCTATTCCAGAAATTAGATTCAAATATGACCCAGACGAGGAAAGTTATCTCCCGTATCAAAAAATAGGTAATGCGTTAGACGATTATTTAGAGCTTAATACCTTCACTTATTATTATTCTCCTCTCCTCCAGAGAAGGAATTCTCCTTATGCGATACCACCAACTATTGCTGCACTTTCTCCCCTGGTCAATCAATTATTCATGAATGAAAATGTCCGATACATCGTTAAGAAACTCGGGCTACTTGGTCTCATTCACGCAATCTTGAGCACACCACCAAGAAAGCCTCAAGAGACCGAAGAACAATATCTCTCAAGGCTCAAAACATATCTCAGTGATGTAGCCACCGACCTCACGAAAAATTATCGTGACGGCGTTATGATCACTTATGACGAAATAGCCCTTAAGCACTTCGAGGTTACGGGCAATATCACGGGGGTTAAAGATCTTTTCCAGCTCAATGAGGAGCAGATAGCAAGTGGATTGAACACAGACCCGGCAATGCTTGGGCGTTCGTATTCTACCACGGAAACTTATGCCGGTGTAGTTTATTCAAAATTAACTAAAG
>Ga0307379_10008914_pt1 | contig 13478 bp, 7 predicted proteins | sample UN2MG_FD_202237 | JGI IMG/M metagenome (GOLD analysis project Ga0307379, IMG submission 202237) | Soil microbial communities from Risofladan, Vaasa, Finland - UN-2 | ecosystem: Environmental > Terrestrial > Soil > Coastal area > Acid sulfate soil | place: Finland: Risofladan, Vaasa | collected...
GTCCGACAGGATCGATCCATGGGTAAGTCTCCCTTCCGCAGTGGGTGCCGCCCCGTTTCCGCGCGATTCGGACCTTGCGCCGTGGAAGTCTAACACGGCCCGATCCGGTTGGCAAACTCCCCCGCCGGCGCTCGCTTTCACGGCCGCGCAAGGGCCGACGTGCGACACCTCCTAACAGCCCGTTGAAGAAGCAGTCCCTCGCCGACTTGGGTGCCACTGCTGGCTTGCCCAGCAGTGATTTTGGTGCGAATTTGTACAGCACTGCTGGGCAAGCCAGCAGTGGCACCTTTTTTTCAACGGGCTGCTAACGCTTGCCGAAGCAGGTGATGCTGCCGTCCTCGGCGGCGAGGTAGAGGCGCCCGCGCGCGGCCGCGGCGCCGTTGAACACGGGCGGGGACGGCACCGCGTGCTCGGCGAGCTTCTCGCCGGAAGCCGCGTCGAAGACGCACACCAGCCCGCCCTTGCGCCCCTCGAAGGCACCCAGCGGGTCCTTGGGATCGACGACGTCCGGCGGACCGGCGACGAACAGGCGCCCGGCGGCGAGGACCATCGCCCGAATCCGCACGCGAATTCGCTCCGCCCAGGCGTTCTGCTCCCCCTGCATGTTCTTGGCGAAGAGCAGGTAGCCCTGGCTGGCCGGGGTGAAGAACACCGTGGGATCGAGGCCGCGGAGGCTGTCGAACATCCGCACGCAGTAGACGGCCTGGTCGTCGTGGACGACGAGCCGCCCGTAGTTCGATCCCTCGCCGAACGTCCAGGGCACCCGCTTGAAGTAGCTGTCTTCCAGGAAACCGGCCTTCGTCTGGAGCGAGGGCCGGGCGTTTTGGGGCTTCAGTTCCGCGTCGAACGCGACGGAGCGCATGTAGATGCAGGAGCCGTCGCCCATCAGGATATCGGGCAGCGACCCCATCGGGAGCTTGAAATTCTCTTGGTAGGGGCCCTTGGGTTCCTGGGGTGAACCACCGGGCTGCGGACGGACGGCCAGCTTGCCGTCGGAATCCATGGCGTAGTCGGGGCCTTCCAGCTTCGTCTGGTGAAGCAGTTGGCCCGTGGCGGCGTCGAGTCCGTAGAGATAGATCCCGCCGTCGAGCTGGGACGAGCGTCCCGCGGCGAAGTAGACCGTGCCGTTCTCCACGAGCACGCTCCCGTGCACGGGCCAGGCCGATTCGAGCTGGCCGAAGGCGGCGATCTGCCTCTCTTCGGGCGCTGCACGAAAGCGCCAGGCCATTTGCCCGTCGCCGGCCCGCAGACAGTAGACCCAGCCATCCGCCGAGCCGAACAGCAGGGTGCCCTGGTGGTAGGTGGGGGGCGAATCGATCCGGGCCCCCGCGGCGAACTCCCATAGCTTGTTGCCGTCCCGGGCATCGAGGCAGGCGACGTGGTGCTCGTCGACCAGCGCGACGAACAGCCGGTCGCCCACGACGATCGGCGGCGACGGCTTGCCCCCCACCGTCACGCGCCATAAGGGAGCCGCGTCGTCCGGCACCCGAGTATCGACCGATCCGGTCCGCATCGAGTCGTGGCGGAACGTGGGCCAGTCTTCGGAAGGACGAAGGATGAAGGATGAAGGATGAGTGTCTTGACCGAACGCGGGGCCGCGCTGGAGCCGGGCCACCTGACTTGCGTCGTCTTGCCCTCGTTCCTCCTCCCTCGCCGGGGCCAGCGCGTTCATCCCGTTGAGCTTCTCGTCGATGTAGCACTGGCAGGGGTGAGGCGGGGCGTACTGGAGGCCGTTGGCGGGCATCATGCCCACGTGGCAGGCGCCTCGGACCCAGTTGTGCACCGTGTGCTTGCCCTCTTCCAGATCGACGAACTCGGTGCCGCGGCGGCTGGCGAGGATGTATCGGACGGTCGCCTTGTTCCGGTAGCACCGGTGGTGGTGATAGGTCTTGAAGATCGAGCCGAGCGGCACCGCCTTCTTCAGCTCGCCGGTCTTGAGGTCGTACCCGTTCACCGTCCCGGGCCAGAGCTCGCGCTGCTTCCTGGTACGCCCGATCTCGAAGAACCCCTCTTCGAGCTCCGCGCTCCAGGTCCAGACGAGGTCGCCGATGACGAACACCTCCTTCCACTCATACCAGAGATGGCCGATGTACTTCTTCGGCTGGCTCCAGAGGAGCTCGCCCGAGTCGGCGTCGAAGGCCCCGAGCTGGCTGGGGCTGGCGTGCAGCACGACGCCGTCGCGGGCGATCATGGTTCCGATCCACAGGTTACCCTGCGACTGGATGCCGCCGGCCGTCTCGTCCGCGTCGGCCAGTGGGAACGAGGACCGCCATTTCTCCTGGCCGGTGCGGAAGTCGAGGCAGACGATCTGGGGCCCGTCGATCAAAGCCACCACCCGGCCGTCGGTGGCGATGTTCAGCGAGGGATCGAGTTTCGGGGGCGTGATGCCGCCGTGCATCTCCTGCCACTTGATGTAGTCGACCGTGCTGCCGCGGTACGCCTTCTCGGTGATCCAAAGGCGTTTCCCGGTCGCGGGGTCGACGGCCATGACCTTGACCTGGTCGTCGGCGAGGACGGAGAGGATCAGCGTCCCGTCGAGGTACAGGATCTCGCCGGTCCGCTCCGTGCCGGCGTAGGTCTGGAGAATCTCGCCGGTTCTCGCATCCAGCTCCGTGACGGGCGCCTGATAGCCGAGCGTGACGTACACCTTGTCGCCCACGGCCACCAGCCGCTTCTGGATGTTCAGCGGGACGTCGCCGGGCCGCGCGGCGAACCACGAGCTTTTCCACTCGCGCCAGCCCCACCGCCGGATCGGCACCTTCCAGAGGAGCACGCCGTTGAAGGCATCGCGGGCGACGAGGAACCACTTGTCGGGCAGCGGGTGCTGTCCGACCAGGCTGATCGGCGCTTCGTCGACGATGGCAAACAGCCGGCCGCGGGCCGTGACCAGCGTGCTCACGCTCGAGTCGGTCTCGTGCGACCGCAGCCACATGGGCCCGGAGATCCACCGGTAGTGCCGCGGCGGGCCGACCACCCGGTCCTGGGCCACGGGGTTGCAGTCCGGCCCGTGCAGATAGTGCGTCCACTCGTCGATGTCCGCCGGCCACGGCTTCCGGAAACGGACCCAGGTGCCGCCCGTCTTGTCGACCGAGACCTCCACGATCCCCATCGAGCGGAGCTTCGCCGTCAGCCCTTCGATCCACGCGGGCGACTGGCTGGCGGTCGAGGAGGTGCCGAGATACGCCGAGCCGAGCGGGGCGAGGACGCGGAGCACCTCGTCCGGCGAAAGCCCGTCCTTGGCCAGGGCCGGGTAGGAATCGACGACCACCACGTTCACGAGGCTCTCGGCATACGGAAGCCTTCCGCCTTCAAGCACGCCGGCCGACACGGTCCCGTACATGCCGCGGGAGCGGATGGCCCCGCGCATCGCGTCGCGGGCCTCGGCATCCATGGCCAGGCACTGGACCACGAAGCTGCCCTGCTTGGCCAGGGCCGTTGCCAAGTCGGCGTCGCGGCCGCCCACCACGGCGCAGATCCCGCCGGGCGCGCCGCTGAACTGCGCGATCTGCGACGCGGTTTGCATCGCTTCCGTGTTTCGCCCCTCCTCGCTCTGCGCTGAAACGTTCGCCGGCCCGACACACGCGACGACAGCCACGAGCAACGCGCCGACGCACCGCTGGTTCGACATCATTCCGTTCATCGTTCCTCCGCTTCTTTCGATGGTTCCGAGCGGCTCTGCTCCGCGATCTCGTCCTCGCTGAGGGCCGCGTGGTAGACCTTCACTTCGTCGATGATCCCCTGGAACGGATCGGTGATCTCCGCCGGGCTGTTGGCCGTGTCGAAGCCGATCTCCATCCCCTGGCCGCAGTTGCCGGGGATGTAGCCGGGCGTCTTCTCCGTGGCCGCGAGCTTTCCGTTCACGTAGAGCTCGACGCGATCCTCCTTGACGACCCCCGCCAGGTGGACCCAATCGCCGACGACGTTCTCCTCGCCCGCGGCGATGTGCGCCGGGTCCTCCTGCTCCCGGTGGATGCCGAACTTGGCCACGCCGTCCTTGAGGTAGAGGGAGAAGCCGCAGAACGCGCCGCCCCGGGCGACGACCACGCCGCTGGGCGCGTCGGACTTGACCCAGGCCATGAACGTCAGGGGCCTCATGGCGATCGGCAGCCCTGCCGGCTGGCCCAGCTCGATGTACTTGCCGGGTCCGAACCGCAGGGCGGAGCCGACTCTGCCTTCGACGGGCGTACACCCTCGTATCTCGCCGTCGTTGCCGTGGCCCGTCGTGTCCTTGGCGACGTCCGTGCTCCGGTCGTCGAAGCTCCAGTAGGCCACGAGGTCCTTTTCCGCGGACATCTGAAACAGGGCCTCTTCCGCGGCCTCGCGCACCGAGGGGTCTTGCTCCCGAGCCACCAGGTCATCGAGCGGCTTCTTGGCCCGGTCGTCTGCGATATCGAGCAAGGCCCCGATCGCCGCGCGGCGGACGCCGGGCGTTTTGTCCTTCAAGGCGGTGAGGAGCGGATCCACCGCCGCCGCGTCCCCAAGCTCGGCCAGCGCGCCCACCGCACGCATCCGCACTTCTGCCGCGGGATCGTCGAGCAACGCGGCCAGAGGACCGACGACGCGCGAGGCTCCGATATGCCGCAGGAGCCAGACAACGTGCGCGGCGTCGGCGCTCGGGTCCCGTAGCGCCGCCGCGAGCAGCCCGGCGATCTTCGGGTCGCCGATCTCACGCAGAGCCCAGGCGGCCTGATCGCGCACGCACCACTCCGGGTCGCGAAGGGCGCGGAGCAGCGGGCCGGTCGCCTTCGGGTCCTTGATCTCCCCGAGCGCATACGCGGCGTAGAGCCGGACGTTCATCTCACGGTCGCCCAGCGCCTCCGCGAGCGGCGCGACCGCCCGGGCGTCCTTGAGGAAACCCAGGGCCTTGGCCGCCTCGCGCCGCACGTCCTTCTCGGGGTCCTCGAGCGCCGCGATCAGGGCCGGTACGGCCGATGGGTCGCCGGCACGGCCCAGCGAGACGGCCGCGTGCCGGCGAACCGAGGGAACACTCGATCGCAGGCCCCGAGCGTACTCCCCTGCCGCCGGATCGGCCGCAGAGACGCTCACAAGCCAAGCCCAAGCCAGGGCGGAAGCGCAAGCTGCAATTCGCATGACGGACCCCCACAACCGGTGACGCCGCGGACATCACGTGCTCAGGACCGGCGAGCGGCTTCCCAGGACGGCGATCAACGCACCGCTCGTCGGAACCGCCCGTCGCACGGGCCTTCGAGCACGCCTCCGATCAGCTTACACGGAGCGAAGGGGGGCCGTCGAGCCACTTCTCTTGCTCGCGTGAATCCGAGTGTCTCGAAAGCGCTGCTCACGGGTGTCACGGTCCTCGGCAATCGATGCGGACACGGTTGCCGCCAACCGTTTTCTGGTCGCTCGCCGAGAGCTGACGGATTCAGCATGCCCCCCGAGGTGGCCGCCAACCTGAGCGGCCGAGAGCCTCTAAAGGTTTGCGTAACAAGCACTTACGCCGCCTGCCGGACACTCGTTGATCGAAGGTCCCCTGGGGATCGGCCGAAGAATTGCTTACGCATCTGCGAAGTAGTAGGCACACGCCGTGTGCCGTAACCAGCGGACGGCACACGGCGTGTGCCTGCTACTGAAGGCGGAGGGTGGCGGGTGTTGTAAGGCGTTGTTGCCGAAGGTATGCTGGGACCCAGTCTGCCCAGGACACCCTGCGTCCAAGCGTGAGGACGCGCGGCGGCAGATTGCCGTCCCACCCGCACGGCCACCGGGGGGCGGCGGACCGCTGACTACCTACCGCTTGAGCAACTGACCATGATGAATTCTTCGCCTTTGGACTAGACACCAATCATCACGAGGAGGCTTTTCATGAGCGAAACCACGAAGGGCGGCACGTCGCGTCGCGAGTTTCTGAAGAACACCGGCCGGATCGCCGCGGTGTCGGCCTTGGCGGGAGCCGTGCCGCGCGTCCACGCGGCGGAGAACAACACGATCCAGGTGGCGCTGATCGGCTGCGGCGGGCGAGGCACCGGCGCGGCGGCCAACGCCCTGTCGGTCGAGAACGGCCCCATCAAGCTCGTGGCCATGGCCGACGTGTTTGAGAATCGCCTCAGCGGGAGCTTCGCGCGTCTCAAGAAGGAGTACGCCGACCAGGTCGACGTGCCCGACGACCGCAAGTTCGTCGGTTTCGACGGCTACAAGGAGGCGATGGATTTCCTCAAGCCGGGGGACATCGCGATCTTCGCCTCGCCGCTGGCGTTCCGATGGGTGCATTTTCGCCATGCGATTCAAAAGGGATTGCACGTGTTCATGGAGAAGCCGGTGACGGCCGACGGCCCCACTTCCCGCCGGATGATCGAGCTCGCCGAGGAGTCGGTGAAGAAGAACCTCAAGGTCGGAGTGGGGCTGATGTCCCGCCACGCGCGGCACCTCGAGCAACTGTACCAGCGCGTCAAGGACGGCGCCATCGGGGACATCGTCAACATGCGCGGCTACCGGATGAGCGGTTCGGTGGGGTCGGCATTCTCGGAAAAATGGCCGGGCCAGCCAAGTGAATTGCTGTGGCAGATCCAACGCTTCCACAGCTTCCTCTGGGCCAGCGGCGGGTGTTTCAACGACTTCTACATCCACATCATCGATCATTGCTGCTGGATGAAGGACGCCTGGCCGATCAAGGCGCAGGCAGTGGGCGGCCGCCATTACCGCCAGAGCCTGCAAGGCAACCCCTACGTCGACCAGAACTTCGACTCCTATTCGGTGGAATACGTCTTCCAGGACGGCGCCCGGCTGATCATGGATGGGCGCTGCATGGCGGGTTGCGAGAACATCTACTCCAGCTACGCGCACGGCACCAAAGGCTCGGCGGTCGTCTCCAACTCGGGCGACTGCGGGCCGCCGTCCGTCATTTACAGCGGCCAGAAGCCGGACGACGCGCAGATGGTCTGGAAGTCGGAAGTCCCGCGCGACCAGCGGAGCCCGTATCAGAACGAGTGGAACGACCTGGTGGACGCCATCCGCAACGACAAACCCTTCAACGAGGCGAAGCGCGGCGTCGAAGCCAGCTTGGTGAGCTCGCTGGGCCGGAAGGCGGCGCATACCGGCCGGGAAATCACCTTCGAGGAGATGCTCAACTCCGACCAGGAATACGCGCCGGGCGTGGACAAGTTGACGATGGATTCGCCCTCGCCGTTACAGGCCGGCCCCGACGGCAAGTATCCGATCCCCATGCCGGGCATTATCACCGACCGGGAGTATTGACCGCTCGTTGCCGTGAAGCCCGCGACCGCCCAGCACTGGCATCGTACCCGCGCCGCGCGCCGGCCATGACGGGCCAGGCGCCGGCGCGACGACGCAAGCTTCCTATTTATACTGTTTTCCCACGCCTTCGCTCTCGTACAGCGGGGCGGTTTGCTCCTTGGTACTTGGTCGGATCGCCGCGAACTGTTGTGGCGCGTCTGTTGACACCCGCACGGCCGATCGCTAGCATGCGCAGCCATGAGCGGCACGGCGTCACGTAATCCGCACATCATCGGGCTCACCGGCTCCTTTGGCAGCGGTTGCACGTACGTTGCGAGGGAGATCCTCCTCCGAAACGGATATCGCTTCCTGTCGTTGTCGGACACGCTGCGCGAAGAATACTCAAAGTCTGGGAGAGGTCAGGGGGACGAAGCGTCGAGACATGACCTGCAAGCGTTTGGCGATGAATTGCGCGGTGAGCACGGCGGCCAATACCTTGCAACTCGGGTTTGCGAGCAAATCTCCTCCGAGTTTGACGCGACCTCATCACAGAAGTGGGTTCTAGACAGCATCCGCAACCCGCACGAAGTGCACTTCCTGAGACAGTTCTCTGCGGATTTCTTTCTGTTCGGCGTCTATGCGACCAAGGACCGGCGCTGGCAGCGAAGTCACCCCATGTATGAGGGAAACCAAAGGGAGTTCGACGAGGACGACGAGCGAGACACCGGGCGGCGCAGCGAGCCGGTTGGGCAACGCGTTGAAGATTGTTTTGTGGAGGCAGATGTCGTCTTCTCCAACGACAAGCAGTTTGAAGTGGTCGGAAACGAGTCTTTTGGTGCCTTCAAGAGGAAAGTCGAGGGGTACGTCGATCTTTGCTGCAACCCGTTGTCGAGACGCCAACCGACCATTGCGGAATCGCTGATGGCGGTGGCGTATGCTCTGAGCCAGCGTTCGAGTTGCTTGCAGAGGAAGGTGGGCGCCGTTATCGTGGATGAGGAGGGAAACGTTATCAGCTCTGGCTTCAACGAGGTGCCCAGAGAGGATCGTCCCTGTGTGGAGGTATACCGCAAATGCCGTCGACGGAAGGACTGGGAGAGGTTCCAGAATCTGTTGCAGGAGACACTCCCAGAGTCCCGCGAGAACCACCAGAAGTTCCTCGAGCGCGTTCGTCGCGAGTTCCGAATGCTGGACCACTGTCGCGCCCTACACGCAGAAGAGAATGCGATCGTCAATCTGGCCAGATACGGGCGTTCGGTTTCCCTCGACAAGTGCGAGCTGTACTGCACCACGTATCCTTGCAGGCTATGCGCGAACAAGATAGTCAACCTAGGGATAAGCCGCGTTGTCTACTGCGAGCCATACCCTGACGAAGAGTCGAAGGCAATTCTCAAGGCGGGAAACGTCGACGATGATTTTTTTGAGGGGATAACATTCAAAGCCTATTCACGGATATACGGAGAGCGGAAATGAGAGAGTGCCCGAAGTGCAAGAAATGGACTCTGGACTTCGATGACTATTTCGGCCGCTTCCGGTGCCTCAATCCGGAATGCGGATGGATGCCTCCCTCGGCCGCAGAACGGGAGATCCGGTTGCTTCAGAGCCGAACGCCACCAATTGAATTGGATGCGGTACAGATTCCCCAGGTAGGGTTAACACTGACCCCGTCGTATGACGCCGAGAACGATGCGTTCTCGGTCGACTTTGGCCTCAGCGAGCCAACTTTCGATCTGCCAGAGCCGGACGGCAGGATGATTTGGAGAATCGGCCGACGTGGTGGCGACATAGCCGGCTTCACGATTGTCGGAGTGCGGGACGGAGGCATTTCTGAAATCAGCGTCGAATTGATCGCACGACGCAAAGAAGGCATTGAACGCCGACTTCGCAGGGTTCCCGACGTCGTGTCTAGAGGCCGAGCTACCAAGGGCCTCATCGAAGAAGTAATAGTCACTGCGGTCACCGATGACGAGGCTCTCCCGTCTACCAGTCCAGAAGTGGAAGGTGCATGGAAGGAAGTTGTGACTAGAGTGCACGAGCTGACCGGCGGAGCGCGTCGATGAGTCCTTGCACATACTTCGCAGTCCGGCGCGGTGGCGACGATCGCTGAATTTCTGACGGTGGATTGTGCTTCGGCACGTTAATCGCGCAAGCCTCGACTCCCGATGCCGGGGATTTGAGAGACGTGGGACTTTCAATCGGTCGTCAGAATTGAGCGCGCGGCCCCCTCTTTTGTCGGGGCCATGCGTAAGGCTTCGCTCGGTGCGCTCCGAATCCGGAGCCCGAATCGCAACGAGGAATTCCGCAGAACGGGGCCCAGGCGATGTTCTACAAGCTCGACAGCACGCGGCTCGAGTTGAAGGAGTATTGGTGGGGCTCGCCCAATCCGCTGGTGATCTTCGGCTGGATTACCAAGTGGCTGCGGATCCGGCTCCCGGGATCGGTCGACGATCCCAACGTCGAGTCGCTCGAGCCGTTTCGCATCGACGCGGCCGATCTGCCGGAAGAGGCGCGGACGAAATTCCACGCCGTGCACGAGGAGCTGGCGGCGTGCGGCTTCCACTCGCCCGTCTGCTATTGGATCCATGACGCGGTGCATCAGACCGACGTCTACCAGGCGGTCTACCTGCACGAAACGGGCCAGGCGTTCGCCCGGGTTCACTACCGCGTGTGGACGCTCCCCAAGCCGCGCCACGAGTACTTCTTCACGACGTTCGTCTCCGGCTTCACCGACGGCGGCTACCTCCTCACGACGGCCGGCAAGCCGGACATGCTCGGGCCGCCGTCGTGCCGGGTGGTGCGAGAGGTCGGCGCGTCGGCCGGCCGGTTGTGGGAGCGGCACCAGCGCGAGTTGGACGAGCCGGCGCACGCCGCCTCGGTCGTCCCGGTTCGCGACCCGGACGAGCTGGTCGAGGCCCTCGAAACGCATCACCGCGCGGTCCGCGACTTCCACGTCGAGCGGGGCGTGTTCGTGCCGATGACGGCCGAGGAAGAAGCGCCGGCGATGGCCGCGGCCAAGCCGGCCGAAGGAGCCCCGCCGGAGCTGTCGCGAAACGCCGCGGTGCTCGCCGAGATCGAGCGGTCGCAGAAGAAGAACCGGGGATGGCTCCATGGCGTGCTCATCCTCGCCGTCTCGGTGGCCCTGTTTTTCGGGATCGGCTCGACCTGGTGGTCGTGGGAGTTCGTGCTGCTGTTGATGGGCCTCCTGTTCCTGCACGAGATGGGACACTATCTGGCGATGCGGCTGTTTCGGTACCGCAACGTGCGGATGTTCTTCATCCCGCTTCTGGGCGCGGCCGTCTCGGGGCAACACTACAACGTGCCCGGCTGGAAGAAAACGATCGTCTCGCTGATGGGCCCCCTGCCGGGGATTTTCCTGGGCGCCGTGGCGGGCGTCGTCGGCCTGATCGTCGGCTGGGAGCCGCTCGTGCATGCCGCGCTTCTGGCGTTGATCCTCAACGGGTTCAACCTGCTGCCGATCCTCCCGCTCGACGGCGGATGGATCATGCACTCGCTGTTCTTCTCGCGCCACTACGTGCTCGACGCGAGCTTCCGCGTGCTGGCCGTGGCCGGGTTGATGCTCGGCGCCCTGCTGATTGGGGACCGCATCCTGTTCTTTTTCGCTCTGTTCATGCTGATGGGGCTTCCCACGGCGTTTCGCATGGTTCGGGTGGTCGAATCGCTGCGGAGCCGCGGCCTTGCGGCGGCCTCGCCCGACGCCCAGTCGATTCCCCCGGAGACGGCCAGCACGATCGTCGACGAGGTGCGGCGGTCGTTCCCCCAATCGCTTACGAACAAGACGATGGCGCAGATCGCGATCCAGGCGTTCGAGGCGCTCAACGCCCGGCCGCCCGGCTGGCTCGCCACGTTTGCCCTGGCCGGGGTGCATTTCGGGAGCTTCGTCTTTGCGCTGGTTTGCGTCGGCGTTTTGGTCGTTGCCCAGCACGCGGACCTGGGCGACTTTTTCCAGGCGGCCGTTTCGGCCCCGCGCAATCCCCTGGACCCGGACACGATCGAAGTCCGCCGTGGATCGGATACCCCGGACGTCCCCGTGCCGGAAAAGACGATCGTCGCCAACTTCCGAAGAGCATCTCAGGCGGAAGCGGCGTTCGATCAAGTGGCCGGGCAAATCCCGCCGCAAGCGACGCTCCTGCGGTTCGGGAAGTCGCTCCTGCTGGCGATTCCGGCGGACGATGACGACGCCCGCGAGCAGTGGTTCACACGCCTGGAGGGGGAAGCCGGCGACGTGCACGTCGCGTCCGACGCCCGCGTGACCCGGGTCCGGCTGATGGCCGTCGCCCCCAACGAGGAGACGGCCGCTGGGATCGAGCAGGCACTCCAGTCCTACTTCATGGCCGATCCGCCCAATCTCATGGATCTCGTTCCGCCGTGGCACCCTGATCTTCCGATCACGCCGGAGCAGCAACGAGCCCGGCAGACGTACGTCAAGCTCGTCGATCGCGGCAGCCTGTACGAGGATCCGAGCCTCAAGCCAATCCAGGAGCAGATCGCGGAAGCCCACCGCAAGGGCGACGGCGCGCGGGCGGCCGAGTTGCAGGAGCAAATCGAGGGCGTGATCGAGCGTGCCCAACAGGCACACTTGGAGAAGCTCCTACGCGAGGCGAGCGATCCGGCCGAGGCCGAGGTGGTCGAGCTCTACCGGCAGCGGCCCACGCTCGAGTTCGAGGCCGATTCACTCGCGGAGGAAGAAGCCGACGAGGACGCCGCGACCGACACGCCGGAAGCGGCGACTGAGACGCCCGCGGACGAAGCGAAGGCGGATCTCGAAGCGGTCGTGACTGCGCGAGAGGAAGCGGCGGAGGATGATCAGCGAGCGTACGCCGACTGGGCCCGGCGCATGGGCGAGCGCCTGGGCCAATTGCCCCTGGAAGGCGACGGCCCGAAGCCGGGCGCAGGACGGTTCTCGGCCTCCGGCGGCGAGGTCACCAGGACAGGCCTCTTCGTGCAGATCGAATACCTCGCCTTCGATCGCCTGGTCGACGGCCCGCCGGCGATGGTCCGCTGGTTGTGCGACCAGGACTGCGCCGGGCTGAAATACGAGATCACGTCGGGGTACTGAGCCTGGTTCCCTTGCAGACTCCAGGAGGCTTGCCATGGCGGCAACCGTGGACCCCCACGAGGAGGCCGAGAGCCTGTTCCTGCGACGCGAGTCGGCGACGACCAACGCGGCCCTGTGGTTCGTCGCGGGGATCGGCGCGCTGGTCTTCGCCGTCGTCGGATTCGCGATCTCACTCTCGGCCGACGTCGGCCAACTGTCGATGCAGGCGATGACCACGCTCCCCGCCCTGCTTGGAATCGGCGCCCTCACGGCCGCATGGAGCACGGCGCGGACGCCGACCCAGGTGGCCGTCGGCCCCCAGGGACTGCTGATCGTAGGGCGGCGCGGGCGCCGGAGCTACACGTGGGACCAGATCGGTTGGGCAACGATTACCGCGGGGGCACTCAATCACCAGCGCCGACTGGTGATCTTCGACGCCGACGGCAAGCGCGTGGCCAAGCTGAGCGAGGCGTTCGACGACTTCGACACGATGGTCGAGCTGGTCAAGCGGCGGATCGCCGACCGGGGCGACGACACCTCGGAGCGGATCCGCCGGCGCAAAGGCAAGCGGTCCGCCCTGTTCATGGCCGGAGTGAGCGTCGCCATGTTGGCGATCTGCGGGGCCAACGTCTGGATCGCCTATCGCCAGCAACGCGCCGACCGGCTCCTCGAAGAGGCCGCGGTGCCGGGCGAGGCCGAGATCGTCCGCCGGTTCCTCGCGCCCAACGGCGTCACGCCGCGGATCGAGTACCGCGTCACCGCCCCAGACGGCCGCACCGGCACCCGAAACGCCGAGGCCACCCGCGAGTACTGGGATTCGCTCGAAGAAGCGACGAGCGTCCCGGTCCTCTACGTCCCCGACGAGCCCCAAATCAGCCGGCTGGCCGAAGGAGAGCCGGAGGACAAAGACCCCAGCCCGGTCGTGATGTACGTCCTCTCCGCCGCCCTGGCCGTCCTCTGCCTCGTCTTCCTCGTCGCCGCCGCGCTCCAATGGCGCGGCTGGGACATCGACCTGGACTCGAAGACGGGCAAGCTCTCGATCAAGCGGTTCGGGACGGGGACGTAGGGATCGGCCGAAGAATGACTTCCCGATTTCAGTAGCAGGCACACGCCGTGTGCCGTCCGCCGGTTACGGCACACGGCGTGTGGGCTGCCAAAAACGTACGGAAGACACGGCCATGAATCCGCGGGAAGCGTGTGCCACTTGTGTTCCCCCTAGCCCAAGTTGCGCAGTTCG
>Ga0307379_10008916_pt1 | contig 13477 bp, 11 predicted proteins | sample UN2MG_FD_202237 | JGI IMG/M metagenome (GOLD analysis project Ga0307379, IMG submission 202237) | Soil microbial communities from Risofladan, Vaasa, Finland - UN-2 | ecosystem: Environmental > Terrestrial > Soil > Coastal area > Acid sulfate soil | place: Finland: Risofladan, Vaasa | collected...
ACCTCCACATCCGGTTTGACCGCAGTCTGCCCGAATGGAACTACGTCATTTCTCCGGCGTAAACAGTTTAGGACGTTATTAAATCCCGGATCCTAAGGACCTCATCTTCACGGGGGTCAACACCATGCCTTCGGCCTTTCATGCAGCACGATTAGGCAGGGCGGCACCAGCGTTTTGGCTCGGCTTGAGCATCCTCCTGTCGGTTCTGCTCGCCCTTTGCGGACCGTCCGCCCGGGCGGCAACCTCGCAGGCGCGCTACTACGCCCACGACGCGGTCGAGGACCGCTACGGAGTGATCGCCCCGTGGTACCAGGGCCAGAACGGGCAGATCGACTTCCGCGTGCGGGTCGCCGCGGAGTTTCTCAAGCGGTACCCGTGGGTGGATCGGGACCAGTCGCTCCTGGCCGGGCCGCACTACGTCTTCAACGCGCGGGTCGACCTGGCCGACGATGGGGGGATCACCGTCCTGCCCGCCTCCGACAACATGAACGGAAACCTCGGCCAGCGGTTCAAGTATCTCACCGAGTCGCTGCCGCGGTACTACCGGTACAGCGGCGACCCGGTCGTCTTCGGCCATCTCAAGATCGCGGCCGATTTCCTCCTCGAAGGCTACCTGACCGGCGAAGACCACCCCTGGCCCAAGTTCCCCATCAGCGTGCCACGCAAGGGCAAGCCCTACGGCCGGGCCGCGCCGGGCGGGTACATTCAACTGGATCTGGCCGCCGGCATCGGCAAGGGGATGATCCGCGTCTATCGGCTCACCGGCGACGAACGGTATCTCGATGCGGCCAAGCATTGGGGCGACGTGTTCGCCGCCAAGTGCAACCACGGGCCCGGGGCCCGGCCCTGGGACCGGTACGCCAATCCCGAGGACGTAACCTGGGCGAAAACCGGCTCGGGCAACGTGCTGACCGGCGGCGTGGCCAATATCCTCCTCTTCCTCGACGAGCTGATCCGGCTGGGGTATACCGGCCAGGACGACGCCATCCTCAAGGCGCGGGACGCGGGGCAGGCCTATCTCCGCGACCGGCTGCTCCCGGCCTGGCACGCCTGGGACACGTGGGGCCGGCACTACTGGGACTGGGAGCACCCCGTGCAAGGCATCGCCACCACCGGCTGGGCCTCCGAGTACCTGATGGATCATCAGGACGTATTCCCGAACTGGCAAAACGACGTCCGCAACGTGCTGAGCCTGTTCTTCCACCACGCGTGCGTCAGCCCCAAGTCGAACGGCGACGTGTACGGCGGCGCGTGGGCCTATCCCGAAGGGCCCTCCTGCTGCGGCCGGTCGTTGGACATCTGCCCCGTGTTCCTCAGCCGCTACATGGCCCGATACGCCGCCGAGGCCGATTGCCCTTGGGCCCGGGAGATCGCTCGGCGCGAGATCACCCTCGGCTTCTACCATTTCCACGCAGGCGGCAAGGTGGAGGACAATATCGACGGCGGGCAGATCACGGCCAAGAACTGGTCGGAGCTGATCGGGATGGGGCCGATTCTGTGCGGGCTGGAGTTCCTGGAGTGGTCGCCCGAGCTGGGCCCGGCGCGGGAGAACCACGTGATGCGCAGCTCGTCGGCCGTCACTTCGGTCGTCTACGGCAAGGGCCGGATCGAGTATGCCACGTTCGACGCGCCCGCGAGCACCACGGACGTGCTCCGGCTGGCGTTTCGCCCTCAATCGGTCACCGCCGACGGCGAGCCGTTGAGCGGGCGTGACCGGCTCGACGGCAACGGCTACACGGTCCGCGAGCTGCCGGACGGCGACTGCCTCGTCTCGATCCGGCACGACGGCCGCACCGGGATCGTCGTCACCGGCGAAGACCCCCAGCAGGCGGCCGACGACGGCAGTCTCGCGTACGAGGGCCCCTGGGAGGTCGCTTCGGACTCGCGCGATTTCGCCGGGCAGGTCCACGCCTGCGAGGCGCCCGGGGCAACGACCGCGTGTCGCTTCCGCGGCAACCAGGTGCGGCTGATCGGCCGGGTCGATCCCTCGGGCGGGCGAGCCGATGTGTACTTGGACGGCGTCAAGCAACCGGTCCCGATCGACTGCTGGTGCCCCGCGGCGACCCGCTGCCAACAGGTGCTCTACTACCGCAACGGGCTTGCGGGCGGGCCGCATGAGCTGAAGCTCGTCGTACGGGGAGCGGGCAATCCGTGCTCCGAGGGCGGCAAGGTCTACGTCGACGCCGTCCAGTGGTCCGCCGCGGCGGGCGAGCCTTCGTTCGGCTCGGGCGGTGGTCCGGCCGGCGCGCAACGCATGATCTTTGGCTACACGGCCCGTACGCCCTACGTCGACTCGGCGGGCAACCCGTGGCGGCCGGGCACGGAGCTGGTGATTCGCACGGGCCACCATACCGACCCGGTGGCCAAGTGCTGGTGGACCGAGCCCGCCGAAGGGCCGATCGCCGGCACGCCCGACGCCGAGCTCTACCGATACGGCGTGCACGCGCCCGATTTCTGGGTCAACCTGACCGTCGCCCCCGGCGCGTATCGCGTCTGCCTGAAGCTCGCCGAGCGACGCGCCGAGGACGATCCGGCGAGACGCCCGATGACCGTCTCCGTGAACGGCCGCGACGTGGTCGAGGCGCTGGACGTCCTGGCCGAGGCCGGAGGGCCGGGCAAGGCCCTGGATCTCTCGTTCGACGACGTTGATCCGCGAAACGGCGCCATCGAGATCCGCTTCACCGCCGCGGACGGAGGCGAGGCCACGGTCCAGGCGATCGAGGTCACCCCGGCCGCAACTAGCCGGCAGTCCAGCCGCGGCTCGTGAGCCCCGCCGTGTCGCCGGCAAACCGCCAGGAGACGGGCGTATCCCTGCCAGCGTCTTGCGCGGGTTGTCAGGCTAACTGATGGCTGATAGCTTACGTCCTACTGCGGCCCAACCTGCCCCGTTGTTGGGTCGCGCCGTATCACCCGCCCCGGCTCAGGGCATAGTCAATAAAATCCCTCAAGGCGTATTCGTACCCTCGCCGGGGCTTGAGATCCTTCTGGAGCGTGGCGAAGTGTTTCGCCTTCTCGGGCTGGCCCAGCCTGGTGTAGACGAGCACCAGGTAGGCGGCGCCGCGGTAGTAGTCGATGTCGTCCATGCCCTGGTAGCGATCGAGGATCTCGCGCCCCCGCGGGTCCTTCATCTGCAACAGGTAGTAGCCGATCTGGATCTTCTCGTAGTCGTTGATCTCCATGCCGATCTTCGGGGGATCGAGCTTCTCGCGGTCGCGATACGTGATGATCCGCAGGAACTTCATGCGGGCGCCGGCCTCCTTGAGCTCGTCGGCCAGCTCCCGATAGCCCTCGATCCTGCTGAGAACGAGCGCCGCGTTGATCGTGCTGTGGGCCTGAAGGATGTGGTTGCACTCCGGCATGTGAGGCAGATAGGGCTTCCCCTCGTAGTACTCGACGCTTTGCTTCAAGTACTCGGCCGCCTTGGCGGCATACGCGACCGCCTCCCGATCGCCGAAGGCCTGCGCGTAGTCGAGAAACGCGTTGGCCACTTCCGCGACCTCCCAGCTCTCGGCGTCGTCGGCCGTTCGGGCCTTGAAATCCCACTCGGCCCGGTACCAGTCGGTGCCCAGGCCCCACCGGCCGTCCGGCCTCTGAAGCCCGTAGAGCACGCGTGCGATTCTCCGGGCGAGCTCCCGATCCTCCCTGGCGATGGCCAATTGCAGCTCCCAGGCCCAGAAGCTGGGCGTGGTGAACTGGGTGTTTGCGGAGATCTCGTGAAAACCCCGGATGACCTCTTCCGCCCTCTTGGCGTTGTCGCTCGGCTTGTCCGCGGCTTGCTCCTGGGCCCCAAGGGGGGTTGCCGCGAGGGTCACCAGGGTGAGTGCAACGATGCGTTTCATGATCGGTTCTCCCGTTGGCGGTCAGTCGGTTGGGGTCGCGGTAGGCCGGCCGTCGGCCGTCCATGGGACGCCGTCCGCCGGCAAATCCTAACCTATCACCCTAGCCCCACGAAACCCATCGTGCAACATTCGCCTCCTCGAAGACGCTTGACAAGATCGGCCGGCCTTGGGAAGCTCGGTGTCCGTGCCGACGTCCGTCCCGTGCCGATTAGGAGGTCCTCCGATGAGCGTCGAAGAGAAGCTGAAAGCGCTTGGCCTGGTGCTTCCCGCCGCGCCGCCGCCGGCCGCCAACTACAAGCGGTGCGTTCGGGTGGGCAACCTGGCCTTCTTCTCCGGGCAGCTTCCCTGGGTGGACGGCGAGATGCGTTACGCGGGCCACGTCGGCTCGGACCTGACCGACGAAGAGGGATACGAAGCGGCCAAGCTCTGCGCCTTAAACGCCCTGGCCCAGATCAAGGCGGAGTTCGGCTCGCTGGACAGGCTGGAGACGATCGTCCGCGTCGAGGGCCACGTCAACAGCGCCCCCGGCTGGACGGGCCACCCCCAGGTGCTCAACGGGGCTTCCGACCTGTTCGCGCAAGTCCTGGGCGACCGGGCCGGCCACGCCCGAACCGCCCTGGGCCACAACGAGCTGCCCCTGAACGCCGCGGTGGAGCTGGTCCTGATCGTGGCCGTGAGGGATTCTCGAGCGCGTACGGCCCAGCCTACTTCCAATCCGGATTCATGTCGGACCCGCCCTCGGTGATCCGGATCGGCGCGCCGCCTTGCGCTGGCGTGCGATACAGCTCCCACGGGCCGCGCTCCGAAGGGCCCTGGCAGAAGACGATCCACCGGCCGTCGGGGCTCCACTGGGGGTATCGCTGGATGCCGCCGAACCAGGTGACCGGGCGGCTCTTCTTCCCGTCGGGGTTCACGGCGGCGACGTTCGTCTCCGTCTCGTACACCAGGCGCGTCCCGTCGGGCGACCAGCGGGGCTCGCACGCCCCCTTGCGATCGTAGACCTTCACCGGCTCGCCGCCACCGGCCGGCACGAGAAAGATCGCGTTGCCCGCCTCCCAGCGGCAGGCGAAGGCGATCCGCTTTCCGTCCGGGCTCCACGCAGGGCCCGAGCAGTGCGGCCAGTCTTCCGGCGTGAGGCATTTCTCTCGCCCCGAGGCAAGCTCTCGCGTGAACACGCTCTCGTTGCGCCGGAAGACGATCAATTTGCCGTCCGGCGACCAGTCGGCCTGATCGCCGTCGCAGATCCGCACCGGCGCCGAGCCGTCGCGCGACGTCTTCCACACCCCCACGGTGCCGCCCCGCGTGGAGCTGAAGAGGATCTCTCTGCCATCGGGGCGGAACGCCGGGTCGACGTCCTGCTCGTCGGCGCCGCCTTGGGTAAGCTCGCGCAGCTCCGAGCCGTCCGGGCGCACGGTCCAGATTCGCCAAGGACCCGACCGGTTGCTCGAGAACACGATGAGCCCGGGGTCCTCTCCAGGCTTCTCGGGAGACGCCGCAAGTGCGAGCACGGCGCTGAAGCATAAACCGAATCCCACCATTAGCCGAGTCCAAGGATTGCCCATACGTTGCTCCCGGTTTCCCGTTCGGATTCCGCCGCAAGCTCGCCCGAAATAGGCGTCTTTGAGCCTACCAGGCATCGGGCGCGCGTGCAAGAATGGGCCGTGGATTGGGGACCGCCCATCGGCCCTCCCCGAAATGCGTAACGGTCCACCCCGTTTCTTGATCGCTCCACGCCCGGCGACTACAATCGCCCCTCAGATTGCGGCGGCAAGGTTCCATCATCTCGGATCGTTCAATGAGAGGGTCCTTTCCCATGGCGTCGAAGAGGGTGCGCGGGGCGGCTTGGGCGGCAGCGGTCTTCTTGTTTCTCCATGGCCCGGCTCTAGCGGCTGAGTTGCCGGAAACGTCGGTGCGCGTGTTCGACACGGCCGCTTCCTCGGCGATCCCCCTGCCGGGCCGAGCCGTTGCGGCAAGAGATGCTTGGACGAAGCTCCCCGAAGACGAGACGGCCCACCGGTTCCAGGGCGACGCCGTCCTGTCGAACGATCGCATCACGGTCGTCTTCCGCCGGGGCGGGCCCGGCGCCGAGCTCTACGGGCACGGAAGAGAAGGGCCGATGCTGCGGGCCGTGCTTGGGCCGGCGGGCGGCGCGGCGGGGGCTCGGCTCGCGTCGGTCGCCGTCGCCGAGAACACGGGGGGCGAGGCGGCGGTGGATGCGGCTTTCCGAATGCCTGGCGGCAACGAGGCCGTCGTGCGCTTTCAGCTTCAGCTCGGGCAGGTATTCGTCAAGACGGAGCCTCGCGGCAATCTCGAAGCGCTCCTGCTGGAAGCCCCCTGCCGCTTCGCCGTGATGCCCGATTTCTTCGCCGACGACGTCGTGGTCGACGCCGCCGAGCTGCCGCCGGGCAACGCGGAGCTGCCGGGCGACAACTTCCTCCTGCACATGGTCGGCCAGGGCGAGGCGATCGTGCCGGCGATCTGGAACCAGCGGGAGGAGGACGTTCAAGTCGAGGTCGCCGGAGAGGGCGCGGCCAAGGCCATCCGCGCGTCCCGAATCCCCTACGGCACGAAGGGCGGCGTCTACGTGGCCGTGCTCGAAGGCCCGGCGATCTGGCACCGGCACGACGTGGCCAAAGCCGACGCCGGTCGCGCGATCCGCCTCGACTGGAAGGCCCCGTTCGCCGCCCAGTGGCGCGTGAATTGGCGCCGGGACGACGGTCTGACCGACAGTTGGGAAATGCTCCTCCAAACGCCCGACGGCGACTACTTCAAGCCCGACTGGTTCGACCAATCGGCCAACTACGGCACCAACGATTGGATGAAGCCCGACCGCACTCGCTGGACCACCGTGCTCGGGCGCTTCCAGTATCCCTGCTGGATCGACAACGAGGGCCGGGGCTTCCTTCAGCCGCTCAAGAAGCCGGGCAACTTCCAGGGGCCCGCGGTCATTTACCCGCTCAATCGCGTGGCCGCCACGCCGCTTGCGGCGCTCACCGTCGTGGACCTGATGCGGGCGACCCTGGGGGTCGGGCCGTGCCAATACGTGCTGGACGTGGAAGGGCAGAAGAAGCGATCGGCGGGCATTCCCACCTGCGATGCGAGAACGAAGCTGAACGCCGTCTATGCCGCACGCCAGCAGCGCGAGCGAAGGGCCCAAGTCGAGCAGGCGCTCATCGACGTCCTGGCCTTCATGCGGCACATCCGCACCCGGATCGAAGCCTACGTGACCTTCGGGCACGAGCTAGTCGCCTACCTCGACGACCAAAAGCGAGCCCGGCCCGAGCTGGCCGATTTCCTCTCCGAGATGGAGACCCTGGCGAGCAGGATCGACGCCGCCGTGGCGGCCCGAAAGGAGGGGATCCACACCCCGGAGTACGCGACCCGGCTCGTCGACGAGTTTCGCGCGACGCTCGTCGACTACGAGGGGGACGACGCGCTGGAGAAGTGCAAGAGGCTCACCGCGGGCTTCGTCCAGATCGGCGGCAACCAGGACGAGCTGGTGGGCGAGTGCCGCCTGGCCGTGCGAATCCTCCGCCAGAAGGCCGCGCTGGCCCGGGCCCTCGATCCCCGCACGGCGGAAGTCGCCCAAGAGATCCGCCGCCGCACCCAGGAGATGCTGCGAAGCCCGGTGAGCTACGAAGCCCCGCGGCACTGATCGCGGCGCTGGTTGCCGATTGCCTCTTCAGCCGGAATGCCCTCTTTCCGCTCCATCGCCTCCAGGCCTTTTCGGATTCCGAGCACCGCCTCTGCGCGGTCGATGAGGTCGAGCAACCGCTGGTAGGAAGCGGCGTCCTGAACGACGATCTCCGCCCTGCCATTGACGGTCAGCACCATCGGGGCTCCCGTCGCCTTGAGCTGCGCGACGAGCTGGGCGGTCTTTCGCTTGAAGTGGGTAAGCGACTCGATATCCCGAGCGATGTCCATCGCGGTGCCTCGCATTGAATTCCCATTCAATTAGATGCTACCGCGCAAGGTGTGGGGAGTCAATCTCTTTGGAAGGACGGGTACGCCGGTCTGGCCCGAGTCGTTGACCGCCCTTGCCCTTCCGCGCGATGCCCGTGCCGCATCGCTCCTGCTTGTCTCTGCCCCTTGCCCTGATAGAATGCCGGGGGGTAGCACCTCTCCTCAAGGGGGGATTGTCATGGTCCGTCTGAATCGGTCAATCTGGACGGTGCTGGCGGTCAGTTGCCTTGTCGGCGCGGGGGTCGTGGCCTTACTCGTCGCGGGTCGAGAGATGCCCTGGGAAGGACGCACGTCGCAAGCCGATCCGGCCCGGGCCGAGAGCGCTCCGCTTCTGGGCCAGGCGGTCGCGGGCGAGTCCGCCCATGCTCGTCCGGAGGACCCGAAGTTCGCTCGTATGCGCGCGCGGATGGTGGAGGAGGATCTCCGCGGTCCCGGCCGCGAGATTAAGGACGCGAAGGTCCTGGAGGTGATGGGGCGCATCCCCCGGCAGGAGTTCGTCCCCGAGGGCCTCAGAAACCGCGCCTATGCCGACCACCCCTTGCCCATCGGCCACGACCAGACCATCTCCCAGCCCTACATCGTGGCCCTGATGACCCAGTTGGTCGAGCCCGGGGCCGAGAGCCGGGCGTTGGACGTCGGCACGGGGTCCGGCTATCAGGCGGCCGTGCTGGCGGAGATCTCGAAGGAGGTCTACAGCATCGAGATCGTCAAGCCCCTGGCCGAGGACGCCGAGAAACGGCTTAAGGACCTGGGCTACAAGAACATCACGGTGCGGCACGGCGACGGGTACCGCGGCTGGGAGGAGAAGGCCCCGTTCGACGTGATCATCGTGGCCGCCGCCCCGGACCACGTGCCCCAGCCCCTGGTCGACCAGCTCGCCCCCGGCGGCAAGATGGTCATCCCGGTAGGGCGTTACTACCAGCAGCTCCTCGTCATCGAGCGGGACAAGGAGGGCAACGTCCACCGCCGGCCGAACATCCCCGTGATGTTCGTCCCCATGACCGGCGAGGCGCAGCGGCGCCGCGAGTAGGCCACAAACAGGCGAGCTTCCTTCGGAGACTGCCCTTGGGGTTTCAAGGGTCTCTTGGAAAAAGTCAGCGGGCGCGTATTGTCCTCGGTCCGTCCGGAGGGCGGTTTGAGGAGACGGTTGTGGGGTTCGGACCCTTCGGTCCCGGGCTTCCGGTGGAAGCCCTCCGATCATTGGCTGTGCAAGGCTCAATGGTAGGCGGTGGTGGTCGAGGCCACGGCCAGATTCGGCGGTCTCTCCGGTTGAGCGACCCGCGATTGCGCGTCGCTTGAATCGGAATCTGCGAAGTCTGCGTTCGCTGGGCTCCCATCGATGTCGATCACGTACGACCCCACGAAGGAAGCGGTGACCATCTCTCGCGCCTGGCTGTGCTGCCAGACGTAATCCGGCTGCTTGGTTTCGGGCCACGAGACGTAGACGTCCCACGTGCCGATCGGGTTCTCGTCCCCAAAGACTCTGGTCGTGTGAACCACGATCACTTGGCCGGCGTCGGTCTTGTCGAGCCGCTCCTCGGGCGGCTTGAGCTCGAAGCAGGGTCCCGCCGGGTCGGTGGCGACGACGATCCCCACCGGCTCGTTGCACAGTTCCGATCGGGCACACGCGTTGCTGGCGAAGGCGGCGATTTGGCCCCCCAGACTGTGCCCACAGATCACGGTCCGTCTCGGGGCGACGCCTCTTGCCTTCATCCACTCGGCGATCCGGCGGCCGACCTGTTTGGAGACCCCCACCGCTCGCTGGTACTCTTGATAGAGCCCCCAGATTTGGCCGAACAGAGCCAGTCCGCTCCGTTCTCCTTCGGTCTCGACTTGGGCCGGAACGCGCCAATCGACGACGATCACGTTGGCCTCCGGGTATGCCTGGCGGATGGCATCCGCTTGGCTCAGAGAGGGGGCTGATGTGCCCGGGTCCTGGAAGCCGGGGACGACGAAGAATGTCCATGCGGTGGGGTCGATCCGGTAGTCGTCAGGGAGCGGAATCCCATCGGGCGAGAGGAAACGGGTTGTGGGCGGTACGTCGCGGTCCGCCGGGAGCGCGGCGTGCGGCATCCACGCCCAAGCCAACGCCATTGCTCCAGCCACGAGGATCGCTCGGATGTGGCAACCCATGATGGACCTCCGCAGGTTTCGAGAACGGGGCAGAGGGCCGGCCGGGGTGGGTTTGGCCGATCTGTCCTGATCGTGTCGGTGCCCTAGCGGTCTGTCCAATTCGAGTTTACGGGTGCCACGGGCATCTTGCCCGTGCTCTCGTAGCTGCACTGGCGAGACGCCAGTGGCACCCGACCGGCAAAGTCAATCTGGACAGACCACTAGCGGAGATACCGACAAAGGTCGCCGCAACCCGACAGGATTGCCGCCGAAAACCGAGAATTCGGCGAGATCAGGTCCGCCCGAGGCCCCCAGGAGAGGTGTCCCCGGGGAGTCCAGCCTCCGGGCCGCGGCGGAGCCGTTGACCGAAGGGGGCCCTTCGAATACTGGGGAGATGGGGGGCCGATCCCGACGCCGGGCTACGGCCGCCGCTCCGGATAGACGACCAGCTCGACGCGGCGGTTCCGCTCTCGGCCTTCGGGCGGGGCGTTGGAGACAACCGGGTGGTTGCCGCCGTAACCGGCCACGTAGAGCTGGTCCGCTTGGAGGCGGGTTTGGGTGAGCAGGGCCTCGTAGACGGCCATGGCTCGGGCGACGGACAGGTGATGATTGTTCCGCCACAGCCCGCTTCGGAGCGGCTCGCTGTCGGTGTGGCCTTCGACGCCGATCATCTGATCGGGGTAGCTGCGCACCAGCTCGGCGGCCACGTCGGTGATGAGGCGGGCCGCGTCGGGGCGGAACTGGGCCGATTCGCCCTCGAAAAGCCGTGGGGCGGGAAGCTCGATGCGGATCACGTCGCCGTCGCGGCGAACTTGCACGTCGGGCAGGTTGATGGCCGGGAGCGTCTCCAGAAGGCTGTTGTTCGGCGTGATCGAGACCCCGTGCCGCCGACGCATCGACGCGGTCAACGCCTGGGTCTGTTGGTCGCTGGCCTCCTTGTCCTGGCGGAGTTGGGCCAGTTGCGAGGTGATCCCGCTGAGCTGCTGCTGCACCAGGTTGAGCTGGTCTTCCGCCACCTGGCCGCGTTGGCGCGACTGGGCCAGCAGGGCCTCCAACTCCTGGTTGTCGCGATCCAGCGCGCCGGCCCGGGTCTGAATCTCCTGGTTCTGCCGCGTCATGGCCAACTGCTGCTGCTGGGACTGCTGGAGCTGGCCCTTCATCACCATCGAGTTCTCGGCGCAGCCGGCGGCGAGCGCCGGCGCAAGCAGCCATCCCGCCCAGGCGAAACGACGCATGCCTACGTACTCCTCGAGAAACTCTAAGATGGGACTACCCGATCGGTCCGCGGCAGCAGATGAGATCGACTCGGAAAAGGCACTGCGCCGGTCAGTCCCGTGCCCCACAAATGAGGGGTTCCCGCACAGGGACTACCGCGAGTGGGCCGGATGGTAGCAAGACGGCGGGGGTGCCACAAGGCCAGTTCACAACGCGGGTTCACACGGTTACCAGCTCGATCGCCGGCTCAGCGGCCGGAGCGATCCATGCCGCCGCCGGGGGGTATTCCCCATAGAACCGCTTGATGTAGTGCCGATGCCACCGCGACGGGCAGTGCGGCTCCCAGCCCCAGCGGGACATCATCCGCCGGGAGATCCGCCCGTTCGCCACGTCGCAGAGCAGGGCGTCGCTCCCCTTCAGCCGGGCGATCTCGTCCAGGGCCTCGGCCACGCGGCGCGACGTCTTGTACGAGGTCCCCCGGGCGGAGATCGCGTATTTGACTACCAGGAAGTTGGGGGACCGCCGCGGCTGGTTGTAGTAGAGCAGGCAGCGATCCCCCGGCTGGCGAAGGTGGTGCCACCCACCCAACAGAAGGATCTCCGGCACCGAGATGAGCTTCGGAAACGGGCGCAGCACCACCCGGCGGAACCGCCCCCCGACGGCCTCGATCACCCCGTACGCCCGGCGGCGGAGCACCTCGGCCCCATCGTCCAGATCGGTGACGGTCTCGAACAGCGGCACGTTCCGGAACCCTTTCGAACCGTGGTGCAGCCCCACGGGAAGTGTAGCTCAAGAGGCGCTAGCACCAAACGGTTCTTGACGTCTTGCGCGTTAACCTTGGCTTGTCACACCAACCCGAAGCGCAAGCGAGGAATGTCGCCTTTTCCCTCGCTTGCGCTTCGGGTTAGTGTGTCATCTCAAACGCCACGCAAATCAGCCGAAGAGTCGCCTGGTGCTAGTGCTCAAACACCTGGCGGATCAGCCGGATCACCACCAGCAGGGGCACCATGAGGATCAGGCACATGGCGATGAGCAGGACGAGGAACCAGCCGAGTCCGTAGACCGGAGCGATCCACTCCCAGAGGGACGCCCAGCGGACGAGCACCCCCAGCGCGGCCAGGCAGAGGAACGGGCCGTAGGGAATCTCGGGCCCGTGGCGCAGGACGAGACCGATCACTCCGACCACCAGCCCGGTCAAGGCGGCCCCGAAGAGCACCAGCGGGAAGGTCTGCCAGCCGAGGAACGCCCCGATCATGGCCATCAGGGTCACGTCGCCGAAACCCATGGCCTCGCGCCTCAGCACGGCGGACCCGATGATGCGAATCGCCCAAATGATCCCGCCGCAGGCGGCCAGGCCGACCAGGGACGTGAGCAGCCCCTCCCAGTGCGGGCCGCCCACGAACCAGACCCCTCCCAACACGGCGCTCCCCACAACGCCCGTGAGCAGAATTCGCCACGTGGAGCGTTCACGGAAGAGCCGGGCAAGCGAGAGCCGCAGCGCCCGGGCCCAGCCGTGCCGGGCGTACCACGTCCGGTGCGTCAGGGCGAAACACCAACCCCACCAGCAGCACAGCCCGATCGCCAGCGCCCACGCCTGAGGGAATCCGCCCAACCAGTCGGGCCAGGGATTGGGCGACGTCAACCGAAGGAAGCTGAGACGCACCCCGCCGGTCGGTCCGGCCACCAATTCCGGCAACAGCGACCAGGGATAGGACGCCGCGGCCACGAGCCCGAACAGCGTGCCGGGCACCGTGATCGCGTCGGGAATGGTCTTCTCGTCGGCGTCGATCAGCGAAGCCACCAGCATCAGCGAGATCAGCACCAAGTGGCAACCGTACTGGACGTGCAACACGGCCAGCATGCCGGCAGGAACGGGTTTGGGCCAACCCGCGGGAAGCAGCCCGGCTTGGCTGATCTCCCACCAATACAGCGCCGCAAAGCCAATCCCGCAAAGCAGCTCCACGAGCATCGGCCGGACCCAGAACCCCCGCCCGTGCAGCCCGGACTCCCGACTCAACCCCAGCCAGCCGAGGATCGGAATGCGATCGTACCAATGGCGCCGCGGGGCCTCGGCCGGCGGAGCGGACCAAGGGCTGATCGACCGAGCGTGCCACGCAAGCCGGTACACGCCCAGGTTCAACAGCCCGCCGACGCAGACGCCCGACAGGAACAGAACGGCCAGGATCACGTTCACGCCGAATCCTCAACGGGGGTGACGGGGTGATGGGGTGACGGGGTAATGCGATTTGCGGGACAGTGGTCACGCCCTCACTCGGATGCAAGGTGCGCACGGTCGAGGATCTCGGCCGCGATCTCGTCGGGCTCCTTTCCTTCGGTATCGACTTCCA
>Ga0307379_10008917_pt1 | contig 13477 bp, 9 predicted proteins | sample UN2MG_FD_202237 | JGI IMG/M metagenome (GOLD analysis project Ga0307379, IMG submission 202237) | Soil microbial communities from Risofladan, Vaasa, Finland - UN-2 | ecosystem: Environmental > Terrestrial > Soil > Coastal area > Acid sulfate soil | place: Finland: Risofladan, Vaasa | collected...
TTAAGCAATAGAGGTCGGTAGGGTCAGGAGTGACAGGCTATGAGACGAGCAAGCTTTCTCCAATCGCTGACAGTTTCGATTCTAGCCGCAATCCTTTTGGGCTGGATGAGTCTTCCGCGTGGAGCTTTTGGTCAGTCCCAAGATCAGCAGCCGAACTCAGGTGGGCCGAACCAGGGAGTGGGGGAGACCGTTCTGGTTCCCAAGAAGACGGAATCCGAGCGGAAGATTGAGTCCGCGACCAAGAAAGCGGAGAAGATCAACCCCAACGAGGTCTTCACACTTTCCACGGCCACCAACCTGGTGAACGTGGATGTGTTGGTGCTCGACAACAACAACAATCCCATTGGGAATCTCGGCCGGAAGCATTTCAAGGTGTACGACGAGGAGAATCCGCAGACGATTACGAACTTCGGCTCCACGGAAGCGCCGATGACCGTCTGTATGCTCATCGAATTCAGCAACAAATGGTGGCCTTTTCTCGTCCTCGCCTTGCGCGATTCCTACGAATTCCTCAACTTCATGGAGCCGAAGGACTGGGTGGCGGTGGTCTCCTTCGACATGAATCAGCAGATCTTGCAGGACTTCACTCAGAACCGGTACGAGGTTCGTCAGGCCCTGGACACCCTGCGGATTCCCGGGTTCAGCGAGATCAATCTCTGGGATGCCCTGGCTTTTACCATCGATCGCATGAAGGACATTCAGGGACGAAAGGCCATCGTGGTGATTTGCACGGGCTACGACACTTTCAGCAAACTGAATTACGGCGAGATGTTGAAGATCGCCAAAGCTTCGGACGCAACAATCTACCCCATCAGTATCCTGGAGTTTATGACGGTGCGGTACGGCGACAACATTTCCAGCCTCCAGGCCAGGAATGCGCTGAACACCATTGCCAAATACTCGGGAGGCCAGTCCTACTTCCCGCGTTTTGAGGCGGAACTGCCGGGGATTTACGAACAGATTTCGAACCAGCTTCGCCGGCAATACAGCCTGGGATTCGTTCCCAGCAATCCCTCCAACGACGGCAAGTTCCACAAGCTCAGGGTGGACCTTGTCGACGAGCAGGGGAAAACCCTCACCATCACCAACCAGAAGGGGAAAAAGATCAAGTATCGTGTGGTGGCCCGGCAGGGTTACTACTCCCCGAAATCCTGAAGGCTGTCGAAGCTGAGATGAGAAAGGCCGCAAGAGACTGCTCCGCTTGGGGCATCCTTGCGGCCTTCGTTGTTTCCAGCTCGAATTCCCTGGATCGGTCTAATGCCGGAAGTGGCGGATGCCGGTGAAGAGCATGGCGAGGCCCAATCGATTCGCCGCGGCAACCACTTCGGCGTCGCGCACCGAGCCCCCCGGCTGCACCACCGCCGTGGCGCCGGCTTTCGCGGCTTCTTCCACGCCGTCCGGGAAAGGGAAAAACGCGTCCGAGGCGACCACGGTCCCCTCCAGCGAGTGGCCCAGATCGCGGGCCTTGGTGGCGGCGAGTTTCACCGAATCCACGCGGCTCATCTGGCCCGCGCCCACGCCCACCACCACCCCGTCGCGCGCAAAGATGATGGCATTGGACTTCACGTGCTTCACCACTCGCCAGCCGAACACCAGCGCGCGCTTTTCTTCTTCCGTGGGCTGGCGCTCGGTGGCGCACTTCCATTCCGCGGGGTTCGCCCCCTGCGTGTCGGGCGTCTGGACGAGCAGGCCCCCTCCGATGGTCTTGAACTGCGGCCCGTATTCGTCCCCCGAGGTCGTGGACATATCCATCAGGCGAAGGTTCTTCTTGCCGGCCAGCTTCTCCAGTGCTGCGGACTCGTAGCCCGGGGCCACCACGGCTTCCACAAAGAGCTTGGCCATGGCTTCCGCGGTTGGCGCGTCCAGTTTGCGGTTGAAAGCGATCACCGACCCGAAGGCGGAAACCGGGTCCACCTGCAGGGCGCGCGCGTAGCTTTCGGCGAGCGTCGAGCCGGAGGCGATGCCGCAGGGATTGGTGTGCTTCATGATGGCGGCGGTGGGTTCGTCGAATTCGTTGACCAGCCGCCAGGCGGCCTCGAGATCCACAAGGTTGTTGAACGAAAGCTCCTTTCCCTGAAGCTGGCGCGCCCAGGCCAGGCCGTGCCCTCGCGCCGCCGGATTGAGATAGAGCGCCGCCTTCTGGTGCGGGTTCTCGCCGTAGCGGAGGTCCATGAGTTTGCGGAAGTTCAGGTGGAGATTCTCTGGCAACGCGCCGTCGGCCCAGCGCTGCAGGGTTGTCGAGATGGCGCCGTCGTAGGCTGCGGTGGTGGCAAAGGCCTTGCGCGCCAGGCGGGCGCGCGTCTGGCGCGAGACGCTTCCGTCGTTTTTCTGCATCTCCCCGAGCACCGAAGCGTAGTCGGCCGGCTCCACGATCACCGTGACGTCTTCGGAATTCTTGGCGGCCGAGCGGATCATCGAAGGCCCGCCGATATCGATGTTCTCGATCAGTTCTTCGAATTTCACTCCCGGCTTTGCCGCCGTCTGCTCGAAAGGATAGAGGTTGACGGCCACGAGGTCGATGAACTCGATCCCCTGCGCCTTCACCTGCTCCTGGTGCTGGGGGTTGGAGCGCATGGCGAGCAGGCCGCCGTGGACTTTGGGGTGGAGGGTTTTGACTCGCCCGTCGAGCATTTCCGGAAATCCCGTGAGCTCGGAGACGTCCCGGACCTTCAACGCCTTTTCGCGCAGGAGGCCGGCGGTCCCGCCGGTCGATAGGATTTCAACGCCCAGAGCGGCGAGCCCCGCGGCGAACTCGGCAACTCCCGTCTTGTCGCTGACGCTGATCAGCGCTCGTCGGATCTTTTTCATGATTGCTCCTTCGACTATGGAATGAGGACTTCAAACCTGCCCGTCTCTGCCGGCGAGGGAACAGGGGAAGATCAATCTGCGAACCCGGCCCCTCGAGACTCGAGGGGCTGTCTGAAGAAGGAACAATTCTAGTGGGGAATCGAAAAAAGGGAAAGCCTTTGGGTGGGACGGAAGGGACCTCTAGTCCCCTTTGACGGCCTTGAATTTGACCCGGCCGTCCTCGACGTCGATGGAGAATTGCACCCTCTCGCAGCCGAGAGATTCCTTCATCTGGCGGGTTTTTTGCTGCACGAATCTGGAGAACGCAAGCGGATCGATGTTGTCGACGCGCTCACCCGCCCGGCGCTTGGCATCGATCATGGCCTTGAGCAACTGGTCCACCTTCTCCTGTTCCTTTTCCGGGTCGGAGCAGACCACGCGAACGCCGCTGTCCGTCTTGGCCGTTTCGCGCTGCTGTTGCCCGAAGCGCCCGCGCCCCTCCTCTTTGTCCTTCAGTTTCTTTCGCCAGAGGTCGCGATAGACGGCGTATTTTTGGGTCAGCTGGTTAAACCTGTACCGCTGGCCGAAGTTCAGCTTCATGCTGTTATCGCCGTATTTCTTGATGGTCGTTTCCACTCGGAAGACGCTGTCGGAAGGCGGGCGCGGCTGGCCGCCGTTGAAGTAGGATTCGTACTCGATCTTGAGGCGACGGATGCCTTCTTCGAGCTTGCTCAGTTCCTCGTCGACAGTCACACGCACCCCTGCATTAGAAGCCGATGGGCAAATTATACTCCCCGGCGAAGACGCTCCGTCAATCGAAAAGTTGACGCTCCCCGCCATCTATGCTGAAATGCCCGGGAATGGGGCTTGGCTGGCGCTTGGTGGCCCCCCAGAGCTTGGCTATGGGTCTTCCCGAAACGGGCCCGGAGCAGGCGGAAGTTTCCCTGCTCCGCCAGATCCCGGCTGTCGACGAACTGCTGGGCCGCGAGGCCCTGCGAGCGCTTGAGAAGCGCGTGGGCCGCCGGCTGGTGGTGGAAGCTACGCGCAAGGTCCTGCAGAGCCTGAGGAGGAGGATCGCTACCGGGCAGCTTGCAAGCGTTTCCGAGGAGCTGCTCGAAAAGGAAATTCTCGCCCTGGCGGAAACGGCGGGGAAATTCTCACTCCGGCCGGTCATCAACGCCACAGGGGTGATCCTGCACACCAACTTGGGCCGGGCGCCCCTCGCCCGGGAAGCCGTCGAGCACCTCGCCCAGACCGCCACACGTTTTTCCAATCTGGAATACGACTTGGACCGCGGCGAGCGCGGCAAGCGCGACACGCACACCGACCGTCTCTTCACCCAGTTGCTGGGCGCCGAGCGGACGTTGGTGGTGAACAACAACGCCGCTGCCGTTTTCCTGGCGCTGAACACCCTGGCGGAAGGCGGGGAAGTGATTGTCTCTCGCGGTGAACTCATCGAAATCGGCGGGTCATTCCGCATTCCCGACATCTGCCGCAAAAGCGGCGCCGTCCTGCGCGAGGTGGGGACGACCAACCGCACCCGCCTCGCCGATTACGCCGCGGCCATCAACGACCGCACGCGGCTGCTGATGCGCGTTCACCCCAGCAACTTCCGCGTCGTGGGCTTCACCGAGCGCCCGGGACTCCAGGAACTGGTGGAGCTCGGCGGGAAGCAGCAGTTGCCGGTCCTCGAGGACCTGGGAAGCGGCTGCCTGCTGGACTTCCGTCCGCTGGGCGTCCGCGACGAGCCGCCGGCGGGGGAAAGCCTCAAGGCGGGCGCGGATGTCGTCACCTTCAGCGGTGACAAGATGCTGGGCGGCCCGCAGGCCGGCATCCTGGCGGGCAAGCGCGAGCCGCTGGAGCGAATCCGCAAGAATCCGCTCTTTCGCGCTTTGCGCGTGGACAAGCTCACCATCGCCGTCCTGGAAGCCACCGTTTCCCTCTACCTTCGAGACGAGCTCGACGCCATTCCCGCCTTGCGGATGATTCGTCTCACCTCGGAAGGGCTGGCCTTGCGGGCGGCGCGGCTGGCGGAAAAAATCGCCGCGCGGCCGGGGTTCTCTGCCGCGGTGGAGGACGGCGAATCGGTGATTGGCGGAGGCTCGACGCCCGGACAGTCGCTGGCCACCAAGCTTGTTGTGGTCACCCACACGCGCCACAGCGCCCAGGACCTCGAAGCTCTCCTCCGAAGGAGCTCGCCGCCGGTCATCGCCCGCATCGAGCGCGACCGTTTGCTGCTCGACTTGCGGACGGTGTTTGAAGACCAGGATGAGGAAGTCGTCCGGGCCTTCGAACAGCTTGCATAATTGAATTCGCCGGTCCCCGCCGTCCCGTTTAAGAAGAGCGACGGTTGGGACGAAAGATCATGTAGAATTCTCGGTTCGCGCCACGGGCCCTGGGGGCCTGCGGCGCGGGCATGAGGCAATCCGCCGCCTATGAAAGCTCTCTACTTTAACGGACAGCTTATGCTCCGCGAGGTCGACACGCCCCGCCCCGGGCTGGGTGAAGCGCTGATTCGCGTCATGCTGGCCGGAATCTGCGGCACCGACCGGGAAATCCTCAAGGGATACTCCGGCTTCCGGGGAATTCTCGGACACGAGTTTGTGGGCAAGGTTGTGGAGTGCGAAGAAAAAAAGTGGGTGGGGAAGCGCGTCGTCGGGGAGATCAACGTCAGTTGCGGTGAGTGCGACCTCTGCCTCTGGGGCCTCGGCCGGCATTGCCCGAAGCGAACGGTGATGGGAATCGTCAACCGCGACGGGGCGTTCGCCGAATTCGTCGTGCTGCCGGTGGTTAACCTCCACGAGGTTCCGGCATCGCTGCCCGACGAGGCGGCGGTGTTCGTCGAGCCGGTGGCGGCGGCGGCGGAAATCGTGGAACAGATCAAGCCCTTCACGCCGGCCACCCGCGTGGCCGTGTTGGGTGACGGGCGGTTAGGTGTCCTCGTTGGCCAGGTGCTGCGCCACGCCAAAGCGCGCGTGACGCTCGTCGGAAAGCACGGCTGGAAGTTGGCATTGGCGCGCTCCTGGGGGATGCGGGTCGTAAACCGCGGCGACGACAAGCTGGAGCCCGCCAGCTTCAACATGGTGGTTGAGGCGACCGGCTCGCCCGCCGGGCTCGAGGAGGCTCTCCTCCTTGCCGCTCCGCGCGGCACCGTGGTGATGAAATCCACCTTTGGGGACAAGGCGCAGTTCGATACCAGCAAGCTGGTGGTGGACGAGATCACGCTGCTCGGTTCGCGCTGCGGAAACTTCGCCACCGCCCTTGGGTTGCTGAGCGCTGGGCATGTTAAAGTCCTGCCCATGATCACCAAGACCTTTCCTCTGGAAGCCGGCCTGGAAGCCTTTCGCTTCCTCGACGATCCGCACTGCATGAAGGTCCTTCTCGCCCCGGGGGCCAAAGGGGAATAACCCATCCGCACGCCCCCACAATAGTGGAAATCTTCCGCTATCCGGTTCGCAAACCGCACGTCTTTGCCCAGCCAGGGAAAATGGGTTCGTTCGCCGCAAAAATGGCTTCGTTCGGGGCTCGTTTTGAAGAACGAACCCAAGCCTGACCCTTTGTTTTCAATAACTTGGTGGCTTCGTTTTGCATTTTAGTATCTTTTGCTGTTCGCCCTCTCGTACCACTTTGTGCCGCAAGGCCCGCTGTGTTGGCCTTGCGGTCGTTCGACCTCTCGAGAACAGCCGCAACTCTGGAAAACGAGCGTTGCGCTGCATGTGAGACGTTCCACCGGAACGTCTCTACATCTTTTTGAAACTCGCCCTGTGTTTTCATACACATAGCGGCTTTGTTTTTGAGTTTCTGCGCATTCGCGTGCTGATTGTTTGAGCCCGCTCACCTTCCCGGCCGCAACGCGATTCTCCCAACACTTGGCTCCAGCCTTCGGTCGAAGCTTCTCCAATTCACCATTCACAATTCACCATTCAGGTTTCTGTCTCCTGTTTCTATCTGTTTCCCCCACCGCAGAGACGCAGAGGGCGCAGAGAAGACCCGTCTCCTCCATTTACGGCGCCGCTTGCCCACCTGAAGGTGGGCGCTACCCTGTTTTCTCCCATTCCCACGCTATCACAAGGCAATGCGCCCATGGCGAACAGTGAGAACAGTGAGACACTTTTTTTCGAGTGCCCTTTTTTGAGATGGCTCATGGCGTGGAGGCGATATACTCTGTCTCGAACGGAAGCTCGATGACCTGCGTGCGGAGGTGCTGAGGTGACCAAGAACGAATTCTACGAGTGTGTGATGGACGCCTATCGGCCCGCAAAGGCCCTCCTCGGCATGGTGCCCGCCGACAAGCTGGAATGGAGGCCCAAGCCCAATTTCATGAGCTTTGGACAACTCGTCTGCCATATGGCGGGCGGCACGGGAGGCGATCTGCGCTGCTTGTTCACGGGCGAGTGGCCGAGCACCAGCCCGGAGCAGATGGCCGAGATGATGAAACTGGAGAACGTGCCGTCGTGCGGCGTCGAGGAGGCGCTGGGCAAGCTCGAAAACGACAAAACGGTATTACGCGAGTTCCTCGACGGTATCAGCGAAGAGGACTTCACTCATAAGGCCGTGTCCACACCCTGGGGAATGCAAGGGAAGATGGAACGCATGTCCATCGCGTTCCTCGAGCATTTCGTCAATCACAAGATGCAGCTCTTCCTCTACCTGAAGCTGCTCGGTCTTCCCGTGGATACCGGCACGCTCTACTTCGGTGAGCCATTGAAGTGATTTCTGCCTCTTGGCGGAGGTCAGCGGTTCCCGCATTCCCTGCGGACGCTGTGGACTTTTGCCCACCTAAAGGTGGGCGCTACATCGGCAAGGTGGGCGCCACATCACCGCTCGGGCGCCGCACCCCCGGTGGTTCTATGCCCGCTTGATTTGCGACCGCGCGGCCTCTGGAATCCCGCCAACTCTTTTGAGAGGTTTTCCCATGCGAACTCGAACCGGTTGTTCTTTTGCTCTGCGAATCGTCGCGGTGGCGGCGCTGGCCCTTGCACCGAGCGCGGCGGCGCGCGCCGAGTCTCCAGAAGACTGCCGCTCGCCCTGGGGGCCGGACGACCAGCGGGGCGCCATCAACCGTCTGACCCCGGCCAAGACCTTGGAGGCGGCGCGGCTCATCACTGAGGGCAAGATCTACCAACTGGGTCGCGTGTATGAGGCGGGCATGCCGCTCTACGGCTTGCGCAGCTACAACTCCATCACGCCGGAAATGCGCGGCCCGCTCGGCCCCAACAAGCTGACATGGAACGAGGAATATATCGCTGCGCAGTTGGGGCAGGTGGGGACGCAATTCGACGGTCTGGGCCACATTGGCATCAACGGCCGCTTTTTCAACTGCAACGAAGCGCGCGACTTCGTCCGCGCCGAAGGGCTTCAGAAGCTGGGCGTGGAAAACGTCGGCAGCTTCTTCACCCGCGGCGTGCTGATCGACGTGGCCGCCTACAAAGGCGTGGCGCGTATGGAGAAGGGCTACGAAATCAGCGTGGACGACCTGAAAGGCGCGCTGGCGAAGGAGGGTCTGAATCTGCGCGAAGGTGACGCGGTGATTCTTCACACCGGCTGGGGCAGCCTGTGGATGAAGGACAACGCCATGTTCAACAGCGGCGCGCCGGGGATTGGTCTGGCGGCGGGCGAGTGGCTGGCCGAGCAGAAAGTTGTTCTGGTGGGGGCGGACACGGGCGGGGTGGAAGTCGCGCCCAATCCGGAACATCCCCAGGCCGAGGCCATCGTCCACCAGTTGATGATCACCCGCAACGGCATCAACTTCCTCGAGAATCTCGATACGTCGGGACTGGCCCGCGACAAGATCTACGAGTTCGCCTTTGTCTTTTCTCCGCTCAAGTTGAAAGGAGCCAGCGGCTCACCGGGCAATCCCATCGCCGTGCGTTGACAGTCTTCGCGTAGGGGCATGGCGCGCCATGCCCCTGCTGTCACAAAGGGTGAGCGCGCCATCCCCGCATCCTATCATTGCAATCATGAAGCCCGACCGCTCGAATCATCATCGGCGATCCATTCGACTCAAAGGGCACGATTATTCGCAACCCGGTGCGTACTACTTGACCATCTGTACGTTCAATCGGGATTTCCTGTTCGGAGACATTGTTTCCGGTCAGATGCGATGCAATGGATTTGGGCAGATCGCACAAGAGGAATGGTGGCGCTCGGAGAAGATTCGTCGCGGGGTTGAAATGGATGCATGGGTCGTGATGCCCAATCACGTGCACGGGATTCTGATGATCACCCAGATAAAGGCGGGCACGGCGCGCCGTGCCCCTACGATGGGACGGTTCGGACGACCGATTTCCGGATCGTTGCCGACAATCATCGGCGCATACAAGTCGGCCGTCAGCAAGCGCATCAACGAAATCCGAGGAACGCCGGGCGGGACCGTCTGGCAGCGGGAATACTACGAACACGTCGTTCGCAACGATGACGAGCTAAACCGAATCCGCGAATACATCGCCACGAATCCGCTTCGGTGGCCGTACGACCCTGAAAACCCGGCGACCGTGGCTGATGAGGACGAGGCCTATCCTTGGGAATGGTAGGGGCATGGCGCGCCATGCCCCTGCGGCGCGGATGCGTGTAATTTGACAGCCTCGCGGTACTGCATTAGATTGACCGTCGAAAGCGCAACGGGTGATGTGAATGCTCGACTTGGGCTTTGTCCGCGAAAATCTCGAATTGGTGAGGCAGGCGCTACGCAATCGCGGGCTTGCGGAAGGTCTCGAGGATTTTGAGGAAATCGACCGGGAGCGCCGCAAGTTCCTCGTCGAAGCGGAAGGCCGCAAGGCGCGCCGCAACAAGGTCTCGGACGAAATCGCAAACCTGAAAAAGCAGAAGCAGGACGCCACTTCTCTCATCGCGGAAATGAAAGAACTGGGCAAGGAGATTCAGGAGCTCGACGAGAAAGCCAAAGGATTCGACGCCCAGCTCCGCGACCTGTTGGCCAACATCCCCAACATCCCCCACGCCAGCGTCCCGGTGGGACGCGGCACCCAGGACAATCAGGAAGTCCGCCGCTGGGGCGAGCCGCGCAAGTTCGATTTCGAACCCAAAGCTCACTGGGACCTGGGGCCGGCGCTGGGGATTCTGGATTTCGACCGCGCCGCCAAAATCGCGGGTGCGCGGTTCGCCGTCTATCGCGGTGTGGGCGCGAAACTCGAGCGAGCGCTTGCCAACTTCATGCTCGACGTCCACGTGCGCGAGCATGGCTACACGGAGGTCCTGCCGCCCTTCCTGGTGAATTCGGCCAGCCTCTACGGCACCGGAAACCTGCCGAAATTCGCCGGAGACCTTTTCAAACTGGAAGGGACCGACTACTGGCTGATTCCCACCGCCGAAGTTCCCGTAACGAATCTTCTTCGTGACGAAGTGCTGGAGGCGGAGGAGCTTCCCGTCAAGTACTGCGCCTGGACAGCTTGTTTTCGCAGCGAGGCCGGCTCTTACGGCAAGGAGACGCGCGGCATCATCCGCCAGCACCAGTTCCAGAAAGTTGAACTGGTCAAGTTTACGCTGCCCGAAACCTCCTATGACGAGCTCGAAGCGCTGACGCGCGACGCGGAGACTATCCTGCAGCGGCTCGGCTTGCCGTACCGAGTGGTGGTGCTCTCCACAGGCGATATGGGATTTGCTTCAGCGAAGACCTACGACCTGGAGGTTTGGCTGCCCTCGAGCGGCGAGTACAAGGAAATCTCTTCCTGTTCGAATTTCGAAGCGTTTCAAGCACGCCGTGCCAACCTGCGCTTCCGGCGGGGCGGAAAAGGCAAGACGGAGCATCTCCACACCCTGAACGGCAGCGGACTGGCCATCGGCCGCACTTGGCTGGCGCTCATCGAAAACTACCAGCAGGCCGACGGCTCGGTCCTCATCCCCGAAGCGCTGCGACCCTACCTCGACGGGCTGGAACGCATTGTCCGCCCACCTGAGGCTCCGAAAAGGTAAGTGCGCCGGGACGGCCGCAGCGTAGCATCCCCACAGAGGGTCTCAACAAATGAGCCCCGCGCGCACCAGCCATATCGAAATGAAAGGAGAGACCGGTCCATGAAGCGAGCGGCAAGCGCACTGCCACTGCTGGGGCTCCTCCTTATTGCCGGACTCCACGTCGGAAGCCGCGGTTCTTTTCCGTCCTCAAGCGTTCCGCCGAGTTCGGGCACCGACCCGAGCGAAGAACTGCAACGAATCCTCGATCCCGAGGCTCTGAAGAGCGTTTGGCCGCCCGCGAGCCTGGAAGAGTTGCGGAAGCACTTTGCCGATCCTCCGGCCGAGTTCCGCACCGGGCCGCTTTGGGTCTGGAACGACGAAATGAGCGAGGAGAGGATCCGCGAGCAGTTGCGGCAATTCAGACAGCAGGGGATGGGACAAGTCTTCGTGCACCCGCGCCCGGGGCTCATCACCGAGTACCTGGGCGACGAGTGGTTCGACATGTGGAAGGTGGCACTCAACGAGGCGAAGCAACTCGGCCTGCTGTGCAACATCTACGACGAGAACAGCTACCCGGCGGGCTTCGCAGGCGGGCACGTGCCTTCTCTTGCCCCCGACACCGCCGTGCAATACGTTCAGGCGCACGTCGAGGAATCTGCGCGCGGCCTCTCGCAGGGCCCGAGCACCGTGGCGGCGTTCAGGATTGAGCGCGACGCCTCGGGTCGGACTACCAGCGCTGTTCGGATACCGGAGCGGGAATACCCGGAATTCAAGGGCCCCGTCCTCATCTTCTCCCTGCGCCGGGCGAGCGGCAATCCCTGGACCGGTCAATTTCCTTACGTTGATCTCACCCATCCCGATACCGCCCGGCTTTTCATCCAGACAACTTACGAGCCTTACAAGCAGCACTTCGGTGATGAATTCGGGAAGACGATCAAGTGGTCGTTTGACGACGAACCGCTGTTGGCCACCGCCGGGGCTTACGAACAGGGCCAACAGGCGCTGCCGCTCAGCTACCACACTCTGGCGGCTTTTGAGGTGCGCAACGGGTACGATCTGCGGGATACCTTGCCCTCGCTCTTCTGGGACGTGGGGGATTGGGGCAGGGTTCGCTTCGACTACTGGCAGACGATGCACGACCTTTGGAAAGAGAATTACATGCGGCCTCTGTTTCTCTGGTGCGACCGCAACGACCTGCGTTTCACGGGCCACTTCATGGAGCACGAGTGGCCTTATCCGTGGATTTCGCCCGACGACGCTTCCCTTTACGCCTACATGCACACTCCGGGGATCGACATGTTGGTCGGCGGCCAATTGCGCGCGACGGGCGCCGATCCCCACATGCTATTCACTATTCGCCAGGTCGCGAGCGTTGCGCATCAACTGGGGCGCCGGGCGTTTTCCGAGACCTACGGCGTGGCCGGGTGGGACAGCACGCTCGAGCACTACAAGCGGATGGGCGACTGGCAGATCGTCCACGGCATCAATTTCCTCAACCAGCATCTGGCGTTCACCACGGTGCGCGGGGCTCGCAAGCGAGACCATCCCCAATCGTTCAGCGATGTGGCGGCCTGGTGGCCGTACTACCGCCTTCACGCCGACCACACGGCGCGCCTTTGTTATGTCATGTCCCAGGGGACTGTGAACCACCGAGTCCTGGTTCTCGAGCCCACGACCAGCGGATTCCTGTGGGCACGTCGCGGTGGTGAAACCCCGGAGCTCCAGCGTCTTCGGGAGACCTTTGGAGAACTCAACCAGTTCCTTGCCGATCACCAAGTAGATTTCGATTTGGGCGACGAGTACGTCCTCGAATGGTTTGGCGAGGCGCGTGGCAAGCAAATCCGAGTCGGGCGCGCCACCTACGACCTGCTGGTTTTGCCGCGGGGCTTGGTCAATCTCCGCCGCCAGACGCTGCCCATCCTCGAGCGCTACCTTCAGGCGGGCGGGGAGATTCTGGCTTTGGACACGCCGCCGGCGTACGTGGACGGGCAGGGCAGCAACGCGGCGCGCAATCTGCGCGAGCAGTTCGCGTCGCAGTGGCACGAAGTCTCTGACACGACGGATTTGCTGGTCAACATTCAGCGGCGATTGTCGCCTCGGGTTTCAATCAACGGGGAGCCAGCAACCGGGCTCGGTCATCGGATGACTGTTCTGGAAAGCGGCGACCGTTTTCATCTTTTCACAAACTCCTCGCCCGACACCGTTTCCGTGAAAGTGACGATGGAAGGTGGCACCCTCGAGGAGTGGGACAGTGTCACGGGCAAGATTGGCCCGGCTTCGTTCCGCTCCACGGCGCCAGGCAAGATCGAATTTGTTCTGGACCTCCCGCCCGCAGCCTCGCGGCTACTTCTGGTGCCGGCGTCGCCGCAGGGGAAGAGTGCGACTTCACGCCAGACGGGTCGGCAAGTGACGACTCTTTCTCCTTCCGGGTGGAGAGTCACTCCGACCTCACCCAATGTCCTTGCACTGGATTATTGCGACCTGCGGTTGGCGGGAAAGATCCACAGAGACATCAACACCTGGCAGGCCAATTGGCTGGTCTGGCAAGCGCACGGCTTCGAGCGGCCGGCCTGGGACAGCGCTATCCAGTTCCGGCGGAGAATCCTCGACCGCGAGCCTTTCCCTGACGATTCGGGCTTTGAGGCGGCGTTCCACTTTCACGTGGCCGACGCCGCAGCTCTTGACGGCATGCAGTTAGCCCTGGAGTGCCCGGAACTCTACAAGGTCTTTGTGAACGGCGAAAGCGTGGGTTCAACCCTGGGCGAGCGGTGGCTCGACCCGC
>Ga0307379_10008918_pt1 | contig 13475 bp, 7 predicted proteins | sample UN2MG_FD_202237 | JGI IMG/M metagenome (GOLD analysis project Ga0307379, IMG submission 202237) | Soil microbial communities from Risofladan, Vaasa, Finland - UN-2 | ecosystem: Environmental > Terrestrial > Soil > Coastal area > Acid sulfate soil | place: Finland: Risofladan, Vaasa | collected...
GGCTGGTGCGGAACTTGATGCTCTCGCCGAAGTCGCCCTGCACAATGTGCACCATCCACCGGCCGTACCCGTGGAAGACGTTGAGGCCCTTCTCAAGGGGATCGATGAGGGTCTTCGAGAACTTCGAACCGCTGACGTCCCACCACGCCTTCCAGGCGGCCGGGTCCGGGCCGAACGTCTGGCCGGTGATGCGCCGCAGTTCGGCAACCGCCTCGGCTTGGGCGGCCGCGTCGCCCTCCTGGAGCCGCGCGAGGTGCATCTCGACGTCGTCGCCCCAGTAGTTGACGTCTTTCAGGCCCAGCCGCACGCGGATGCGTTCGGCATCGGCCTGCATCGCCTTGGGGTCGATGTTGCCCGACTGGGCCAGGATCATGGCCTCAATGGGGTCGCCAGGGGCCAGGCGCACGATGCCGTAGGTCAGCAGCGTAATGCCCACGATGGTGGGGATCATCAGGAGCAGACGCTTGACGATATACGTTTTCACGGGCCGCCCTGCCCTTCGGCGGCGCGCAGGTCCCCGGGTATCCACCACTCGCGCGGGTCCATGCCCAGCCGGTGCACCTTGACGCCCCGCAGGCGCGGCGACACCAGGGCCAGGGCGTCGCGCGACCACAGGAACGTGTACGGCTGCTCATCGTGCAGCAGGCGGTGGAATTCGTGATAGAGGGCGTTGCGTTTGGCCTCGTCCATGGTGGCCCGGGCCTCTTCGATGAGGCGGTCGGACCGGGCGTTGCGGAAACTGATGAAGTTGTGGCCGCGGCCCTCGATCTGGCTCGAGTGCCAGATCTGGTTCGGGTCGCCCTCGACCGAGCCGGTCCAGGCCAGGGAGATGGCGTCGAAGTCGCGGTTGTCGAGTTTCGTGATGAACACCGCCCATTCGTAGAACCGCACGTTCATGACGATGCCGACGCGGCGGAACTCCTCCTTCAACACGCGGGCCATGTCGCGATACGCCTGGAGGCTGGCCGGAAGCGACAGTTCGAACTCCAGCCGCCGGCCGTCGGGGTTCTCGATCCACCCGTCGGCGTCGCGGTCCTCCCAGCCGGCCTCCTTCAGCAGCCGCGCGGCCTCGGCCCGGTCGAACGCCCACGGCTCCACCGTCCGGTCGTACTGGGGGCTGTCGACCCAGAACGGCCCGGTAACCACGCGGCTGATGTCGTACTCGAGGTACTTGACGAGTTGCTCGCGCCACACCAGGTGCGTCATGGCCCGGCGGACGCGGGCGTCGTCGAACGGCGGCCGCGCGCAGTTCCACGCCAGGTACCGGTACCCCGCCGGCGCCGAGTATCGGTGCATGATAAAGTCGCGGCCGGCCCGCGGGTCGGCCTTCAGTTTGACCCACCACTCGGGCTGGACCGACACGTAATCGATTTCCCCCGCCAGGAACGCCTGGACGTACGCCTGGTCCTCCAGGATGACGCGGAACGTCATGCGGTCGAACGACGGCCGCGCGCGCCAATACTGCTCGTTCCGCCGCAGGGCGATCTGCTGACCCGTCACCCATTTCTCGAAGACGTACGGGCCCGTGCCCACGAGCCGGTCGTTGATGTCGTTGAAATCGTTGGGTTTGTCGAACCGGTAGACGTGGCGCGGCAGGACGGGCGCGAAGGCCCCGCTGACCTCGAAACTCTTGAAGTACGTCTTCTTCCACGTGAACCGGACCGTCCGGTCGTCGACCTTCTCGCACCCCTGCATGTCCTCGTAGTACGAGCGCAGGGAGGCGCAGTCGATCTCCGGGTTCATGACCGTCTCGATGCTGAAGACGACGTCGTCGGCCGTAACGGGCTTACCGTCGGAGAACCGGGCGCGCGGGTCCAGGTGGAAGGTGATCGTCTTGCCGTCCGGCGAGATGTCCCACCGATCGGCCAACTCGGGGATCCACTGGAGCGTATCGACGTCGCGCGCAATGAGCCCCTCGAAGATGTGCCCGTTGACGATGCCGGCGTAGGCGTCCTTGGCCGTCAGCGGGTTCAGCGTCTGGGGTTCGCCGCTCAGGTGCCGGCGCAGCGTGCCGCCGACCTGCTCCGCCCGGAAGGTAGGCCATTGGCCGACCGCGCGAGGTGTGGCGGCCATCAGCGCGGCAGCCGCGGCAACGAGGCACAGCGCGGCTCGCGGCCAAGCCGGTGGTGGCGTGGCAAATCGCCGCGTTGGCAACCCGAACTCCGTCAATGGGGACCTCGTCGACTAACGGTACGCTGCCAACTCCAAGCATTCGTGCGCGGCGGCCTTCCCAGGCCGCCGCGAGAGAACCCCTGTGGCGAGGCGCGGTGGCCCGCCCAAGGCGGGCAGGCTCTGGGAAGGCCACCGCGCGGGCGCCGAGGGCCCGCGCCATCAGGCGTCCGGCCACTCGCCGGTAAACACCTCGGCTACCGGCCCGGTGAGCATGACCTCGGCCCGGTCGGCGGGCCACGCGACCTCCAGGTCGCCGCCCGGCACGTGGACGAGCAGCCGCCGGCCCGTCTGACCGGTCAACACGCCCGCCACGCACACGGCGCACGCGCCCGTGCCGCACGCCAACGTCACGCCGCTGCCGCGCTCCCACGTCCGCGCGATGACCTCCCCGAGCGACACGACCTCGACGAAATGGGCGTTGACGCGCTCGGGAAACAGGCGGTGATGCTCGATTTTCGGCCCGACCAACTCGACGGGCGTCTCGGCCGCCGAGTCGACGTAGAACACCGCGTGCGGGTTCCCCATGTTGACGCACGTCATCCACAGCGTCCGTCCGCCGACGTCCAGCGGCACGTCGACCACCCGGTCGCCCTCCAGCGCCAGCGGAATCTCCTCGGCCGCCAGCCGCGGTCGCCCCATGCTGACGGTGCCTCGGACGATGCGGCCGTCCGGGTCGCGGCCCAGGTCGACCACCCGCAGACCGGCCGCCGTCTGGATGCGAACCGTGTCGCCCTTGGCCAGGCCGCGGTCGACCGCGAATTTCGCCAGGCACCGCACGCCGTTGCCGCACATCTCGGCCTCGGACCCGTCGGCGTTGAACATCCGCATCACCAGATCGGCCTCGTCCTCTTCGCCCTCGGCGGGCAGCGCCAAAATCAGGCCGTCGGCCCCGACGCCGAAGTGCCGATCGCTGACGCGCGCGGCCAAGGCGGCCGGGTCGGGCACATCGGTCTCGAACCCGTTGACGTAGATGTAGTCGTTGCCCGCACCGTGCAGTTTGGTGAATTGCATGACCTGCCCCCGGCCCAGCGCCACCCCGTTCCGCCCCCGCCGCTGGGCCGGATTATAGCCCTCGCCCAGACCGGTTATCCAGTGTTTTGTCGGCCCCCGCCCGTGCCAGCGGCGCAAGGGTGTGTTCCGCGTGTGCCACGGCCGGTCTTGCCCGGCCGTGCTCTTGGCACCGGCGCCACACCAAGCACACGGCTCAGGCAAACGGGCACACGCCAGACACGTATCAGCGCGAACCCGCGCCGATAGCCGTTGACTTGCCTCACGCACGCCGGTAGAGTGCACCTGTTGCCGGGGCTGGCGCTGCGCCGGCCTCCGCGGACGGCTGCACCGGAGGGACCCGCCATGCAATTCGGCGTATGTGCCGGGCCGGAAGACGCGTCGTGGATTGCGGCCGCGGGCGCCGACTTCATCGAAGGCCACGTCCAGAACTTCCTGAAGCCCGACGAGGACACCTGGCAGCCGCCCGTCTCGCCCGCCGACTTGGCGGTGCCCGTGGCGGGGTACAACTGTTTCTTCCCCGGCAACCTCAAGATGACCGGGCCGCACGCCGACCTGTCGCGGGTTATCGCCCACGCCCGCCGGACCGTGGAGCGTGCCGCGACCATGGGCTCGGACTTCATCGTCTTCGGCTCCGGCGGGGCCCGCAGCATTCCCCAAGGTTGGCCGCGAAGCAAGGCCAAGGACCAACTCGTCGCCGCGATGAAAGCCATCGGGCCGATTGCCGCCGCCGCCGGCCTGACGATCGTCGTCGAGCCGCTCAACTGCCGCGAGTGCAACATCCTGAACGATCTGCCCGACGCGTTGGCGCTGGTGCGGCGGGCCGGCGCGCCCGGCCTGGCCGTCCTGGCCGACTTTTACCACTTTTCCGTCGACCGCCAGCCGCTGGGGCACCTCGATGAGTGTACCCGCATGCTCGCCCACGTGCACATCGCCGATCCGACGACCCGCGGGCCGCCCGGCCCCGGCATGACCGACTATCAGCCCTTCTTCCAGCGGCTGAAGGCCATCGGCTACGACCGGCGAATCAGCATCGAGTGCGCCTGGACCGACATGCCGGCCGAACTGGGGCCGTGCCTGGAGTTTCTCCGCCGGCAGTGGGATGCGGCCTAGAGTCTGTGAACGCGGCATGGGGTGGCATGGTCATCCCGCAGGGTGACCATGTGTTTGCCGGCCGTTCTCGCAACGCCTATCGAACGGAGCCACCATGATTCACCTGACCGGATTCGCCGACGAAATCGGCCCCGATCTCGACCTCCAGGTCCGGACCCTCGCCAGCGAGAGCATGCGATACCTGGAGCTGCGCGGCGTGTGGGACACGAACGTCCTCGACTTCTCGGCCCGGCAGCGACGCGACCTGAAGAAACGCCTCGGCGACGCCGGCATCGGCGTCTCGGCCATCGGGTCGCCCATCGGCAAAGTGAAGATCGATGCCCCGTGGGCCGAGCACGTCGAGCGCTTCAAGGTGGCCCTGGACGCGGCCGAGTTCTTCGGCGCCCCGTACATCCGCCTCTTCAGTTACTACCCGCCCGAGGGCGGCCGCATGGCCGACCACCGCGACGAGGTCATCCGCCGCCTCCGCGAGCAGGTCGAGATGGTAGGGGGCCGGCCCGTCGTTCTGCTGCACGAGAACGAGAAGGACATCTATGGCGAGAAGACCGACGCTTGCCTCGACATCGCCACCAGCGTGCCCGGCATGAAACTGGTCTTCGACCCGGCCAACTTCGTCGTGGCGGGCGTGCGGCCGGCCGAGGCGTGGAAGGTCCTCCGCGACCACATCGCGTATTTCCACATCAAGGACGCCGTGGCGGCCGCCGGCAAAGTCGTGCCCGCCGGCCAGGGCGATGGCGACATCCCAGAGGTCCTCGGCGACGCCATATCGACCCGCGGCTTCGAGGGGTTCATCTCGCTGGAACCGCACTTGGCGGCCGCCGGGCAGTTTTCGGGCTTCAGTGGGCCCGACCTGTTCAAGAAGGCCGTCCAAGCCCTGAAGGCCATCCTGGACGACCTTGGCGCTGAGTACGCCTGAGACACGCCTACCGCTCCCTGACGGTCGCGGCTCTGTTTCTGCGGGTCGCGGCTCGGTTTCTGCCGGTCGCGGCGTGCGTTTTGGCTAGCCGCGAGCGCGAGCGAGCGGCAGACCGGCCGTCACGGCCAGGTTTTCGCCCCCCAATGGTCGCTGCTGGATACCCGACCGTCGTTAAACTATGCGCGGTTGGTCCGTGCGCGCTGTTTTGGGGCGTTTTTGCGTGGTTGAATCGTCCCTGGCGCTAGCGAAAAGGCAGATTGGCCGGTGTTTTGGTAAGATGGGTAAGGCAAAGCGCGCGGTTTTTGAACGTTTTTGATCGTTTTTGATCGGGACTGATCGGAACGGCACGTTTGCGGTCGGCGTTTGAGCACATCTGACAGGCCAAAATCGACACTATAAGAAAATCGGCCCTTCGGCTGCCATCTTGGCAGGCTGGCGACGGCCGCACTAAGGCCACCAGCCGACCGGCCTCGGCCCTGGCCCGTCTCACGGGCGGCGCGCGGCCAGGCGATCTTTCATCTGCTGGACAACGTCGTAGTGGATGAGCATCGACCCGCGGCCCAGGCCCAGGTGGATGTCGACGTCCTCGCGGCCATGCCAATCGGTGCCGCCCGTCTCCAGCAGGCCCAGCCGCGCGGCCGTCTCGTGATAGTGCCGGGCGTAGTTGGCGGTGTGGTCGGGGCTTGAACTCTCGACGGCTTCCAGGCCGACGGCGGCCAGCTGCTCGATCCACGCGTCGGTCTCGGCCACACTGCGGTTCAGTTGCCGCGGATGGGCCAGCGACGCCAGCCCCCCGGCGGCCCGGATGGCCTGGATGCCTTCCTCCGGCCCCACCCGCCGCCGGGGCACGTAGGCGGCTTTGCCCCGGCCCAGGTACTTGTCGAACGCCTCGTTCCACGACGCAACGTAGCCCTTCTCTACCAGGGCCATCGCAAAGTGCGGCCGCCCCAAGGTGCCGTCGGCAACGCGCGAGGTCACCTCGTCCATCGTCAGGTCGAAGCCCAGGTCGCTCAGGCGCTGGAGGATCTTGACATTTCTAACGGCGCGGCCGTCGCGTGCCTCGGCCAGCAGGCTTTCGAGCCCGGCGTTGGCAGGGTCGATGAAGTACCCGAGCAGGTGGCAGGAGCCGTCGTCGAACTCGGCCGATAGTTCGACGCCCGCGATGACCTCGATGCCGAACTCCGCCCCCGCCGCCTGGGCCTCCGCCACGCCGGCTACGGTGTCGTGGTCGGTCAGCGCGATGGCCTTCAGGCCCACCTCGCGGGCGTGGGCGACCACCTCGCGCGGCAGGTAGGCCCCGTCGCTCGCGCTGGAATGCACGTGCAGGTCGACCAGGTCGGGCTGAGGTGCCTTCAGGACCACTCGAGACTCCTTAAATACCTCGGCGGCGCGGACGCCTACAGCGCCACTTCGCCACTTCCTCCCGCCTGGCGGCCTTCCTAGGCCGCCAGGAACATGCGGCAGGCCCGATCGCGGCGGCCTGGGAAGGCCGCCGCGCGACAAGTGGCGCTGTAGGGGAACGTCAAGGCAAGCAACCTATACGACGTGCGGAGGGATGCGTCAAGGTCCGGACCCTCGGAAATGCGAAAACTATTGACCGCCCCCGCCGACAGGCGTAGCCTGAATACGATGAAGCGTATGGTTAAGCGACGTATTCACCTCCTGCTGGGCGCCGCCTTGCTGCTGGCCTGCGGCGGAACGCTTCGGGCCGGCCTCGGGGACATCCTCGACAGGGTCCGCGACCGCGTCGGCCCGGTCCTGGTGGCCGGCGACCTCCTGGTTGCGCCGGGCACGGAGGTCACACTTCAGGCCCGCCTGCGCAGCGGCCTGGGCCTGGGCGGCGAGGCGGGCAAACGCATCCAGTTCCACATCGAGGAGCGGCGCCTCGGCGAGGTCGTCTCGGACCAGGACGGCAACGCCTCGGTCCGCTGGACGGCGCCCGAGAAGGCCGGCGACTACCTCGTCCGCGTCCGCCTCAAGCCGGACGACCAGCCCGAGAAACCGATCGACGACGCCCAACTGCTCGTCGCCGTCCGCCCGGCCGACGCGCGGGTGGTCGTCGTCGACCTCGACAAGACGGTCGTGGCGTCGGGGTTCGCGCGGGTCCTCCTGGGCGGGGCCAGGCCGATGGACGGCGCCAGCGCCGTCTTACAGCGCCTAGCCGCCAACCACACCGTGGTCTACCTGACGCACCGGCCCGACTTTCTGGGGCCCTCGAGCAAGCGGTGGTTGACCGAGAACGGCTTCCCGCCCGGGCCAGTTTTGACGAGTTCGCTCGGCGGCCTGGCAGGCGGCAGCGGCACGTACAAGACGGCCCGCCTGGCCGATATCAAACGGACCTACAAGAACCTCGTCGTCGGCATCGGCGACAAGGTCTCCGACGCCCAGGCCTACGTTGACCACGGCCTGAACTCGATCCTCATCCTGCACGTCGACTGGTCCGAGGACGATCCGAAGGACTACGAGAAACTGGCGGCGGAACTGGCGGACCTGCCCGAGACCGTGCACGTCGTCTCGAACTGGTCCGACGTGGCCGCCATCCTCTTCGACCGGGCGGCGCGGCCCAAGCGCGACATGGAGCGACGCCTCCGCGACATGGCCCGCAACCTCCGTCGCCGCGGAAAGGACTGAACCCAATGCGGCACCCGGCGCCTCTTTCCACAACGCCACTTGTCGCGCGGCGGCCTTCCCAGGCCGCCGCGGTCGGGCATGACGCGTGTTCCTGGCGGCCTAGGAAGGCCGCCAGGCGGGATGAAGTCGCGAAGTGGCGTTGCACGACTCTGGCGGCGTGCGTGGCGGTCCTCGTGGCCGCGGCGGGTCAGGCCCGCGCGCTCCAGGTGCCCAAGCCCGAGGAGATCGTGGTCGTCATCTTCCCGTTCTCGTCGCCCGACGGCGACCGGACCGGCCGCAAGTTCGCCGACAGTCTCCGCCTGCGGGCCACGCGGCTGAACCTGGTGGTCGTCGAGACGCTCAGCCTCAAGGAGGCCATGGCCGGCAAGCCCATGCCGACGCTCGACGCGCCCGTGGCCGAGATGGCGGCCATCCTCCAGAACAGTTTCGGCGCCAAGATCGGCCTCTGGGGCGAGGTCCAGCCGCGCGGAGAGGGGCTGGTCATGCACGTGCGCGGCCTCAACCTGAACCTGGCCGCCGACAAACTCACCCTCTCCGACACCCGCACGGCCGGCGAGCCGCAACTCGTCAACCCCATCCAGGACGCGGTCCTCCTGGAACTGACCGGCCGCACCAAGAAACCCGTGCCCACCGCCACCCCCGAGGCCGACGCCAAGGTCAAGACCGTCGGGCCCGAACTCGTCCGCAACGGCGGCTTCGAGACCGGCACCAAGACCCCCGACGGCTGGCAGCGGCTCGACGGCCAGACCACCTTCTGGGTCGATGGCGGCGTGACGGGCAAGTGCCTCAAGATCAACACCGACGTGTACCACGACGAGTGGGTCGCGTGGCAGAAGAAGGTCAAGGCCGGCGCACGGGCCGAGGACGCCCCGAAACCCACGGCCACCTCCGGCGCCAAGTACGACACCGTGGCCGGCATCTACGGCGTGGCGTACGACTCGGCCCCCATTCCCGTGACGCCGGGCAAGGCGTACAAGGTCAGCATCCGGTACCGGGGTCAGAGTACGGATTTTTTCTTTCCGAAACTCTTCATCCGCGGCTGGGCCGACGTCAAGGGCGAGAAACGGGTCGTCTACGACGCGTACCTGGCCCTGAGGTGCGCTAAGGAGGGCAAGGACTGGGAATCGAACGTGCGGATCTGCGAAATCCCCACCGATACCCAGTCCAAGATCGAGTACGTCGTCCTCAAGGTCTACGCCTACTGGCCGCCCGGCATTTATTACTTCGACGACGTCTCGATGAAGGAAGCGGCCCGGTGAGTCTGCACCGGTTAACGTGGCCCGTCTTTGGCAAGGTGGTGTAACGGTGGAGTCCGAGCGTTCAGAAGAGAAGCCGCCCGAGCAAGAGCAGCCGACTGGCGGCGAGCCCGCGCCGGCGAACCCCGCCGGAGCGGCCGACGACATGCCCCTGGCCGAGGACGTCCACGCGGCCGAGGTCCTGCCGGTGGCCGAGCCCGTCGCGCCCGAGCCCGTCGTCATGGCCCATCCGGTGCAGGTGGCCCGGGAGATTCCCGTGGCCGAAGAGGTGCCGCCGAGGCCCAAGCCCCCTCGCCCGGCCGCGAAGCCGACCCCGGCGGCGCCCCCGGAGAAACGTGCCCCCGCGCGCCTGGCCGCTGTGCCGCAAGACGACGCGGCTGCGGAACTCGACGAGACGCCTCCGGACCCGCCGCCGCCCCAGGCCGACGACCCGCCTTCCGGCGGCGACCGCCGGCCGCCGCGCCGCCGACGGCGGGGGCGACTCGTCGCCCTGCTCGTCGTGGCACTCCTGGTGCTCGCGGTGGTCCTGGCCCCGACCATCCTCTCGATGGGCTTTGCGCGGCAGTACGTGCTGGACATGGCGAACGAGCGGCTGCCGGTCCGCGTCGACGCCCAGGGGTGGGCCCTTTCGTGGTTCGGCGCGCAGCAGGTCAGCGGCATGTCGGTCCAGATGCCCGAGGGCCAGCGTGTGGCCACCGTCAGGGACGTGGTCCTCGAACAAGGCCTGTTCGAGTTGCTGAGCGACCCGACCCGCATCGGCTGCGTCCGCCTGGCGGGCGTTGAGGCCTGGGCCGACGGTCTGAAACAGGCCGCCGCCGCGTTTGCCGCCGAGCAGGCGGTCGAGGCGCCGGCTCCTCCCAAACCGCCGCCCACAAAGCCGCCGCCCACGAAACCGCCGCCCGTCAAGCCGGGGCCCGAGGCCGAAGTGCCCGAGGCGCCCGCGCCGCCCATGCCGGCCCCCGGCCTCACGCTACCGCAGGAAATCGAAATCCGCGACGCCACCCTCCACGGCGGACCGGCCGAACTCCGCGTCGCCCAGGCCGTCCTGAAGACCGGGGCCGACAACGACACCGTCCACGCCGACCTGCGAATCATCCACGGCCAAGCCGCCGGCACCGCCACGCTCGACGCCAAACTCACGGGCCTCTCATCCGACTGGCAGGGCCCCGAGGCCCTCGGAGCCGAGGGCACCCTGGCGTGCGCCGACCTGCCCGTCAAGGCCCTTTGGGCGATCGCGACCGACCTGGGCCTGGCCATGCAGGGCGACGGCACGCTGTCGCTCCGCGCCACGTTCTCGCACGGTCGCAGCGGCGACGTGGCCGTCCAGGCCACGTGCCAGGGCGCCAACCTGGTGGCCACGGGCGAGCCCATCCAGGGCGACCGGGTGACGCTGGAGTCGCTCGACCTGACGGTGGACGCCGCCTACGCGCGGGGCGTCGTGACGGTCGCGAAGTTCAACGTGACGACGCCGCCGCTGACGGCCGCCGCGGCGGGCACGTTCGGCCTGGCGGCGTTTGAGACCGCGCCGCCCGCCGGCGAGGGGTCGGCCAAGGTGACGCTCGATGCCGGCCGCATCGCCCGGATGCTGCCGAGCACCCTCCGTCTGCACAAGGACCTGACGGTGGAGGCGGGCATCCTCGAGGTCACCCTCAAGGCGGCGTCCGACGAGAAGGCGTCGCGCATCCAGGTGACGGTCGACCTGAAGGACCTGCGCGGCACGCGAGACGGCAAGCCGCTGGTACTCGCGCCGGTGCAACTTGTCGCGGACCTGGCCCGGCCCCATCCGGCGGCCGGCGTCAAGACCGCCGCGGCCAAGCAGACCGACTGGCTCGCCCGGGCCAAGGGGATCACGGTCAACGCCGTCAAACTTACCGGGCCGTTCGGCACCGTCGACGCCGCCGGAACGCTGGAGGCCTTCCGCCTGACCGCTCAACTCGACCTGGCAAAGGCGACCGAGGAGACGGGCCGCTTTCTGGACCTCGAGGGCTACGGCGCCGCCGGCAACGCCACCATCACGTTGTCGACCAAGGGCAAGTTGCCCACCGACCTGGGGGCGACGCTGCGGGTCGACCTGACCGACCTCGTGGTCCTGCTCGGCGGCGGAAGCCAGTTGCGCGAAGCCCGCGCCACGCTCTCGGCCGAGACCGAGATCAAGGTCGACGCCCAGGACCGCCTGACCGACGTCACCGTCAAAACGTTCACGCTCGATGCGGCCACGGCGTCGCTGACGGCCACGGGCTTCGCCCAGCGTATCCGCCAGTCGTGGCAGTTCCAGGGGACGGCCGGCGGCAAAGGAACGGTCGCCAACCTGGGGGGCCTGGTGGCCATCGCCCTGCCGCTGGCAACCGGGGCCAAGGCACCCGACGCCAAGGCCGACGCCGCGCCCGACTGGCGGCAGATGGTCCTCGACTATGCACGCGGCGCCTCGGGCGCCGGCGGCAAACCGGCCGAGGGCACGTGGCAACTCTCGGTCGAGGCCGGAGGCGCCGTCGACCAGGCCATGGCCGTCAAGTCAACCATGACCGTCGCCGGCCTCGTCATGCCGCTGGCCCGGCCCGAGGGCAAGACGCTCCGCCTCGCCACGGCCACGCTGACGAGCGACGTCCTCTACGCCCCCGGCGAGAGGGCGAAGGTCACCGTCCACCTGATCCAAGCGGCGATTCCCGGCGCCTCGGCCACCGTGCAGGGCCCGGCGACCATCGAGGTGGCCGGCGCGGCGTCGGTCCTGTCGGGCACGCTCCAGGCCGTCGTCAAGGCCGACCTGCCGACGCTCACCCAGACGCTGGCGCCCTTCGACCTCCTGCCCAAGGAGCCGACGCTTGTCGGCGAGGTCGACGTCCAGGTGACGGCCAGTCCGGGCATCGATCACCGCACGGTGGCCAAGGTCGTGGTTACGGGCCACAAGTTCGAGATGGCCTGGGCCGACGGGCGCGGTTACAGCGACCCCTTGCCGCGCGTCACGGCCGACGCGGCCCTTATCCGAAACGACGCCGGCGACCTGACGGAGATAAGCGTGACGAACTGGTCGGTCGCGACGGTGGCGGGGTCGCTGGCCGGCACGGCATCGGCGACCCGGTCCGAGGACCGCTGGCACTGGCAGGCGACGGCCGCCGGCGACGGGGCCATCCGGCCGGTCGCCATGACGGTGGCGAAACTGCGGGCCCAGCCAGCCAGCCCGATTCGTGGCCTCTGGAAAATTGACGCCGGTTTCGACAGTCGCGCGCAGCGGCTCACCCTGACGGCGTCGGCCACGAACCTGGCGATCCCGCAGGAGGGCGAACCGGCCAAGCCCGACCTGCGGCTCGACGACGTCCGGCTACAGACCAACCTCGTCCTGGCCGACGACGACGTCATCCGCATCGAGCAGGCCAACCTCTCCGGGCCGGGCATCGCGGCACGGGCCAGCGGCACGGCCCGGATGCCGTCCAAGCCCGACGATCATCCCAGCGCCGACGGCAGCGTCACGGTCAAGGCGAACCTGGCCGAATGCGCCCAGGTCCTGAAGCCGTTCGGCCTCCTGCCCGACGACGCCCGCCTGGCCGGCACGGCCGATCTCGACCTGAAGGTCGCCGGCACGGCCGACGGGTTTACGGGCCAGGGCACGCTGGACCTGACGGACCTCGACATCCAGACCACCGCCTCCCGGATGGTCGTCCAGGAGAAGAAGGCCCACCTGCCCATTACCCTGACCTACGAGAAGGGCAAACGCCGGTGGGAATTCCTGTCGCAGAACATGAAGGCCGAGACGGTCAGCGGCACGTGGCGCGCCGCCGTGACCGAGACCGACACGGCCCCCCTGATCCAGGCCCGGTGCGACCTCGTCTTCGACGCCAAGCGGGTCCGCGACCTGCTCGGTTCCGCCCTGCCGCCAACCATCCGGATGTCGGGCCCGTGGCGCCTGGCGGCCGGGGTGGCCGGCGCGCTGAAGTCCGAGAAGCCTGCTCCCCCGCCGGCAGCCGGCGCGCCGGACGCGAAGCCCATGCCGTGGCACCGGCGCATCGCCGGGCTGGCGAGCGACGGGTCGCTCGAGGTCAAACGCTTCGAGTACGAGACGCTCTCCGGCGGCGACGGCACCGTGACCTGGAAGATGGCCGACGGCCGGATTACCCTGGCGCCCGACCCGCAGAAGCCCAGCACGCTGGCCCTGGCGGGCGGCAAGGTGAACCTGGGCGGCGTCATCGACCTCAGCGGCGACGTGCCGCGCCTGGTCATTGCCAAGCGCCTCGTCATGGCCGAGGGGGTGCCGCTGGGTGGCGAAGAGGTCCAGGGATATCTCAAGTACATGTCACCCGTGCTCGCGGCCAGCATGTCGGCGCGCGGCAACCTGTCGCTGGCGATCGAGCATCTGGACGTGCCGCTGACCGACGGCGCCGCCGGCA
>Ga0307379_10008919_pt1 | contig 13475 bp, 10 predicted proteins | sample UN2MG_FD_202237 | JGI IMG/M metagenome (GOLD analysis project Ga0307379, IMG submission 202237) | Soil microbial communities from Risofladan, Vaasa, Finland - UN-2 | ecosystem: Environmental > Terrestrial > Soil > Coastal area > Acid sulfate soil | place: Finland: Risofladan, Vaasa | collected...
CCTTCATCTGCCGGAACTTAAAGTACAACCTTTATCGGATGACGAAAAGGAAAAGATTGACAACTCATTGGCGGCTCTGAATGAAAGTAACGACAATTTACCGGAAGAACCTTGAAGCCGTCACGTCGGGCAAACGGTTCATCATCAATCAGGGCGGTACGTCAAGTTCTAAATGCCTTGGTCGAGGTACAAAAATAATCATGTATGATTGTACATTAAAGAATGTCGAAGATATAAAGATCGGAGATAAGTTAATGGGTATTGATGGCAGTCCAAGAACCATCTTAAAATTATATTCCGGGCAAGATCAGTTATATAAAATAAAGCAGGCACGAGGGGTTGATTATATAGTTTCAAGTAATCATATCCTGTCGTTACGAGAGAACTGGAAAGAAATAAGAAAAACAATAACATTATCCTATAAAACCGCTGATTCAAAATATAAACAGAAAAGGAGTTATGTCAGAAACGAACATACTGATGAGATAATAAATATTCCACTTCAGGATTATATCAGTAAAAGCGGAAAATGGAAGCGAAGACATAAAGGATGGAAAGTCGCCGGGATTGAATTACCGGAGAGGGAAATCAAAGTTGATCCTTATTTTCTTGGACTGTGGCTTGGTGATGGTACTTCCGTAAACACAAATATAACTACGGCTGATAATGAAATTATAAATTATCTTAAAGAATTTGCCATATCAAATAATCTTATTTACAAGAAAATAAAGAATGACAAATATGGTCATGCGGTAAATGGGAATTCAAAAATATCTGGCATCAAAAAATGTAATCCATTAAGGACAGCGATGGGCAGTTATGGATTATTAGGCAATAAACATATCCCAGAAGATTACTTGAATAATTCAAAAGAAGTCCGCTTTGCATTACTGGCCGGGCTTATCGATTCTGACGGATATAAAACAGGCCGAAATACATATGGGATCACTCAGGTTAATAAAGGATTATCAGAACAAATTGTCTTACTTACACGTTCGCTTGGTTTTTATACAACCATCCATGAGTATAAAGCTAAAATGAAAAGGAAGGATGGGTCAATATATGAAACACAATGTCATAGAATTGAATTTGCCGGAGAAGATTATGATAAGATACCTTTGAAGATTGAACGAAAAAAACAAGCGGGATTTGCACTTAAAAGGCGTTATTCATCAAGTTTCAGCATAGAGCCTATCGGGAGCGGTGATTATTTTGGTTTTGAAATTGATAAGGATCATTTATTCTTATTGGAAGATTTTACCGTTACTCATAATACCTATTCCATCCTTCAGAACATTATTAGCCTCTGTCATATCCGGCAGAACCTTATCGTCAGTATCGTCGCCGAAACATATCCGCACTTGAAACGTGGGGCGATGCGTGATTTCTTTCATATCCTGATGGCCGAAGGTCTATATTCCGAAACCAATCACAACCGATCTGATTCCAGTTACAAGATAGGCTCGAATATGATCGAGTTCTTTTCCGGTGACAAAGCCGAACGGATGAAGGGAGCACGACGGGACATACTGTTCGTCAATGAAGCATACGGGATCAAGTACGATATTTTCGATCAGCTTGAAATACGAACTAAATGGTGTGTTCTGATTGACTTCAACCCTGTTGCCGAATTTTGGGTACATGAAGAACTGATGGCGAAAAACCGTTCAGAATGTGCTTACATCCACAGCACGTTTAAGGATAATCCCTTCCTGTCATTAAGGATCGTTGAATCTATACTCCGGCATAAAAATAGCCCGTACTGGTGGAAGGTTTACGGTGAAGGTGAGGTCGGGCAGTTGGAAGGTGCTATATTTCAGAACTGGCGACAGGGCGATTTTGATACTACATTACCTTATAGCTTCGGATTGGATTTCGGGTTCAACGATCCTGATGCGATGGTCAAGACAGCGATTGACAGCCGACGACGTATAATGTACTGGGATGAAAAGATTTATTCGGCAGGTAACACGCCGAACCAACTGCGTGACCTTATCGCACATCATTGTTCACGTAATGACCTTATCACGGCTGACTGTGCCGATGCCCGGATGATCGCCGAACTGCGTAAGTATTATAATATACACCCTGTCGATAAAACGAAATGGACGGTCGCCGAAGCCCTCCGGCTGATGCAGGACTATGAACACATCATCACAGAAGAATCTCTCAACCTCATTAAAGAGTTCAAGAACTATATGTGGTCAGACAAACGTGCCGGAATACCTATCGACGGGTTCGATCACCTGATTGATGCCGGGCGTTATCGGTTTATGGAATCAGTAAAAAGCAGAGGGACAGCAATATGGCACATAAAATAATACCGATCCGTAAATTACGGTTACGGGATATGATCCTGAATAATGATATATATTACGGGCTGTCGGACGGTCTGGCACAGTTATCCGTCCCGGACCAGTTTCGCATCGGTCGCCGTCGTTATCCTGTTCCGCAGACCGTTGACGATTTCACCGGGGCGATCTGTTACGGTCAGCGATTATTTTTCAACAGGGAAGAAAAAAATGATTACGGCGTAATATTAAGAGTGATTGAGGGTTACTATTATTCGATCGTTACTGGTGAAAAATGGGACGAAGATAATGCACTCGTATTCGGAAAAAATATCATAACTTGTGCCGTTTGCGAATTGTACCCTGTCGCAATGCACCTGACAAAACTGATTTTCGCTATGGTAGAACGTGAACGGGATTTGTTACACCGCCAACCGTCGAAAACGGAATTGGCGGCAGGGATCGAGAAACTCAACTTATTTACTGACCTGATTGCGATTGACTTTCTCCGTGATGCAATGAAGATCACCGTCGAAGAAGTCATGCAAACATCTTATAAGGAATGTCTGGTCAGGTTTATGCTGGCGAAAGAAATAGAAGATTACCGCTTACGTTATGTTGAAATGCTGGATGTCGAGGCTAAACAGAAAACAAAACACAAATGATTACAGATAAACTAAAGACTATCTTAACAGATTCCGGCTGTACGCTGGTAATTTACGATCAGGAACAGCTTACTAACCTTTACACGGATCAGTCAAATCAGTTCGATGTTGTCGGGGTGATAATCCAACCTGCTGACATTATTCTCGAAGTACGGGCGAACGCTATCGCAGAGCATTTTAACCCGTTAACGATTCAGGTCATCCAACAGGCCAGACTTGAAGACAAGGCAGAAAACAATGAAGTCGCACTTCAGGCATTACTGAATATCTGCAAACAGATAATCGTCCGGCTGATCGCTGATGCCGAGTTCAAAACCATGCTCCCGTTAACAGTTACCCGTATTCTTGAATCGAAATATGATGCTAATCTGATCGGCTGGTCAATGCCATTGAATCTTTACTGGTTACAGAACGAAACACGTGAACCCTGCTTATGAGTTTCATTGAAAGCATACGACCAGAACTCGAGGAACTGATCCGTAACATCAGTCAGAAGAATATGTTTTACGGCAATAAGATTCCTGACAGTATCATGCGCCAGTTCGAGATCGAAGCCAAAGAAACATCAATCGGGATTCTTGTGCCGTACTGGTTAAGCGTTCTGGAACATGGTCGTGGGAAGCGAAAGTCAAGCAAGGAGAGCGGTCTTGCAAATAAGATTTACGAATGGATGCGAAGCCGTAATATGTTCCGCTCCACAACCGAAAAAGGTAAGCGTAATGAAGCGAGATTCATAACTTGGTATATAAATAAATATGGCAACAAACAGTTCAGAACTAAGGTTTACGTTGACGTTTATACTACGGAACGTAAGAAAGCTATTGAGAAGATTGATAAGAAATTTGCGCTTGAAATTTCAAAGATCACAACCGAAGTTATCTAATCCGTATGTCATCAAGCGATTTGAAAACGGTAAAATGCTTATCGGTGTCGGTGGCTTTGTTAAAACGGTGAATGAAGAACAGTATTTGAAATATTTAAAAACCCTGCATTGAAAGCCCTGATCCTGATATTCGCCCTGTTCCTGTTTGCCTGTACGAAAGATCAGCAATGTTACATCTGTACGGTCAAGACAATATGGGTTATAAATGGGATGATCGTACCTTATGAAAAACCGTATCCGTTTTGTGGTGTTGATGAAGAGTGGGTCAGAAATTTTGAGACAGTTAATACTTATTCAGATACCACCGGAATTTACCCTATGTTTCAAATATGTAAATGCAAATGAAAACATCAAAATAATGATCAAATATGATAACTTTAATAAGCACACCTGAATGTATTACGGCTGTTTCGCCGGAAATAACAAGCCGATGGGTAGCGACTGAAAGTCCTGTTATCTTCAATCTCTTACGACACGATTATGACATTGTGAGTGCGGCAGACAATGGAGGTTATCTACGCCTGACGGTTGCTGCCGGGATATTCGACGGGGCAGAAGATGATATTATTTCTGTCTTCAACAAATCAACAAATGCAATGTATGTTGGGATCGTACAGGCAGGATCGACGACAACAGTTATAGATACTGATATACCGTTTATTTCAGGGTTCGATCCGGCTGATCCCGCCACCGATCCTGACAGGGATACAGTATATTTTAACGATAACACACTGCATGGCGGGTATTACTGTGAAGGCAGGTTAACGATAAATGGTGTGCTGAATAACCTTACGATAATCGCTTCGCCTAACAGTTTCGGATTCATTGAACTGGATGTATCAGGCATTTTAAGGATCGCCACTTCGATAGGTAAAGTCACAGACTACTCCGATCTTATTCTTGCCGATACCAACAAGTCAGGCAATTTCAGTCTCGAATACCGTGAATGTTGGTATGGATCAGATAACGCATGGATCGAATCTGAATCAGTCGGATCGCCGATTGAAAGGTCACTCTGGTATTACGCTGAATGTGTACGGTCTGTGGAGCAGGGATCGAACCTGACCGAATATGTCCCGTCAGATATATATGAAGCACCGTTTCTTAACCTGTTCTATTCACCTGTTTATTTCCGTGGGTTGCCTTTCGATATTAGCTTCATACTCCCGGAACGTGTTTTGGTGTCTCCGGCAGGTGAGATAACCGTAACGATCAGGGCATATAATTCATCCAATACGCTTTTATCTGAGGTTATAACTCCGGTTACGGCTGATGATCTTGAAGGTCATGTATGTTCGCTTAATATTGCACCCGAAAGCATTGCCGAGAATACTGCATATTTCACCGCCGAAATAACTACGTTATGATATATTATGTTTCAACAACTGGTAACGATGGTACTGGTGACGGGTCAATAGGTAATCCTTGGGCAACATGGGAGAAACTTGCCGATGTGCTGGTGGCCGGAGATACCGGATACATAAGGGGCGGTACATATAGAAGTACCAAAGGGGCGGCGGCTACGGTAGTATGCAGATGGGATAACCTCAATGGAACAGCAGGCAACCCGATACAGATATTTGCATATCCTGACGAAGTTCCTGTTTTCGATTTCGATGATATAACACAATCGGCTAAATCCTGTTATATTGTTTTCCTTCAAAATTCTAATTATGTTCACATAAGAGGGTTAAAGGTTCTCAACCTTGTTCAGCAACCTGAGTTAGACGGTACGTTGGCGATTGGCTTTAACATAACAGGATCATCTCATAATACTATTGAAAACTGTGAAGCTGGCAATTTATCATTCAGAGGGTTCTCGTTAAATTCAGGATCGGATTATAACTTATTACTGAATTGTGATGCTCACCACATGGCCGACCCTCATTCAAATCCCGATCCTTACGGCGGGGCAGATGGCTTTGGCAGAACAGGCGGATCAACAGCTAATCATAATACGTTTCGTTATTGTCGTGCTTGGTGCTGCTGTGATGACGGCTGGGATCATTTTTCATCTAATGGATACTCGTACATTGAAGGATGTTGGGCGTTCTGGAACGGTTATCTCAATGAATATAAAGCCGATCCGGCAGGTGATGGGCAAGGGTTCAAATTAGGGCCGGGGGTGACAAACCAATCAGCCGTAACCAGAATAGTCAAGAACTGTTTATCAGTTCAAAATAGAGCAAACGGATTTGATCAGAATTTCCTTGAAGGCGTTGGTGAGTTCGCCAGTCATATTTATAACAATATGTCTTTCGATAACGGACAGTGGGGCTTTAGGTTCTCATTAAGTTCCGGCGGCAATGCAGACATATTCCGTAATAATATAAGTTATATAGATAGTGGCGGGAGGTATAGCGGTGACGCAGGAGATATTCAGGATCATAATTCATGGAACGGCGGTGTGTCTGTCAATGCTTCTGACTTTGTAAGTTTAGACGTATCTCAATTACTTGAAGCCAGACAGGCTGATGGCAGTCTGCCTGTAATAACATTTGGTCATCTTAATTCCAGAAGTGATTTGATTGATGCAGGAACGTATGTTGGTATTTCTTATAGCGGGATAGCACCTGATATTGGAGCATTTGAATATGGTTTAATTCCGACACCGCCCACGCCACCATTACCGCCGCCACCACCACCGATACCTAAGAATGAAAACCCTGTTGTCGAACCGGATGAAACAGAAATCATACAGGGAAATCTACCGTCTATAAGATCGGAATGTCCCGAAGTAATCACAAATCCTAAAAGCAATACAAGAATAAAGTTCAGTAATGAATGTAACGGGATTTATTTACGCTGGTGGTATAACGGATGGCACTACTGGTTATTTGAATCAGGATCAATAAGCGAAGTAACGGAAGGCGAAGATTACCGGACACTTGGGGTACAGAAACTAACCATAGGATCACGTCAGATTGATGACACAGAGATTGATGCTATTCGTTCGATAGCGAATACCCGTGAAGTTTATGTTTTAACTGATTTCGGCTGGCGTACAGTACGGCTCGAAGACGGGAGCATTGAGGTTAAAAACAATATGACTAAAGGTTACGATGTAGAGATAATTATTTATATCGGTTCACGGTGGATCAGCGAAACAGGATTCAGCCCGTCAATAGATATTCCTGTTGTCCCGCCGTCATACGAACCATGTGAGTTATTATGTATCGGTAATCAGGTCTGGATGTGCCTTAACTATGACAGTAACTATCCCGGATCACGGGTTTATAATAATGACGAAGCTAATCGAATTCCATTTGGAGGACTTTACACATGGAATCAGGTTATGGCATCAGGTTTTTGTCCCGTCGGATGGCATGTGCCCACACTCGCGGATTGGCAGGAATTAATTGATTTTATCGGTGATGCTACCGATGCAGGGAAATTGAAACGTGATGATCCTGATTACTGGGACGCACCGAATACAGGTGCGGCAAACGACCATGATTTTGATATGAGGTCAACGGGTTTATGGCAATACCTGTATGGATTTATTCAACTTGGAGAAAAAGCGCAATTATGGACGGCAGACGAAAGCGGCGGGCTGACTGCATATACAGTTATTTTTCAACATAATACCGCAAGTATCATATTAACGACAGAATTAAAATCTGTTTTTGCAGGTGTCAGGCTGATAAGGGATGCTCTGTGTAATTATTTCGAAGCTAAATACGGACTTCTTTATAATTATTTTGTCATGGAAGATGCAAGAGGTTTGATTGCAAGCGGCTGGCACATACCAACACAAACTGAATTAGCAACTTTGCAAACATATTTAGGTGGTTCGGCTGTTGCAGGAGGTAAATTAAAGGAAACAGGATTGACATATTGGAATACCCCGAATACTGGAGCGACAAACGAAGTAGGTTTTAATGGTCGTGGTATCGGTGAAAGAACTTATAGTAATGGGTTATTTGGTAATATAAAAGTACACATGAATTTTTGGTCAGCAACAAATCATTTTGCTCCTCCCGCTAAATATATATTTAGAATTGAAAATACTACTGCGGCATCAACGATAGGAGGGATGTATCCTAATACGGGCAATGCAGTTCGTCCTATCAAAGATTCCACAACTCTTACTCACGGCCAAACCGGAGCTTATCAGGGCAATGACGGCAAGGTTTACAGGACAATTTGTATAGGTACACAGGAATGGCTCGCCTGTAATCTTGCAGAGACAAAATACCGCAATGGTGATCCTATTCCAGAGGTTACATTAGCGGCTGATTGGATTGCTCTGGCAACGGGTGCGTTATGTGCTTATGATAACGATTGGGATAATGTGTGAAATACTTAAAATATCACTGACCGCTTTTATGTTTTCTGCCATAGCACAGAAGAAAGGATCAATATTGAACTGGTATTTCAAACTGATTGAGCGATTACCGGAATGGCTCTCACGTCCGCTTGGCAGTTGTTATATGTGCTTCACGGGTCAGGTCTGCCTTTGGTATTACCTGATCTGGCATTGGAAGGATTACGATTTTATCAATCATGCTTTTTTTGTTTCTGCCGGGATATTTGCTTCGATGATTTATAATAAAATTTACTGTTACCTCAATGGCAATATTAATTAATGATATAAGAGTATTAGTAAATAACTGTGATCAAGGCATTTACTTACGGTGGTGGTTCAATGGCTGGCATTATTTTCTGTTCGGCAACGGGTACGAAATTGAGATGCAGACTAATTCGCTTGGCACACAGGTGACGAATTTCTTTTCTGTTATATCGAAAATAGAACGCCCGACACGAATCAAATCCGAATACAGCTATAAGGTAACGCTTCATGGTATCACGGCAGAGAATATCGACGGGTTCAAAGGGTTGTTACTGGCTGAAAAAGTCGAACAGTACGAGGAAACAAAATGGCGGGAAGTTTATATCACACGTGGTGATCATCTGATTAAAGAACCCGGCACAAACGGCTATATACTCGATTTTGAGGTCACACGAAAAGAGTTAATAAATACATCATCTGTTTATCAAAAGTCCCTTAAACTGTACATAGGCGACCTCCTGCTCGATATGGACGATGACGAGTTAGTACCGATCAATAAACAGGTGAATAATATCTCTGAAATGCAGGATCGTCAGTCGGATTTCACCGCCGAATTCAAGGTCAGGAAAACCCGTGTGATGAAAGCATTATTTGAACTGTCCGGTGAGGTAGGTGCAACAACCGTCTTCCCGTATCAGCGTCAGGAATGTAAACTTATTCAGGATAACATAGAGATCATAACAGGCGGCCTGCTGGTTCTGGATCGTGTCGATGAGCAGTATTATTATGTTTCAATAGTATCGGGCAACGTGAATTTCTTTAACCTGATCGCAGGGCTGAAGCTGACTGATCTTACTCTGGCTGACTGCAACCACACGTGGACGGCGGCTTTCATGGCACAGACACATCTTACAGTCAGTCCGGGAATCAATGTTGTGTATCCGCTCTGTGAGCCTTCCGACGATGGGAGTATTGCCCCGCTTAATGATGACGGTGATAAGGTTGAGATGTACGGTGGTTGGATTTGGCCGTTTGTCCGGTTACAGACTATATGGGAAGAAATATTTGAAAATGCAGGATGGACAGTAACAGGCGGTGATATTATAGGATCGGATTTATTTTCAAAGCTGTATCTGCCGATCGTCAGCCGTAAGATAACCGATACGACGAAATATCAATATTCTGTTCTCTGGAGCGGGGCACACCCGATGACCATTAATGAACTTCTGGCATTTCCGGGAGCGATACTGATGAAAGGTGATGAGTTATTCAGGACAGGTGCTTTCATTGCCCCTTACACGGCAACCTATAAATATACTGTTAATATTATTGCAGGTACTTTTTTAAGCCCGCCGCCTACATTATGGTTATGTATTGGGCTTATCCCTGTCATCACGGTTACGTTCACTCTCGTTTCATCATATCCGATGACATGGCGTTACGAGGCTGAATATGAAGGTACGGCAGGCGATGTCATCACTATTTATACCTCACCTATCTATTACCATTATTACAATATCCGTATTGCAGAGATCGCCGATGCAGAAATAGATTACGGTTCATTCATCGAACCACGCCTATATCTGCCGGAAATGACACAGACGGATTTTATCAAAATGATCTGTAACCTTTTCGGACTTGTGCCTGATGTTACTGCGCGTGACAGGAAGATCAGGTTTTGGAATTATTCAGAACTGTATGATAATATCCCTGTTGCCCGTGATTGGTCTAATTACCTTTCGGAACGTGACGATACCGTCGAATTCAAATTCGGCAATTATGCTCAACATAACTTTATGAAATATAAAGAATCCACTGATGTATTACCTGATAACGGCAAGGGCGAACTACCGTTCGAGGACGAAACTCTGCCGGAAGAAAAAGATATTGTTCAGCTTAACCTTTCTACCTGTGACGAAGTGACGATCCTTGATAATGTTTTCAGCGTTGATGTCAGCAGGATTAATTTCAATAAATGGAACGAGAAAGATGAGGTTTATGATGCCGCCGAAAAGATTGATCCACGAATTGTTTATATTGACTTCTGCCGTGAGGATGCATCACCACCTTACCAGAAAGCATTTTGGATCAGGCAGACAGCCGCACCGTTGGCAGGGATATTCGCCGCACCGTCATTTGAAATACTTACGCCGAAAGTTGCACAATCACTTGAAATCAGTTTTTCAAATATGATCTATTATTACGCTTCACTGTCACGGATGCTGACCAAAACTAATGTACGTCATGTCAAATTCAACCTCCCGGTTTATGAAGTCGCCGGACTGAAACATAACGTACCTATTTATCTGCGACAATACAAGGCGTATTTCTATGTCAATAAGATTTCCAATTATGTTGCCGGACAACTCTGTAATGTTGAATTAATACGACTATAATGGCTGACGAATCGAAAACATACTTAATAAACATCAAATCAAATCTTGATGAATATGCAGAATTAGCACGGAAAGCTGATAAAGCAGTAAAGGATTTCACTGAACAAAATAAAGAATTACTTGCCTCTGGTGATAAGACAAGTGTTGCTTACATAAAAGCGAGTGCCGAATTAAAGGTATTACAAAAAAACCGGACAGATGCTAATAAGGCAGTTGAAACGGCAACCCGTGTAAATCTCGCCGAAGAAGGATCATATCAGAAATTGTATCAAGCATGGAAAAACGCAGAGGTACAATTAAAACTGCTTGAAAAGACAATGGTTCGTAATAAAGACGGAACTTTTGAACTGACAAAGGAATACATAGAACAGTTCAATACAGTTGAAAAAATGAAAAAAGGACTTGGCAGCTTCGGTCGTCAAGTGAATGATAACCGTCTTAATGTTGGTAATTATACCGATTCAATTAAGACGGCAGTCGGAGAAATGGGAATGTTACCCGGTGCGGCAGGTCAGGCAGTCGGTTCAATAAACCGAATGGGAATGGCTTTTAAAGCACTTGCGCTTAATCCTCTGATGCTGATTTTAGGGGCTATCGTCGGTATTATTGCCGCACTTGGTAAGGCGTTTAAAAATTCGCAACCTCTTATGGATGCGTTTCATAAAGTATCGGCTGCACTTGGCGCAACAATCAAAGTCCTTATTGACCGTTTAAGTAATTTTGTCGAATTCATTGGCAGTATTTTCAATAAAGAATTAAGGGAATCACGCCGGGAAGCAAAGGCTCTTAATGATGAACTGATCGGTATTGAAGATACAATGTCACGCCGGGAAAAACGTGAGATCAGGCGGGCAAACAAGAAAGGGTTATTCGAGGAGATAAAGGAAGAAGCCACCGCCGCTTATGAACTGACTGCCGCCGAACAGAAACTCGAAGATGCCGAGATCGCTTTCATCCAACGCCGTGCCGAATTAAAGCGTCAGATACAGGAAAATATCAATTCATCCAAAGACGAAAACCTTACTAATGCCGAGAAGCTGAAACTGATGGATGAAGCTATTTTCATGCAGGAGGAACTGACGGCTAAAGAGGTCGAGTTCGCAAAGGAACGGGCAAGGATTTCAGATGAGCGTACTAAACAAGGTAACTCAACACGTGCGGAGTTACGGGAGAATGAAGAAGCACAATCAGCCGCTACCGAAGCCGAAGCCGCAGGACTGAAAGCACAGAAAAAGATTTTATCTGAACGGTTTACACTGATCAACAAGCTGACATCCGAAGAAAAAAAGGCGCTTGCTGATCGGCAGAAAATAGCAGAAGAAGAATTGAAACTCGCTGAAAAGAAGATGGAGGCTTCCAAAAAAGAACTGACAGCCGAAATCGAGGCATATAAAAAATCACTTACAGAACGGGCAGAAGCAGACAAGAAAGCACTTGAAGAAAAGAAACAACGATTGATCGAACAGGCTGAATGGGAACGCCAACAGCAATTAATCAATCAGGAAAACATACTTGCTATCCGTGAACTTAATAATGAAAATGAATTCAGTATTCAGCGTGAACGGTTACGGATGCAACAGGAAGAAGAAATACGGATGGCAGAAGGCGGTATTCAGCAGATAAACCTTATAAACGAGAAATATCGACTTGCTCAACTCGTGCTGGTACAGCAGGAAAATGATGCTAAACTAGCTATCTATGGAAGTTTCGCCAGTGCCCTTGCTCAGTTATTCGGTGAGAATACAAAGATAGGGCGTGTCGCCGCCGTCACAGCAACGGTGATCAATACATACCGGGGTGCAATGGCAGCTTTTGCTGAGACACCCGGCGGGATTATTATAAAATCACTGGCCGCCGCCGCCGCCGTTGCAACTGGTATCGCTTCTGTTAAGAAGATACTTGAAACGAAATCCGGTCTGCCGGGCGATTCCGGTGGTGGTTCTGCACCGACAGCAATATCGGCATCAGCACCCGCACAGAGGATGTTTGCAAAACCGACAGGATCAACAGTTCTGACACAGCCTGTACTTTCACAGGCACAGGTCAACGCCCTGCCTTCGGCGAATCCTGCCACAGCCGAAGAAATTGCCGCCGCTATTGCGAAGATTCCTGCCCCGGTCGTCACCGTTGAAGATATAAACGCTAAAACAGAATCAGTCCGCAAAGTAGAGGTTCGTGGTACGATATGACGCTGTTTGCATATATAAGCCAGAATATTGAGCGCATAAAATTTGATATGTGGATCGGTCTGGTCTCAATAGCAGTGATGAAACAATGGCAGATTTATTGCCGATATGATTACTACCGAAAGTTAGGTAACTCAGTATCGAAATCAACAAAATATACAGGCTTGGATTTCAATATCAGCGATACATGGGTTTATAATATCATCAAAAAAATGGAGACAGAAATTTAAATATATGAAAATAATAATTGTGATGACATATTATGAACGCCAGCTCCAGTTAAGCAGAACGCTTGAATCAATACGTCACACGGCGCATGATGATTTTGAGGTTATAATTGTTGACGATGGCAGTAAAATAAGTCCTGATATTACAGGTTTTGATTTCCCGATCTCGCTGTATAAAACGAAAAACAAACGATGGATTGATGGCAGTCCGGCGTATAACTTAGGTATTCTCAAAGCACTCGAAAGAAGTCCTGATATTATTATCCTTCAATGTGCTGAAACATATCATGTCGGCGATATTATCAAATACGCCA